>Ga0207661_10000630_pt1 | contig 22633 bp, 18 predicted proteins | sample KBSC713LmetaG_FD_184337 | JGI IMG/M metagenome (GOLD analysis project Ga0207661, IMG submission 184337) | Corn rhizosphere microbial communities from Kellogg Biological Station, Michigan, USA - KBS C7.1-3L metaG (SPAdes) (version 2) | ecosystem: Host-associated > Plants > Roots > Rhizosphere ...
GGCCTCGTACGGCCAGTCCTTACCGCCCCACAGGCCGGGGCAGAACTGGGCCGCCTTGCCGGTGGCCGGCTTGTGGGCCATGTCGACCTCAGGGCGCCCGGTCTTCGGATCGATGCTCTTGAAGACGTTCTGCGGCACGTAGGCCTGGGCGTTGATGTAGGAGATCCCGCCGTCCGGATTGCGCTTGAACCAGTACAGGTAGCCGTTGCGCGCCGTCTTCAGCAGGCCCTTGGTGGTGGCGCCGTCCTTCCGGAAATCCACCAGCATCGGGGGATTCATCTCGTCCCAGTCCCACGACTCGTTCTGATGGTACTGGAAATAGCTCTTGATCTTGCCGGTATCGCCATCGAGCGCGAGCGTGGAGGAGGTGTACAGGTTATCGCCCGGCCGCTGATCGCCGAACCATGGCGAGGCGTTGCCGGTTCCCCAATAGACCGTGTTGGACTCGGCGTCATAGTTACCGGTCATCCAGGTGGAGGCACCGCCGGTCTTCCAGGTGTCGGGCTTCTGCCAGGTGTCGCTTCCCGGCTCGCCGGGTGCCGGAACCGTGTAGGTCTTCCACACCGACTTGCCGGACTCGGCGTCGAATGCCTGCACGAAGCCGCGCACGCCGAACTCGCCGCCCGCCACGCCGACCAGAATCTTGCCCTTCACCACCAAGGGCGCCATGGTCATGTAGTAGCCGGTCTTCCAATCCTCGACCTTCGCCTCCCAGGCGACCTTGCCGGTTTTGGCGTCGAGCGCGACCAGCACGGCATCGAGCCCGGCGTGATAAACCTTGTCGCCGTACAGCGCCACGCCACGGTTGGTGTTGTGAAGGGCGCTGAACCCTTCGGGAAGCTTGGGCTTGAAGCGCCAGAGCAGATCGCCCGTGGCCGCATCCAGGGCGATCACCTGGCTGTACGGCGTCGAGATGAACATCACTCCGTTGTTCACGATCGGCGGCGCTTCATGACCCGAATCCACACCAGTGGAGAAGCTCCACACCGGCACCAGCGACTTCACGTTGCTGGTGTTGATCTGATCGAGCGAGCTGTAACTCCATCCCTTGTAGTCGCCGCGCGTCATCAGCCAGTTGCCCGGCTCCGGATTTTCCAGCCGGGCTGCGGTCACCGGACTGTAATTCTCGGTCACTCCGGCGACCGCGGCGGTCGAAACGAGGCATGTCAGTGCGATAGAGCTCGATAAGAGCCATTGCTTCATAGTCATAGGCGACACCCTCCCTGGTTGGCAGTGCGAAAAACTGATCCGATCTTGTTGACGTACTTAGTCAGCGGATCATCTACCTTTCCTACAAAGTTCCAGCGATCGTCAGGAAACCGTCGCGATCTGCATCGGAAGCGCCGCCAAGCGTAGGGGCGCCGGCCCGAACACGACTTGTGCGCTTTCCCGCGGATTGAATTCAGAGTTGTGACGAGGACGTTTGAGAACGTTCTTGTCGCGTCCTTCTGCCTTCACCCATTGCACCGGCGGGCCGCCGAGCATGAGATCACCAGGCTTGATGACTTCACGCGCATGGTCCCCTTCGGAGAGAACCAGCAAGTCACCTTTTTGCGGTCGCTCATCACTGCCGGGCTGATCTTCCTGCGCCGCAGCGGACCTGCCCGCCGCCAGGAACGACCCGGTGGCAAGCACCGTCAGAAGAAGCAAGCGTCGCGTTTGCTTCGGACACTGCATTTGTCTTCTCAAGCCCCACCATGAACCTGGAATTCAGCCTCGTGCAGCTTCAGCGCTAGCCTGTGCCAAAAAGAGGCCAGCGAACAAATTGCTCCCTCTTTCGCTCGCCACCTCTCGCGATTCAACCAGCGCTGCCACAGGCCTTGCGCAATCGCGCCCTGGGTTTGAAGAGCAGAATCCTGGGAATCTGCAAATCAACACAAACATCCGCTGATCGTTCCGTTGCCTGCCAAATTCATTGCGGCATGCGATAATCCCCAAGGGGTTGGCCAGGCGATCCTCCCGCAAGCTCCCAGGCACATGCTCCGACCCCAAGCATATGCTTGCGATGTCCGGTCCGCGACGCTGGAACGCATTCTGGGTGCGTTGGAGTGTTCGGGAGCCACACCGAGCGACGAGAACGCGCATCAGAACCCCTATCAGGCTCTATCGATACGTCATCTGGTACGACATAGCCGGTCGAGGCTGGAACAGTCGATTTGCGAGAACAGAATGCTGCACCGCGGCGGGCTGGGAAGCGCAAGACATCACCAGGCTTGTGCGCCAGTTCAGCGGACGGGTGCCCTAACAAGGGCGTCGCGACCGCGCAGCGCCGCTAACAAGATTCGATGCCCCCAGCACCGCCTACATGCGGCGGCATGCATCCGGCGAGGCTGGAGAGGTGCAATCCATGACACCCAACGCGGCGTGCGTCAAAGAGACATCTTAGACCTGTGGTTTGGCGCGATAGAATGGCCTAAAATGTGGGCAATGAGCTCCCCTAGGAGCTTGAGCGTAGCGAGATCATCGATGTCCTCGACAAAGGAGGATCAACCATGGAGCAGAGAAACGTAGATCGCAGAAGCTTTCTCAATAACCTCGGCGTGACGGTCGGCGCTGCCGCGGCAGTAACAGCGATGCCGGCCATTACTCCCGCATCGGCGCAGACTCCGGCGGCGCCGAAAGGAAAAATTCCCGATGCACCTCTCAAGTTCGGTCACATGACCTTCTTGACTGGTCCCGGAGCGGTGCTCGGCGAGCCTTCACTCAAAGGACACATCCTGGCGGCTGAGGAAATCAACGCACAGGGCGGCATTCTCGGCAAGCGCAAGATCGAGACGATCACCGCCGACGAGGCAGCCGGCACAGACGCCAACGTAAAAGAGCTTCGCCGCATGAAGCTCTCCGAAAAGATCGACATGTTTACCGGCGTCATATCGAGCGGCAACACGCCAGCGCTCGGCCCGGTTGCCGAGGAGCTTGCCGTGCTGACGATTTTTGTCGACGGCTGCACCGACTTCCTGTGGGACAAGGCGGTGCCGAATCCGAAATACGCGTTCCGCATTACCAACATCCAGTCAGCGGACGGTGTCACGTGCGCAGTGGCGGCGGCGCAGACCTGGCCTGAGGCAAAGCGGATCGCGCACATTCACCCGGACTACAGCTATGGCCGCAATGCCTTCGACCACTTCAACATCGCGTTCGGCAAGCTTGTGCCGGGCACGCAGGTCGTCTCGGAAGGCTGGCCGAAGCTCGGCACCACCGATTTCACCGCTCACATCACCAAGGCGATGTCGTCAAATCCAGACTTGATCGTTTCGTCGGTCTGGGGCGGCGATTACGTTGCAATGTACAAGCAGGCCTTGCGTTACGGCATGTTCAACAGCGCGAAGTTTGCAAGCACGATCGCTTTTGGCGTTGCGCCGCATGCAATCGGCAAGGATCACCCGGAAGGCGTGATCGCGGGCGTGCACGCGAACTATTACTTCACCTTCCCGCCGGGAAATCGTTGGCCGGCCAACAAGAGGTTCGTCGAGAAATACTATAAGCGCTGGAACGAGTATCCGAACTTCCAATCGGATGGCGCGTATCACACGCTCTATATGTACAAGACGGCAGTCGAGAAGGCGAACAAGCTTACAGGTGGCTGGCCGGAGGAAGAGGCGATCATCAGCCAGCTTGAAGGCATGTATTTCGAGACGGCGGCGGGTGATCTGTATATCCGTCCGGAGAATCACCAGGGCTACAAGGACGCGGTGACGGGCTTCAGCAAGATCGTGGCCGAATACCCGTTCCCGATCCTGGATCCGAATAGGATGATCACCATTCCGATCCGCAATATCACGGCGCCTCCCAACTGGCCGAAGCCGGGCAATGGTCACAACGATCCGACGGCCACTTTTAATTGGATCAAGGAGACCTGGCCGCAGGTCGCTTGAGCGTAGCAATCGAGACGGCCATGCCTTTTTTCGAAGGCATGGCCATGTTCGGGGTTGGATCTTAATCCGACGGCCGGCAACTCCACGTCCGCGCTGTTCGGCCGTAGTGACATCCTGCGGGCACCGCGGCGATCTCGGTGGAGCGAAACATGTCTCTGCACGCAGCTTCGCCTCTGGCGCAAATAGGCGGCTTGCTGCTGGGGCTGACATGTGCGGTTGCTATTGCGCCGCCATCGGCGCGGGCCGACCACGAGGTATCTTACTTTCCCTCGTTCTACCCGCATGAAATCCGCATCGAGCCGCTCGATCCGGAAGCAGCGGCTCGCGAGTTCGCCAACAAGACCGATCCGCTGCACGTTTATGTCGGCGGCGCACCACGCTTTTCCGACCAGATTCCCGGGCATCTCAAGTCGGTCGAGTCGCTCAAGTCGCTGATCACCGTCAGCGTCAATCCTCAGTCATCGCGCCTTCAGGGCCGCGAGGCGCGCTGTCACGCCATCGGACAGGCCACCGCGGCGCTTGCCGCGTCACCTGACGTCGTTATTCATTCCTATCCGATCACGCCCTATCACGCGGATTATTTGGGCCACGCAGATCGAGTGTTTCCGAGCAAGGCCACGCGCGAGCCAGCCGATACGACCGCGCCGACGTTTCGCGCCGGCGCCGATTTGTCTCTGCTCTCGCTGCAGGCCCCCGTCCAGGCAACCGATTGGGATGTGAGTCTCGATGAGACTTCGGTGAGCGGGTTGCTGATCGACGCGGGCGTCAGCCTGAACGATTGGCCAGCGCCACCCTGGACCAAAGAAGGATGGTTCCAGGCCTACCAGTTGCTTAGTCCGGCCCTCAGCCAGATGAGGGATCGAGAGCAGGCCGACGAGCTTTATGGGCGCCTCACCCATAACGAGTTCAGGAATCGCACTGAACAGCTCAACCTCGAGCGCGAGTTGCTGACAGGTTTGATCGGCAGTTGCGAGCGCGCCGTGATCGGCTATCGGCTGCGGCGGGAATTCTACTCTGACGACTTTTCCGACGGCATAGAGAATATCGCCGTGGATTCGCAGTCTGGCGTGAACTCGGCCGTCTTCCTGAGGACGGTCAAGCTGAAGGATTTCCTTTGGAATGGTTCGCTGCGCATTGGCATCGATCCGCGCCCGAGCGCAGCCTGGAATCCAATCGCGGGCTTCACTGATGCGGCTGGCCGCCTGGTGTGGTCGACCGTCGGCGACAACGCCTTCCTGCCAATTCCCTTTAATAGCCGATGGGTCCAGAACCGCGCCGAAGTCCGCACTACGGACGAGTCCAGTATCAAGCGGTCGGTTCGCGTCCCCAACGATGCGCTGATGCCGCAATTCATGACCGGGAGACTTGGCCCGGTCGGGTCGGGCCATGGCGCGATGGCCAAGGTGCTGTATCGCCTGTCGGCCTCGAATTTCAGTGACGGTTCTGTGATGGAGCCGGCCGATTTACTCTATCCATATGCGTTGGCATTCCGCTGGGGCGATGGCGGGCGCGATGCGGCGACCCATGATCCGGAGATCGCCGCTGCGACGCGACTGATACGCGAGCGGCTGCGCGGCGTGAAGCTCGTCCGGGTGGAGGAGACCTCGCGGCTGTTCGCTGATCAGACCTTCACCTATCGAAGCCCGATTATCGAGGTTTATCTCGATAACCTCGCTTTCGACGAACAGGAGAATGCCCTCATCGCTCCGCCCTGGAGTTCAGTGCCGTGGCACGTGCTTGCGCTGATGGAGGCGGCGGTCGAGCGCGGCATCGCAGCCTTCTCGCGCGGCGAAGCTGAACGGCTTCACCTGCCGTGGCTCGATCTCGTCCGCGATCCAGAGCAAATGAAAACGTTCCGCGCGCTGATCAAGGAATTTGCGCAAACCGGCTACCGGCCAGCAGCACTCGAATTGCTAGTCGGCCCAGAGACGGCGAAGGCCCGTTGGCAGCTTCTCGACCAGTTCGTTGAAGCCAATGGTCATTTGCTGGTGACCAACGGACCTTATCGGCTAAAGGCCTGGTCGCCCGAAGCGTTCGTTTTCCAGGTCGTGCGGGACCCCACCTATCCCGTCGGTCTCGGCACGTTCAACGGCTTTGCCTATCCGGCGCGCGCGCTCATCAGCGCCATGGAGCGCGCGGGCGATCTCGTGCTGGTCAGCGCCGACGCCGAATTCGCCGTCAAGCAGCAGCGCGACCATCCCCTCGTCCGCGCGCCGCTGCAGCCCGACACGCTGCGCGGCACACTGCAACCTATTCGGCCGGAATCGCATTACGTCGTCATTGGCCAGGACGACCGGGTAACTGCCGCCGGAAGCCTGGTGCGGCAACCGGACAATCGGTTTGCGGTATCTCTACCGGCCACCCTTCAGTCCGGCGTCCATACATTGTTCGCGGCGATCTTTCTCGACGGCAACACGATCAATCCAGCAATCGGACGCATCGAACTGCGGAGTGGCGAGACGATTGGCGAGGCCAGGCGACCTGCGGACACAACGGACGAGGAGCGAAAACCGTGACGATCTTCGTCATCCAGGTTCTCAACTCTTTTTTTTACGCGGCGGTCCTGTTCCTTATCGCCGCAGGCTTGAGCCTCATCTACGGCGTCATGCGCATCGTGAACCTGGCGCATGGGTCGCTCTATGCGCTCGGCGCCTATGTGTCTGCCTGGATTGTCGGCAGCGCGGTTGGGCGCGCGGTGGAGGGAAATTTCGGCCTGGCCGGAGTGCTTCTCCTCCTTCCGCTTGGCGCTATTGCCGTCGCGGCCGTCGGCGCGCTGATCGAGCCTACCCTGCTTCGCCCGCTCTATCGACGATCGGAAGAATATCATTTGCTGGTCACATTCGGCCTGCTCATGATCCTCGAAGACGTCATGAAGCTCCTGTTCGGCCGCACGCCATTATCAGCCGGCGCGATCATGGATCAGATGGGCAGTATCCCCGTTGGCCGCCTGATATATCCCACCTACAATCTGTTCGTCGTCGCGGTCGGGATTGCCGCCGCCATCGGACTGTGGGCGTTTATCTACCGCACCAAGTTCGGCGTCATTTTGCGCGCTACCTCGCAGGACCGACGCATGGCCGCGGCGCTCGGAATCAATGTCAGTCGCGTCTATGTCCAGGCCTTCGCTATCGGTTGCTTCATGGCCGGCCTTGGCGGCGCGGTGGTGGTACCGGCGCAGGCGGCGGTCCTTGGCCTCGGTATCGAGGTCCTTATTCTGGCCTTCGTGGTTGTCGTGATCGGTGGGCTCGGGAGCTTGCAAGGAGCGCTCGTCGGCGCGTTGATCGTCGCCTTCGTGCGCACCGCCGGCATTCAGTTCTTCCCAGAGATTGAACTCGCAGTTCTCTACCTCATAGCGGCCGCGGTCCTGCTCGTCCGTCCCACCGGTCTGTTTGGAAGGGCATGACGATGGTGATGGCAGTACCCGCTGGCACCTCGATTTGGCGGATCATCATCGGCTCCGCAATCGTGCTCGTGATCCTTGCGATCCTGCCGCGGCTCGTCGATCCCTATCAGACGGTGCTACTGACCTACGGTCTGATCATGGCCATTGCCGCACTCGGCTTCAATCTGCTGCTCGGCTATACCGGCCTTTTGTCATTCGGCCATTCCGCCTATTTCGGCGCCGGCGCCTATTTGGTGGCCTTCATCATGCGAGATTTCGGCGCGCACTCCATGGAGCTGTGCATCGTCGGTGGGATGCTTGGCACGCTGATCATTGCTGCGATTTTCGGATTCGTCTGCGTGCGGCACACCCGCATTTTCTTCGGCATCCTGACGCTTGCGTTGTCGCAGGTCCTCTGGAGCCTTGCCTTCAAATTCTTCTGGGTCACAGGCGGTACCGACGGCATTCGGGTACCCTACGCCAATCTCACACTGCTTGGCGGCCTGGTCGATTTCAAGGGAGCAGGCTCGTTCCAACGCTTCATCTATGCCTATTATTACTATGTGCTCGCGCTGTTCGCCGTCTCCACGATCATCATATGGGTGATCGCGCATTCACCGTTCGGCAAGGCGTTGCAGGCGATCCGTGACAACGAAACGCGCGCGCGGTTCGTTGGCATCTCGGTACGGCGCTATCGCTGGATCGCTTTCATGATTTCCGGGACCTTTACGGGACTTGCCGGAATTCTGTGGGTCCCGCTCAACGGTCTCACCACGCCCGACATTCTCTATTGGCCATTCTCCGGCGAGATCGTGTTCATGACAGTGCTGGGCGGATTTCGCTCCTTCACCGGTCCGATCGTCGGCGCGATGGCGTTCAACTACCTGAAGACCTACGCGATCGCCAGCACCGAATATTGGCAGCTTCTGCTTGGCGTCGTGCTTGTCATTCTGGTCATGGCGCTGCCCGTCGGCATCGTCGGAACGACCACGCGGCTCGCTGCAAAGCTCGGGAGATCGACGAAATGACCCTCCTGGAAACGGTCAACCTGAAGAAATATTTCGGCGACACGCGCGCTGTCGACGATGTCAACCTGACCATTGCAGAAGGCGAGTTCATTTCCATGGTCGGCCCCAACGGAGCCGGAAAGACTTCGCTCTGCAACGTCATCAGCGCCCAACTCAATCCCGACTCCGGAAAAATCATCTTCAAGGGTCGCGACGTGACCCACTCATCCGTGATCGAGCGCGTGCAAGCCGGCATCGCGCGCAGCTTCCAGTTGGTTAACCTGTTCGACGATCTGACAGCCTTCGACAACGTGGCGCTGGTGATCTTTTCGCGCGATCGCAAGATCCGGAACATGGCGGCGCTCGCCGACCGCGACCGCGAGGTCGCCATCGAGGCCGACACGATCCTCGATCAGTTCGGTCTCGCGAGCAAGCGCAACGAACCTGCGCGGGGTCTCGCGCAAGGCGAACGCAAATTGCTGGACGTGGCGCTCGCTTACGCGCTGCGGCCGAAGCTCTTGTTTCTCGATGAGCCGACCAGCGGGGTAAGCACTCGCGAGAAGGACAAGATCATGGACATCATCGCCTCGGTCGTGCGTGGCGAAGGCATCACCGCCGCGATCATCGAGCACGATATGGACGTCGTCTTCAAGTATTCCAGCCGAATCGTGGTGATGCACCAGGGAGCGATCCTCGCCCAGGGCACGCCGGACGCCATCAGAAGCAATGACGACGTTGCGATGATCCTGCTCGGCTCGTCGGGGCCGGACGCATTTTCACGAAAGGAATAATCGTGCTAGAGGTCAAGGCGATCCACACCTACCGCGGCCCCGCCCACATCCTCAACGGCGTATCGCTATGCGTGGACAGGCAGGAGGTCGTATGCCTGGTCGGCCGTAACGGCGCCGGCAAGACCACGACGATCGAGAGCATTATGGGCTTCCTGCCGCTGCAGGCAGGCCAGATTGTTTTTGTCAATGAGGACTTGACCAACCTTGCCCCGCATGAACGCGCCAAGCGCGGAATCGGCTATTCGCCGGAGGATTGCGGCATCTTCCCGGAACTATCCGTCGACGACAATTTGATGATCAGCCGCTGGCTCGGGGAAGAAGTGTCACGCCGGCGGGACCGAGTTGTACGTCCAGACCCGCAGACGCAGGCTTTCGGAATCTTTCCCGAAGTTCAAGGTCTGCTGCAACGCCAAGGCATGTATCTGAGCGGCGGTCAGCGCAAAATGGTCGCGATCGCGCGCGCGATGATGTTGTCGCCTTCCCTCCTCCTGCTCGACGAGGCATTCGAGGGCCTGGCGCCGGTCGTGGTCAATCGGTTCACAGATGCGGTCATGAAGATCAAGGCGCTGGGCGTCTCCATCCTGATGGCCGAATCGCATCTCGCCGCCGCGTCGCGTATCGGCGACCGGCTCTATGTGATCGATCGAGGCGAGATCATCTTCCACGGTTTACCAAAGGACGCACGCACCGATGAGAGGGTGATGAAGGCTCTGCGCGGATGAAGCGCGCCGTCGCGCGCACGATGCGGGCTCCGGTTTTCTGGGATTGCATCATGAGACGCTGCCTGACGCTTGGATTTCTGTTGTTTGCCCTGACTGTGACCGGAGCAGTGCGAGGCGGTCACGAATTGCCGGTCTATCCATCCTATTATCCGCACGAGATCGAGATCAGGACCGTCGCTCCCGACGCCGCGGAGAGCCTGCTGCAACAACCCGGGATCCATGCCTTTCTGGGAAGCGAGCTGCGCTTTTCCGGCTCTATGCCGGATCTGATTGGTGAGGTCGAATCGCTCGGCTCGCTGGTTACGGTGCGCATTAACCCACAATCGCCATATGCAGAAACGGATGCGACCGCCTGCGCGATCGCGCGTGCCGTTCCCCGAGAGATCAGCTCGAGCAATCCGGATGTGATCCTGCATCCCTATCCGATCACACCGTTGCACGGCGATTATTTGTACCATGTTGATCTCGCCGAAGCGGCGAAACGACATCTGCTCTCCGACACGGCGGCTTTTCCAACCATCCGGGATCTGAAGCTGAAGGCAGCCGACGCCTCCGCGAAACGCTTGCTCGGCACCGAGAAGGCGGCGCCGGAGTCGGACTGGGACGTTGAAATCAGGGAAACCAGCTTACCCGAACTCGTTGCCTCGGCAATGACGGTGATCGACGGCTGGTTGGCACCGGCGGTAGCGAGGAGCGGATGGTACCAGGCGTATCTCGTTCTGCACGACGCAACCGCTGTCGGGACAAAAGAGCGCGTGGAAGCTGACCTGCAACGGATTCAGTCCGACGATTTCAATGATTCAGTCGATCGCATCAATCTGGAGCGGGCGGTCGTGACAGCCCTCGTCAGCGACTGCCGTCAATTCGTCATCGGCTATACGCTCAAGCGTGATTATTTTAATACCGAATTCTCCGCCGGGATCGAGAACATCGCTTTCGATTCTCTTACGGGCTTCAACTCAGCGATCTTCCTCCGTACGGTCAAGCTGAAAGACTTTCCCTGGAACGGCTGGCTGGGCGTCGGAATCGATGCGCGCCCGACATCGGCCTGGAATCCGATCACGGGCTTTTCCGACAAATTCGGACGACTCATGTGGTCCGCCGTCGCAGATCCGGCCCTGTTGCCATCCCCCTATGACCAGGCCTGGATGGCCAATCGGATCTCGGCGATCCAGGTTTCCCCGCCGCGATGAGGACTTGCAGCAATGCCTTGCAACACACTTTTTCGCGCATGTCTCCTCGGCACTGTGCTCGCCTGGGCAACCGGGGTGGCGATCATCGGAACTGTCGCCGCGGAGCTCACATTCGACTTCCACATCGAGCGCGGGCGGGTGACTGAGAGCACGCAGGTCATCCGGATCAAGCAAGGCGACGTCGTCAAGCTGCGATGGCACACGGATCGATCAATCATCCTGCATCTGCACGGTTATGACATTGAAAAGAAGGTCGAGCCCGACACCGTTGGTCTGATGGAATTCGTCGCGTACGCCACCGGGCGCTTTCCCGTGGAAGTCCATGGGGGGCCCGGTGGCCATTCTCACGGGGAAGCTCCACTTGTTCGTATCGAGGTCTACCCATAACAAGATTCGTCAGCAGCGCCTCATAACGGCCCGATCCTGGCTGTTCGCGGCCGTGGCTTTGGCCATGAGCACCACACCGCCTGACGCGCACGGTTTCGGCCAGCGTTATGATCTCCCCTTGCCGTTATCGCTTTATCTCTTCGGCGGCGCGGCTGTGGTCGTGGTCTCCTTCGTGGTCGTGGGCCTGTTTATACGTCGCTCGCCGCTGGCACGCCCCCATTCGCGCGTTGATCTGTTTGACTACCCGCTTGGAAAAGTCGCCGCGGCATTGGGTGCGCCGCTCAGGCTGACCGCCCTCGCCCTGTTTGCTGCGATGTTGGTGGCGGGCTTTTTCGGCGATCAAAATCCTTACCGCAACCTCGCGCCCACGCTCGTCTGGGTCATTGCCTGGGTCGGCCTCGCCTATGTTTCTGCGTTCGTCGGAAATATCTGGCCGCTCATCAACCCATGGCGGACGATCTTCGACCTGGTGGAGAGGAGCTACAGGCACATTTGTGGCCGCAATCTTGCGCTCGACAAACCGTATCCCCACGCATTCGGTGTCTGGCCCGCCGTGCTCTTGCTGCTGGCTTTCTCCTGGACCGAACTCGTCTATCCGACGCCTGCGGTGCCGTCACACATAGCTTCCTTCGCACTTGGTTATTCTGTGCTGACCTGGACCGGCATGTTTCTGTTCGGCAGCGACAACTGGCTGCGGCACGGCGAGCTCTTCACCGTCGTATTCGGCACGTTCGCCCGCTTCGCGCCCACAGAGATACGCACCGCCCAGCCGAAACCACAATTTCTGCTGCGACGATTTGGAACGGGCTTAACCCATCGCGAGCAGGTTTCGCCTTCGATGATGGCACTGGTTCTGCTGCTCCTGTCGAGCGTTCTTTACGATGGCCTGATTGCGACTCCCGAATGGTCGGCCGCGGAATCCGCGATCATCGTGCGTTTATCTGATGTCATCGAGCTCGCCCCGATGGCACTACGAAGCATCGGCTTGGTTGGGTTCTGGCTCCTGTTCCTGTCAGCCTACTGGATGGTGAGCACTATCATGAGCGCGGCGACGGAGTGGCAATTTTCACCGGGGCAGATCGCCCAGAGCTTTGCCCTCACGCTTATCCCGATCGCGCTTGGCTATCACCTTGCGCATTATCTCGTATTCCTCCTGGTCCAGGGGCAATACATCGTTCCGCTGCTCTCCGATCCCTTCGGCTACGGCTGGAACCTGTTCGGGACCGCGAGTTACCGCCCGAACATTGCAATCGTGGGCGCCCGCTTCGCCTGGTACACGGCGGTCGCGGCCGTTCTTCTCGGGCACATCGCGGCGGTCTATCTCGCGCATGTACAGGCGATGCAGACATTTGCCGCACGCAAGCTCGCGCTGGCCTCGCAGATCCCGCTCACCGCGCTCATGGTGGTCTACACCTTCGTCAGCCTGTCGATTCTGGCCGAGCCGATCGTCGAGCGCAACAGGCCATCTGTACAACCATCTGCCGTGGCGGAGAATATGATTGCGATCCCCGCGGACGCGGTACTACCCGGTCAGGACAGCGGGCGGCTCCAGGCGATCGGGCCCGGCAAATTTGCCAGGACGAAACTGGTCTATCGTCTGCTCGGCTCTGCGTTCCACGACGGGACGAGGATGACAGCCGCCGATCTGCTCTACCCCTACATCTTTGCATATGGTTGGGGTGTTCGCGGCGATGGCCGCGAGACACACTACGATCAATCAATCGATACCGCGACCGCGCCGATGCGTCGCCAGCTTGCCGGACTACGGGTCGTGGGCAGCGAAACCGCATCCAAATCCGTCAGGGTCGGCGACGTCGATTTCCTCCGCGAAGTGTTCACGATCGAGGTCTATACGACCAGCGCACCGGCAAGCCCGGAGCGGGAGGCGGTGCCGGCGCCGCCCTGGAGTACGCTGCCTTGGCATCTCCTCGTCCTGATGGAAGAAGCTGTCGGCCGAAACTGGGCGGCATTTTCGCAAACGGAAGCTGTTCGCCGCGGCATCGAATGGCTGGACCTCGTCCGCTCGCAAGCACTGAATGCGCGGTTCGCGGCCTTAACCGAGACCTTCGAGCGTGAAGGCTACCGGCCCGAAACGTTGCGCCCGCTCGTCAGCGTTGACGAGGCACGCAGGCGGTGGGCGGCACTCTCGGCGTTCTACAAGGCCAATGGCCATTTTCTGGTGACCAACGGGCCTTATCAGCTCAAGAGCTGGTCGCACGACCGCGTCGTGCTCTCTGCGTTCAGGGATTTGAGTTACCCGCTGGGCGTGGGCTCCTATGACGCCTACGCGATCCCGCGTCGCGGCTTCATCACCGCGGTGGAGTTGACGGGTCCTAGGGTCCGATTGTCAGGCGACATCGAAATGATCGACAAGTTTCAGCGCAGGTATCGCCTTAAGCGCGTATCGCTCTCGTCCATACCACCGGATGTGCTGAAACGAACGCCCCCCGAATGCCGGTTCGTGGTTATCGATGATCAAAGGCGCCTGGTGCTCGCCGGCTCTGCCTCTCTTGGCGAAAATTCCTCATTCCAATTCGACTTCAAGAACCGCTTGCCGGTCGGCCGTTACACGATGTTCGCAGCCATTGCGCTCAACGGCAATGTCATGAATGCCGATATTCGCGAGATACCGATCGTCATTTCAACTGGTGCAGAAGGGTCCTCCTCCAAGTGAGCAATAGGCATACCTTCATGATGATATTGCTCTTCAGTGCTCGGAGCTCCGCGCTCGAAGCGCTGCCGCGCGGCGCAAAGGCGATTCAACCTGTTTGCGGCATTGCACGGAAAGGGCCTGCGACACTACCTACGTAGCGAGCCCTTGGGGCGGCTGCTAGAGTGGCTTCCAGAGGAACGTCGGGAGGATGTTTTGGCGACGCTCCTGCAGATCAAGAATTTGCACACCGAGTTCCGGACCGGTGCGGGAGTTGTGCGCGCTGTCGATGGGATATCTTATACCGTCGAGCGAGGCGAGACAGTCGCGATCGTCGGCGAGAGCGGGTCGGGCAAGTCCGTCGGGGCGCTGTCAATTCTTCGCCTGATCCCGGATCCGCCGGGGCGGATCACGCGCGGCGAGATTCTGTTCGACGGCCGCGACCTTATGCAGCTCTCGGACACGCAAATGCGCGAGGTGCGGGGCGGCGACATCGGAATGATCTTCCAGGAGCCGATGACGTCATTGAATCCCGTACTCACCATCGGCCGGCAGATCACCGAGACGCTTGAACAGCATCGGCGGGCCGATCCCGCTGCGGCGCACAAGCGCGCCATCGAGCTCCTCGGGCTGGTCGGGATCGCCGATCCGGCCCGCCGCCTCAAGCAGTATCCGCACCAGCTCTCGGGTGGCATGCGCCAGCGCGTCATGATCGCGATCGCGATCGCCTGTGATCCCAAGCTCATTATCGCGGACGAGCCGACGACCGCGCTCGACGTGACCATTCAAGCGCAGATCCTGGAGCTGATGAACGGGCTGACACGCCGGCTCAACGTGGCGCTCATCATCATCACGCACAATCTCGGCGTGGTGGCGCGCTACGCCAAGTGGGTCAACGTCATGTATGCAGGGCGAATCGTTGAGAGCGGTCCGGCAGCGGCGATCTACCACGACCCACACCATCCTTACACGATGGCACTGCTGCGGTCGGTGCCTCGGCTCGATCGCCCGCGTCAGGCGCGCCTCGACCCGGTGAACGGCCAGCCCCCCGACCTCACGCGCCTCGACCAAGGCTGCACGTTCCGCCCGCGTTGCCGCTTCGCGGTGGACGCCTGCGCTCAGGTGCGGCCGCCGCTCGAACCGGCGGGGCCAGCCGGCCACCTTTCGGCGTGCCTGCGCCGCGAGGAAATCGTCGCCGCGGCTGGAGCGGTGGCATGACAGCGCCCGCAACCCACGCTCCGACGCTCCTCGAGGTGAAGGGGCTGCAAAAGCACTTCCCGGTCACCGAAGGCGTCCTCGCGCGCCGCGCGGTCGGCGAGGTGCGAGCGGTCGACGGCGTCGACTTTACGCTTCGCCGGGGGGAGACGCTGGGGCTCGTTGGCGAGAGTGGCTGCGGCAAGACGACGACCGGCCGGTGCATCCTGCTGCTTGAGCGGCCGACCACCGGCGAGATCCTCTATGACGGCGTCGACCTCACCAAGCTCAAGCGCAAGCAGCTCCGGGCACTGCGGCGCCGCATCCAAGTCATCTTCCAGGATCCATATAGCTCGCTCAATCCGCGCATGAAGGTCGGCGACATCGTCGCCGAGCCGATGAAGGTCCACGCCATCGAGCCCGATGCGGCGCGCCGCGCGGCCCGGGTGCGCGAGCTGCTCGCGATCTGCGGCCTCAGTCTCAATTTTGCCGATCGCTATCCGCACGAGATGTCGGGCGGCCAGCGCCAGCGCGTCGGGATCGCGCGCGCGCTCGCGCTCAATCCCGAATTCATCATCTGCGATGAAGCCGTATCCGCCCTCGACGTGTCGATCCAGGCGCAGATCGTCAACCTGCTCGAGGATCTGCGCGAGCGCTTCCGCCTCACCTACCTGTTCATTGCTCACGATCTGTCGCTGGTGCGGCATCTCTGCCAGCGCGTCGCAGTGATGTATCTCGGCCGCATCGTCGAGCTCACGGATTGCGACGAGCTGTTCGACAACGCGCTGCATCCCTACACCCGGGCGCTCCTCGACGCCGTTCCGGTACCCGATCCGAGCGTCGAGGCTGGCCGCAGGTTCCGACCCGTAAAAGGGGAAGTGCCGAGCCCGATTAATCCACCGTCGGGCTGCGCGTTTCATCCGCGCTGCCCGATCGCGGTCTCGAGCTGCAGCCGGATCCGCCCAGAGCTGCGGGAAGTGCAACCCGGCCACTGGGTGGCCTGCAGTGAGGTGCGTTAGATTCGGTCGAGCTGTAGCGTTTTCCGCGATGGGCCGCCGCACGTTCGCCTGACACCTGATTCATAGAATGGCTCTACGGATCCATCACAACAGCAAAAAAGGGAGGAAGGAAAAGGAGGAGGCAAATGATCAGGACATCAGGATTGGCGGCAGCCAGTCTCGGCACGGCGCTTTGTGTCGCCGCCATAGCTTGCCCTGCGGCGGCTGCCGAGACCCCGAAGCGCGGCGGGACGCTCACGTACATGATCCCAGCGGACGCGCCGCCGAGCTTCGACGGCCACCGCGAGACAACCTTCGCGACCGTGCATTCAGCGGCACCGTTCTACAGCGTGCTGATCCGCCTCGATCCCAAGGATCCGTCCTCGACCACCGACTTCGTCTGCGATCTGTGTACCGCGATGCCGACGCCGACCGACGACGGCAAGACCTATACGTTCAAGATCCGCGAGGACGTGAAGTTCCACGACGGCACACCGCTCACCGCCGACGACGTGGCGGCGAGCTGGCGGGCAATCATCCACCCGCCGGAAGGCGTCTCGAGCGCACGCGAGAGCTATTACATGATGGTCGACAAGGTCGAGGCGCCCGACCCGACGACCGTGGTGTTCCGCCTGAAATTCGCCACCGGCGCGTTCCTGCCGGCGCTCGCCGATCCCTTCACCTGGATCTACAAGAAGGCCATCCTCGACAAGGACCCGCGCTGGTACGAGAAGAACATCATGGGCTCCGGCCCGTTCAAGCCGGCAGGCTACGAGATCGGCCAGTCGATCAAAGGGGTGCGCAATCCCGACTACTATCACGCTGGGCAGCCCTATCTCGACGGCTTCACTGCCATCTATGCGCCCAAGCAGGCAGTCCGCGTTGATGCCATCCGGGGCGACCGCGCGGCTGGAGAGTTCCGCGGCCTGCCGCCCTCTGCGCGCGATCAGCTCCAGCAGGAGCTGGGCGACAAGATCGTCATGCAGAGCAGCGATTGGAACTGCGGCAATGTGATCACGCCCAATCACAAGAAGAAGCCGTTCGACGACGTCCGGGTCCGGCGGGCGCTCGCGCTCGCGGTCGACCAGTGGCACGGAGCGCCCGCGCTCGCCAAGATCGCCAACGTGAAGACGGTCGGCGGCGTCGTGTTCCCGGGCTCGCCGCTGGCCGCGACCCGGGCCGAACTCGAGACCCTGGCCGGATACTGGCCCGACATCGAGAAATCGCGCGCCGAGGCGAAGCGCCTCCTGAAGGAGGCGGGAGCCGAGGGGCTCGCATTCGAGCTCCTGAACCGCAACATCGACCAGCCATACAAGTTCGTCGGCACATGGTTGATCGACGAGTGGAGTAAGATCGGGCTGCACGTGACCCAGCGCGTGGTGCCCACCGGGCCGTGGTACGAGGCGATGCGAAGCGGCAGCTTCGACGTCGTCGTCGAAGCCAGCTGCAACAGCGTGGTGAACCCGCTTCTCGACGTCCAGAAATACTTGCCGCGCGCGGTGTTCAGCGAGAACTATGGGAACTACGACGATCAACCGGAGATCGATCTGTACCAGAAGATGCTGCACGAGACCGACGGCGCGAAGCAGCGCTCGCTGATGCGCGAGTTCGAGAAGCACGTGCTCGAGACGCAGGCGCACGAGCTGGTGATAACCTACTGGAACCGGATCGTGCCTCTACGCTCCTATGTGAAGGGATGGAAGATCGGCCCAAGCCACTACGTCAATCAGGACTTGGCCAATGTATGGCTCGATCAGTAGGCTCGTTCGCATTCGCTGACGGGCACGCCGGCGCGACCAAGATCGGACGCACAGGATGTACCGATATATCGTGAACCGGGTGCTGCTCGTGGTCCCGACGCTGGTCGGGGCGGCGGCGCTCGTGTTCGTCCTGATGCGTCTGATCCCGGGCGATATCTGCATGGTTCGTCTCGGCTCCGGTGGCGCGAGTGTCGATCCGCGCGCCCTCGCAGCCTGTCACGCCGAGCTCGGGCTCGATCGTCCACCGGTGCTCCAGTTCCTGGACTTTGTGTGGGGCTTCTTTCGCCTCGACTTCGGCATCTCAATGTGGTCGGGCAAGCCCGTCGCCGAAGAGATCGCAGCGCGTTTGCCGATCTCGCTCGAGATCGCCGTGATGGCGACAGTGGTTGCCATCGTCATCTCAATCCCACTCGGGACCATCTCGGCATTGAAGCAGAACAGCTGGATCGACCACGTGGTGCGCGCGGTCGCTATCGCGGGAATCGCAACCCCGTCGTTCTGGCTCGGGATCGTCGCCATCCTGGCCGTTCTCGACGTCTCGCATGCGCTATTCGGCACCGCATGGATGCCGCCGATCGACTATGTGCCGTTCTGGCAGGACCCGCTGCGCAACCTGTCGATGGTGATCCTGCCCGCGCTCACAGTCGGCTACCGCTACTCCGCCGTCACCATGCGCATGACACGCTCGGCGATGCTCGAGGTGCTGCGCGAGGATTATATCCGGACCGCCCGCGCGAAGGGTTTGGTTGAACGGCTCATCATCAACCGGCACGCGCTCAAGAACGCGCTGCTGCCGGTCGTGACCTTGATCGGCATCGAGTTCGCCTTCCTGATCGGCGGGCTCGTGGTGACCGAACAGGTGTTCAACCTCAATGGCGTAGGCCGCCTGTTCGTGCTGGCCGTCCAGAACCAGGACTACACCCTGACGCAGGCCCTCGTCATGCTCACGGTCGCGGTCTTCGTGTTCGCCAATCTCGTGGTCGATCTGCTCTATGCGTGGCTCGATCCGCGCATCCGCTACGGCCAGTGAGTGGGAGCTCGCACCATGGTCGATCTCGCACCGCCCTACGTTCCTGCCGTCGAGACCACGGCGGAGAGCCCGCGCCCGTCGCGCGAAGGCATCATCGGCTTTTGCCGCCGCCAGCCGCTCGGGACGGTTGGCCTCGTGCTGGTGATGGTGATGGCGGTCGCCGGCCTCTCGGCCGAGTGGATCGCACCCTACAATCCGACTTCGAATGATTTCGCCGCCATGACGGAACCGCCGAGCTGGGCGCACCTCATGGGTACCGATCAGTTTGGCCGCGACCTGTACTCCCGCATCGTGTTCGGCGCGCGCACCGCTATGATCGTCGGATTCTCGTGTGCGATCGTCGGGGGCGGCGCCGGTCTCGTGCTTGGTGTGGCAAGCGCCTATTTCGGCGGCCGCCTCGACCTCGTCCTGCAGCGCGTTATGGACGTGGTGATGGCCTTCCCGCTGATCATCATGGCGCTCGCCGTCATCGCCATCTTCGGCAGCGGCGTCTACAACGTGATCGTGGCGATCACAATTCCGCTCATCCCCCGTTGCGCGCGGGTCGTGCGCTCGAGCGCGCTTGCGATCCGTGAAGTCCCTTATATCGATGCTGCGCGCGCCTGCGGCTTCGGCCACACGCGTATTATACTTCGTCACATGGTCCCGAACGTGATGGCGCCATTCCTGATCATGCTGACCGCATTCGTCGGCCAGGCGATCCTGGCGGAGGCGTCGCTGTCCTATCTTGGGCTGGGCGTGCAGGAGCCGACGGCGGCATGGGGCCTGATGTTGCAGGGAGGCGCCGAGGAATACGCCTCGACAGCGCCGTGGATCGCCGTCTTTCCGGGGCTCGCGATCGCGCTCACCGTTTTCGGCTTCAGTCTGTTCGGCGACGCGCTCCGCGATGCCCTGGATCCCAAGCTGCGCGATCGCTGATCGGGTGGTTCAGGCGGATCCATGATGCGGCCTGGATTGACGAGTTGCATCACCCCTCGCCCGAATCCGGTAGCCGGAACGCGCTTGAGCGAGGATGATGCCGGCGTCGGGGGCGCCTCACTGCCGTGTGCCGGAGCGGGATTCTGATTAAGAGGAGGTCGCGATGAAGATTGACGGCACCATATTTGGCGCGATTACGATTGACGGAAAGACCTATGAGCACGACGTGGTGGTTCGCCTCTCCGGCGAAGTTGTGAAGCGGAAAAAGAAGTTATCAAAGAAACTCTATGGTACCTCGCACGTGCTTTCAAAAGACGAGGCCAAATTTCTCTTCGAGAGGGGGTGCGACCAGGTCGTTATTGGCTCGGGTCAGATGGGAAACGTGCACCTATCACCCGAAGCTGAAGCCTATTTCGAAAGAAAGGGCTGCGAGGTCCTGTTAAAGCCGACACCCGAGGCGATCCGGATGTTCAACCGGTCGCGCGCAAAGAGGATCGGGCTCTTTCATGTGACCTGTTGAACCTGTTGAAATGGCCCGGTGAGTGTGCCTAGCGACGAGATTTGCCCCACGACGTGTAGAGATTCGAGAGCCGCTGATTAAGAGGCGTATGATTTCACTGGGTGATTGCGATCACGGTGACGAAGGTACTCACCCGTCAGCCTGCGTCGCAAAGCCGCAATGACAAGCACAGATCGATTGCTGCGGTCGCGCGTTGATGGTGACGGGCGACCAAAGAGTTAGCAGGCAGCGACGATCATGCTTGCGCCCGGCCTTCGTCTCACAGCATTTCTTCTCGGCGTCACGGTGGTCGCGGCGAGCGTCGTCTCGTCTGCCCAAGAGCAAAGAAGGCCGGGACCGCCTGCGGCCGCGGCCCGACCCGCGGCACCGCCGCCTGCCGTGGCTCGTCCTGCGCCTCCTGCCGCCATGGCTCGCCCTCCGCCGCCCCCTGCAATGGCTCGCCCTGCGCCACCACCCGCTATGGCTCGCCCTGCGCCACCTCCGGCAATGGCGCGGCCTGCCGCACCGGCGTTCCGTCCAGCTCCGCCGTCACATCGTCCGGCCATGGCGCCGCGTCCGATGCCGCAAATCGCCGCACCCCCGCGCCCGGCCGCGCCGAGAATCGCCGCACCCTCGCGCCCAACCGCGCCGAGAACCGCCGCACCCTCGCGCCCGACCGCACCGCCCTCTCCGAGCGTGCGCCCACCGCAGGAGCGGATCGGTCGGCACAAGCAGCGCATCCAGCAGCCGCAGCAAACCATGCAGGAGCGGCCGCGCGACCAGCTTTCGCGCCAGAGCGTGCAGCGCCAGGAGCGCATCGACCGGTTGCAGCAGCGTGTCCAGCAGTTGCAGTCGCAAAAGCCGCAAGGCGCGCGGGATCAGCGCGCGCAGCAGCGGTTGCTACAGGCGCAACAGCGCCTGATCCGGCACGAGGAAAGACTGCAACAACGTAATCTGGCGCGCCAGCAGGAATTGGGAATACAACCATCGGCTGGACGCCCTGTCGCTGCCGCCGCAGCGCAAGCCGAACCGTCCGGATAAACATCTCAACTGTGAGAAGCTCCGAAATGGATTGGCACATCTGAGCCATGTCGGCAACGAACGGTCGCACGGTCACCGTGTTCGGCGGAACTGGCTTTCTCGGCCGCCGCATCGTTCGGCATCTGCGCGATTGCGAATTTGCCGTTCGGATCGCGTCAAGGCATCCGGACCGGGTGCACGGGCTGTTTGGTGCTGATGATCCGCACCTGCAATCCGTAGAGGCCAACATTCACGACGAGCGATCGGTCGCGGATGCACTGGCCGCCGCTTATGGCGCTATAAATGCGGTCAGCCTTTACCTCGAACGCCGACAGGAGACCTTTCATTCCGTTCACGTCGAGTCGGCCCAACGGGTGGCAGCGCAAGCGCGCCGGGCCGGCGTCGAACGGCTCGTTCACATCTCAGGAATTGGCGCAGATGCCGCGTCACAATCGCGCTATATCCGAAAGCGCGGCGAAGGCGAACTGGCGGTCCGAGCAGAGTTCCTCGACGCAATTTTCATCCGACCGTCAGTGATGTTCGACCCGGACGATGCGTTTCTCACTACCGTCCTCAAGCTTCTCCGCCAACTTCCAGTCTATCCGATGTTCGGCCGTGGCCGGACCAGATTGCAACCGGCCTACGTGGAAGATGCTGCGGAAGCGGTTGCTCGAGTCATGCGGCGAACCGAGACACATTCGATAATCTTCGAGCTCGGCGGCCCCCGCTTCTACTCATACGAGGAGCTTCTTCGAGCCGTCGCGCACCAGGCAGGCCTCGCGCCCCGACTGGTCCCGATCCCGTTTGCCGTTTGGCACGCACTCGCATGGGCCTCCGAAATACTCCCGAGCCCGCCTCTCACGCGCAATCAAGTGGAACTGATGCAAATCGACACCGTGGCATCGCCGCAGCTGCCTGGATTTGCTGAACTTGGGATTTCGCCGCACTCGATCGAGGCAATACTTCAGAAGATGCTGCCGGCTCCTTAATCAGCCTCAACGGCTGACGGTCCTCGCGCGACACTCTTGATTCCCTGCGACGATCCGCACCTCACATCGTCATCAGTGCATCCTCATATCGGAAGAAAAGAGGGAGGTGAACGTCATGATGCGCATTCGACACTGGCAAGACGTCGCCAGCCTAGTGGTGGGCGTGTGGCTGGTCTTGTCGCCATTCGCCTGGGCTTCGCTGGGGCGGCTGCCTGGAT
>Ga0207661_10000631_pt1 | contig 22621 bp, 5 predicted proteins | sample KBSC713LmetaG_FD_184337 | JGI IMG/M metagenome (GOLD analysis project Ga0207661, IMG submission 184337) | Corn rhizosphere microbial communities from Kellogg Biological Station, Michigan, USA - KBS C7.1-3L metaG (SPAdes) (version 2) | ecosystem: Host-associated > Plants > Roots > Rhizosphere ...
TCCGAGCACGGTAACGGGTCGGTGCGCCGACGGATCGACGTAGCCGAAAGTGATGATGGACAGAATATCTACCGGCCTCTATCGTGTGCGTCAGCACTCGCGCTTGATCGAACACGGGGGATCTTAATGGTGCGACGCATGTTGGTTGCCGTCCTGGTCGGCGCGCTGGCACCGGTCGTCGTCGTACCGGTGGCCGCCGCTCACGCGGCACCCGCCTGCTTGGCGCAGGCTTCCGATGCGGCCGCCGCGAGGGCGGCCGCGCGTACGTGCGGCGGACGGGTAGAGGTTGGTTCCGCGCGTACCGAATACACCCAGGTCTTCCAGAACCCCGACGGCACCGCGAGCGTGGAAATCTACGCGTACCCGCAGCGCGTCAAGCGCGCAGACGGTTCGTGGGCGAACCTGGATGCGACGCTGACCGCCAACGCCGACGGTACGTTGTCGCCGAAGGCCGCGATGGCCGACGTGGTGGTGTCCGGAGGCGGTGCCGACCGGCTGGTGTCGGCTCGTCGCGGCGCCGCGCAGGTCGCGCTGAGCTGGCCGGGCCGGCTGCCCAAGCCGGTGGTGTCCGGCGCCCAGGCGACCTACCCCGAGGTGGTGCCCGGCGTCGCCGTGGTGGTGACCGCGCACGCGACCGGGTTCAGCGAGGTTGTCGTGGTGAAGAACCGCGCCGCCGCGGCCAACCCGGCGGTGCGCCGGCTCGTGCTCGGGGCGTCCCTGTCGGGTGTGCACTGGCGCGGCGGTACGGGAGCCGACAGCGACCTGCAGGCGGTAGACGAGACGGGCAAGACCGTGTTCGCGGCCACGGCTCCGCGCATGTGGGACTCGTCCCCATCGCCGGCGTCCATCGCCGCGGCGGCGGGCGGGCGGGCGAAGGGCGACGTGTCGGGTCCGGCGGAGGGCGCGCGCAGCTCCCGGCTAGGCCTGGCCCTGAGCGGTAACGGCGTGACGCTGACCCCGGACCTGGCGATGCTGGACGACCCGGCCGTCACGTTCCCGGTGTACCTGGATCCCACGCTGAACTACACGGCGTGGACGATGATCAACGACGAGTTCCCCGACCAGCCGTACTGGTCGTACGACAAAACCGACTGCCCGCCGAACTTCACCGCTACCGAGTGCGCCAAGGTAGGCAACATCTACGGCGGCACCATGGACTACCGGTCGCTGTTCCAGTTCCCGACCAGCCAGATCCTCGGCAAGCAGATCCTCGACGCGGACTTCACCATCGACATCCTGCACTCGGCATCCACAGCGGCATCTGTGACCGAGCTGCACCCGGTCAACGCGACGCTCGACTCCGGTACCACCTGGCGCAACAACGCGGGCGCGTGGGGCGGCAGTGTGGCGAGCGTGTCCAATACGGACGCCAACGACGTGCGGAAGCTGACCGAGATCTTCGGCGCCGGGCTCACCTCGACGCTGCAGGGCATCGCGAACGGCGGCTCGAGTTGGATGACCTTCGGACTCAAGGCGGACACCGAGACGAGCTCCAGCGCGTGGAAGAAGTTCGACGCGAAAACGGCGAAGCTGGTGGTGGCGATCAACACCCTACCTAACATGCCGGACTCCTTGACCGTGGACGGTAAGGCGTGCGCCTCCGGGAACAACCGGCCCTTCGTGGCGACCGCGACGCCGGTGCTCAAGTCCAGGGTGACCGACGCCGACGGTGACTCGCTGGACGACTGGTTTGCCTACGCGAAGTGGAACGGCAGCAGTTGGGTCGACACGGGCGGCGGCCACCAGACGCCGATTCCCAACGGCGGCTTCGGCCAGATCACCACCGCGGCCCTCGTGGACGGCGGAATCTACACCTTCCGGTCGCAGTCCAACGACTCGCCCACCCGCGGGGCCACGTACGGCACCTCGCCGGTGACGAACGTACCGGGCAACTGTGAGTGGCAGGTCGACCTGACCGACCCGGATGTGCCGGCGGTGATCGGCGACGTCTACAAGGAGAACTGCCCGTCGTGCGGGTCGGTGGGCCAGCCGGGACACTTCACCTTCAGCAGCTCCGCCGACGTGACCGCGTTCCGCTGGGGCTTCTCCGACCCGCCCTCGAACACCATCAACCTACCAACGCTCGGCGCGACCGCATCTCTGGACTGGACACCCACGCCCAGCGACGGTGGTCCGAAGACGCTGTACGTACAAGCCGTGGACCGGGCCGGGCGTACCCGTACCAAGGTGTACCAGTTCTACGTCGCGCCACCCTCAACCGCCGTCGCCCGGTGGCTGTTCGACGAGCCCGACGGGTCGACGACCCTCAACGACGACACGGGCAACGGCCACCTCGGGACGTTGCGTGAGGGGCACCTGGGTACCCCCGGACGGATCGCACCAGGCAACGACGGCGCGCCGCGCACGGCGGTCACCTTCAACGGGTACGACGAGTGGTCCGGAGTGGACACCGACGGACCACTCATCGACACCAGCAAGAGCTTCACGGTCGCGGCGTGGGTCAAGCTCACCGACCTGACCGATACCTACGCCGTGATAGACCAGTGGGGCGACAACGCCACACCCTTCATGCTCGGGTACGAGCACGAGGGACAGAACTGGGAATTCATGGCGACGTCCGCCGACGTCGAGGAACCCGACTACATGGGCGCCTACGACCACACGGTACCGCCGCTGAACGTCTGGACCCACCTGGTGGGTGTCTACGACTCCGTCGCCGGGCAACTGCGGCTCTACGTCAATGGCGACCTGGTCGACGAGACCGGCGGCGTCACGATGTGGAAGTCGGCCGGCAGCACCACGATCGGGAGCGCGTGGAAGGGCTCGCTGTCCGAGGTGCAGGTGTGGAACCGCGTACTGTCCGGCAGCGAGGTGGCCGACCTGTCGGACCCGACGAAGGTCGGCCTGGTGGGCAAGTGGGACATGAGCGATGTCGGCCCCGGACCCACCTATGACGGGTCCCCGCTGGTGCACGACATCGACTTCTACCCGCAGCCGGGCGGTCCCCAGATCCCGCCCGCCGGCTCCGGGCACACCGGTACCGGCCTGCACCTGGACGGCGTGGACGACTACGCCATGACGCATGAGCCGGTAATCCAGACCGACCAGTCCTTCACCGTCTCCGCCTGGGTGCGCCTGACCAGCACCGCCAACGACTGCACCGTGCTGGCACAGGAGAACGTGTACCAGTACAGCTCGTTCTATCTCATGTACGCCAAGGACCGGAACCGGTGGACATTCCAACTGCCGTCGACCGGCAGCGGAACCGTCACCTGGTGGGCCGCCAACTCGACCGCCGCGCCGGTCCTCAACAGCTGGACGCATCTGGTCGGGGTGTACGACGCGACCGCCGAGCAGATCAAACTCTACGTCAACGACGTCCTGCAGAGCACGGTGTCCGGTGTCACGGCCATCCCCGGTACCGGCGCCCTGTTCTTCGGCCGTTCGGGCTCCGGGTACGCGAACTCCTACCTGCCCGGCGACATCGACGAGGTGCGTGTCTACCAGGGCGCCGTGACGAACCTGGCGAGCATTTCCTGACCAGTGCCACCCGGCCCGGGTTCCGGCGGGACCCGGCCGTACCAATCCAGCGGGGGATGATGATGCAGACGGCTCGGAAGTGGCAACTGGTCGCGGCCACGCTCAGCGTCACCATGGTCGCGAGCCTGGTTCCACCGGGTGCCGCGCAGGCGCGCCCGGCGGCATACCAGCCGGGCCACGCCCAGCAGGAGCCCGTGGTAACCGGGCACAGCTACGTGCCGCCGTCGTCGACGGCACAGGCCATGACCACGTTCCACGGCAACGCACCGGTGTGGCCTGCGGCGTCCACTGTGGACCTCACGCTGCCGTCGGCCGGTGCCCGCGCGGCGGGTCTGGGCGAGGCCGCCGGAGTCGCCGGGCTGCCGGTCACGGTCGACCCGGCGGGACAGGTGCAAAGCGCCGTGTCGCAGCTGCGGGTGGAGTCGTTCGACCGGGCAACGACGGCGCGGGCCGGGGTCGACGGCCTGCTGCTGCGCCTGACCCGGACGGACGGTGCCGCCACCACCGGACCGACCCGAATCACCGTGGACTACAACGCCTTCCGTAATGCCTACGGTGGTGACTGGGCTTCCCGGCTACGGCTGAGGGTGCTGCCCCAATGCGCGCTGACCACACCGGACGCGCCCGGCTGCCAGGGCACGCCGCTGGACACCGACAACGACGTTCGCACGGGCGTGGCGTCCGCCTCGGTGCCGGTCGCCCCGCAGCGCATCGTCGACGCCCCGTTGCGTACCACCGGGTCGAACGCCTTCGCGTCCGCGACCACCGGCGGTACCCTCGTCGCCCTGGCCGCCGGTGCATCCGGCGGCGCCGGTGACTACAAGGCGACCTCGCTCGGCCCCTCGGCCACCTGGACCGGTGGCGGCAACTCGGGCGACTTCACGTGGAGCTACCCGATCCGGGTACCGCCGTCGCTGGGCGGTCCGGCTCCGACCATTGCCATCAACTACTCCGCGGCCAGCGTGGACGGTCGCATGGCGTCCACCAACAACCAGCCGTCCTGGCTCGGCGAGGGCTTCGACTGGCAGCCCGGCAGCGTCGAGCGCAGGTACCAGACCTGCGCCGAGGACATGGGTAGCGGAGCCAACAACACCGTCAAGACCGGTGACCAGTGCTGGGCGACGGACGGCGTGTCGCTGTCGCTGGACGGGCACGCCGGTGACCTCATCAAGGACGGTACCAACCCCGACCGGTGGCACCTGCGCAATGACGACGGCACGATCGTCGAGCACCGCACGGGGGCGGCGAACGGGGACAACGACGGCGAATGGTGGGTCGCGACCACCACCGACGGCACCCAGTACTGGTTCGGCGGCCGGTCCGGAAGCAACTCCACGCTGACCGTACCGGTCTTCGGCAACAACGCCGGGGAGCCATGCCACCAGACGGCCTTCAAGGACTCCAGCTGCACGCAGGGATACCGGTGGCAGCTGGACTATGTGGTGGATACCGACAACAACACGATGGCGTACACCTACGCCAAGGAGACCAACCGGTACGGGCGGAACAACACCACCACCGACGCGGTGCAGTACGACCGCGCCGGGTACCTGACGAAGATCGAATATGGTACCCGTACCGACTCGACCGGTCCCTCGCCGATGCAGGTGCTGTTCGACGTCTCCGACCGGTGCCTGTCCAGCTGTGGCACGAAGGACGCCGTGCACTGGCCGGACGTGCCGTGGGATCAGGAGTGCACGGCGAGCCCGTGCAAGGATGTGCAGAACGGCCCGAGCTTCTGGACCACCAAGCGGTTGACCGGTATCCGTACGCAGGTGTGGGATGCCGCCAGCGGCCAGCCGCGCGACATCGAGTCCTGGACGTTCAGCCAGTCCTTCCCGGACCCCACCGACAGCATTACGCCCGCCCTGTGGCTGGACCGGATCTCACACAACGGCCTGGTGGGTGCGGCGATCTCCGTCCCCGACATCACGTTCGTGGGCCAGTACCTGAGCAACCGCGTCGACACCTTCGGCGACCAGTACCCGGCGATGAACAAGTTCCGCCTCAAGACGGTCACCTCGGAGTCGGGCGGGAAGCTCGACGTCACCTACTCGCAGCCGGACTGCGTCAAGGGCACGCGCATGCCCGACAGCAACGCGCTGCAGAACAACGTGCTGCGCTGCTACCCCGTGAAGTGGACGCCGGCGGGCGCGACCCAACCCATCAACGACTTCTTCCAGAAGTACGTGGTGACCGACGTGGTCGAGGCGGACCTGACCGGCTCGTCGACCCGGGTGGTGACCCATTACGACTACCTCGGCGACCCGGCGTGGCACTACACCGACGACGACGGACTGGTGAAGGCGGACTACAAGACGTGGTCGGTGTGGCGCGGGTACGGCGCGGTCGCGACCACCAAGGGCGACCCTGGGGAGCAGACGCGCACGGAGACGCGGTACTTCCGCGGCATGAACGGCGACCACCTGCCGTCCGGTACCCGCTCGGTGAGCCTCCCCGCGATCGCCACAGGCAACATCCCGGCCGCCCCGGACGAGGACGCCTACGCGGGCATGGACCGCGAGACCATCACCTACAACGGTCCCAGCGGCGCCGAAGTGTCCGCGACCGTCTCTGAGCCGTGGGAGTCGTCGCCGACCGCCACCCGTACCATCAACGGCACTACCGTCTACGCCCGGTTCTCCGAAAAGTCGGCAACGCACACGCGGACGGCGCTGGACGGCGGCCGCGGCTACCGGACGACGACCACGACGACGGCGTTCGACGGGTACGGCATGCCGGTGCGGGTGGAGGACCGCGGCGACGACGCGGTCAACGGCGACGAGCAGTGCACCCTGACGGACTACGCCCGCAACACGTCGACCAACCTGGTGTCCCCGGTGTCCCGGGTGCGTACCTTCGCGGTGGACTGCACGCGCGCGCAGGGTACCGGGCTGACCGACGACGACGTCATCGACGACGTGCGCACCTCCTACGACAGCCTGTCGTGGGGCGCCACTCCCACCAAGGGCGATGTCACCAAGACCGAGGTGCTGCAGACCTACAACGGCGGCAACCCCACCTACTTCACCCAGTCGAGCCAGACCCTGGACCAGTACGGGCGCGTCCTCGACGCGTACGACGTGCGCGGCGGGAAGACGAGCACCGCGTACACCCCGGCGACCGGCGGCCCGGTAACCGCGACGACGGAGACCAGCCCGCTCGGCTGGGTGAAGTCGACCACGCTGGAGCCGGCGTGGGGTCTGCCGTTGGCGACCACCGACGTCAACAACCGGAAGATCGAGCTGGCGTACGACGGACTTGGCCGCCTCACGGCGGTGTGGCTCGCCGGTCGCGACCGCTCGGCGCCGCAGACACCCAACATCACCTACGACTACCTCATCCGCGCTAACGCACCATCCGTGGTCACCACCAAGCGGCTCAACGCGTCCGGCGGATACATCACCTCCTACAAGCTCTACGACAACCTTCTCCGGGAGCGACAGAGTCAGGACGCCGACGGTGCGGGCGGACCCAACGCCGTCGTCGCCGACACCTACTACGACTCCGCGGGCAGGGCGTTCAAGACGCACGACCCGTACCTGTCCTCCGTGCCGCCGAGCACGAACCTGTTCCTGCCCACCGGGACCATCCCGTCCCAACGGGTGAAGACCTACGACGGGGTGGGTCGGGAGATCCTCCAGCTCCACCAGGTGAAGGCGCCGCCGGCCAGCCCGGGCGGGACCACGGTGTCCACCACGACGACCGGGTACGGCGGCGACCGCACCGACGTGACTCCGCCCACCGGCGGTACCGCCACCTCGACGGTCACCGACGTGAACGGCAACACCGTGCAGGTCCGCCAATACCACACCGGTGCGCTGGCGGGTAACCCGAACCCGGCCAACTACGACGCGACCATCTACACCTACAACCGCAAGAACCAGCTCTCCCGGATCGCCGACGCGGCCGGCAACCAGTGGAACTACGAATACGACCTGCGCGGCCGGCGCACCGTCTCGAACGACCCGGACAAGGGCAAAACGACGACGTCGTTCAATGACGCCGGCGACGTGCTCACCACCACCGACGGCCGTAACACCACCATCGCCTACACCTACGACGCCATCGGCCGCAAGACCACGCAGCGGGATGGTTCGGCCACCGGACCGCTGCGCGCCGCGTGGTACTACGACACGCTCTCCAACGGCGTCCAGGCGCTCGGACAGCTCGTGAAGACGGTCCGCTATGACGGCGCCAACCAGTACATCAAAGAGCAGGTCAACTACACCGCCGACTACCAGCCGACCAGCGTCAAATACACCATCCCCGCCAGCGAGACCGGCCTCGCCGGCACATACACCTACGTCTACACGTACAACCAGGACGGTTCGCTGGCCACGACGAGGATGCCGGCGATGGGCGACCTCGGCCTGGAGACGCTGACGCAGGGGTACGACGCCCTGGGTAACCCGACGACCCTGTCCACGAGTCTCGGCCAGACCTACGTGACGGGCATCGAGTACACCTCGTTCAACGAGATCGGCGCGGTCCACCTCGCCAACAACGGCGGCGCGCGGGTGGACATCGCGCGGACCTACGAGACGGACACCCGTCGCCTGGCGCAGATCTGGACCACGAAGTCGTCCGGGCCGGCGACCACCGTGGCCGACGTGCGCTACAGCTACGACGCGCAGGGCAACGTTCGTCAGGTCTCTGACCTCACCGGCGGCGACACGCAATGCTTCTCGACGGACTACCTGCAACGGATGACCGAGGCGTGGACCCCGGCCAGCGGCGACTGCAACGCCGCTCCCTCCGCGGGCGCGCTGGGTGGCCCCGCGCCGTACTGGCAGAGCTACACCTACGACACCACCGGTACCCGTACCAAGCTCGTCGAGCACTCGACCCCGGACGGCGTCCGGACCACCGACTACACACCGGTTCCCGGTAAGCACGAGCTCGCCAGCACGTCCACTGCGGACAACCTGGGTACCCGCGCCGCCTCCTACACCTACGACCTGTCCGGCAACACACTGACCCGCCAGACCGCGGCCGCAGGTACCCAGACCCTCACCTGGGACGCGGAAGGGCACCTCGCGACGGCATACGACACGACCGGCGACACCGCCTACGTCTACGACGTCGACGGCAACCGGCTCGTCCGCAGGGACCCGACCGGCAAGACGCTGTACCTGCCGGACCAGGAGCTGCGGTACACGACCAGCGGCGGCGCGAAGACCTGCACTCGTTACTACACCGACGCCGAGGAGACGCTGGCCACCAGGACGTCAGGTGGTGTGGTGTGGCTCGCGTCCGACCAGCACGGCACCGCACAGATCAGCATCAACGCGGTCGGTCAGGCGACGTCGATCCGCCGCGAGACGCCCTTCGGGCAGCTGCGCTCCACCGTCGGTACCTGGCCTGCCCGCATGGACAAGGGCTTCGTCGGGGGTACCAACGACAACACCGGCCTGACGCATCTCGGTGCCCGGGAGTACGACCCGCTCGTCGGCCGGTTCATCTCGGTCGACCCGGTGATCGACGACAAAGACCCGCAGCAGATGCACGGGTACGCGTACGCCAACAACGCGCCGGTGACCGCGAGCGACGCCAACGGGTTGTGGCCCAGCTTTGTCGACAAGGCCGTCAACAAGGTGAACAACGCCGTCCACACCGTCACGCACGCGGTGACCTCCGCGGTCACAAGCGGCGCCAAGTGGGTCTACAACAACGCCGGCACGATCTCCACCGTACTCAGCGTCGCGGCGCTGGCCTGTACGGTCATCCCGCCGCTGCAGGTGGCGGCGCCGTTCCTGGGCGCCGCGGCCACCGCGATGAGCGCGCTGGACACCATCAAGACCTGCTCGAAGGGCATGTCGCTGGACTGCGCGATGGGCGCGGCCAGCCTGATACCCGGCGGGCGGGTGCTCGGCACGGCCGAACGTGAAGCGAAGGCGGCGAAGAAGCTCGGCGATGCGGCGGAGGAGGTAGAGGACGGCGTCAAGGCCGGTCGCCGCGCGGTCAAACCGACCGGATGCCACAGCTTCGACCCGGCGACGCCGGTGCTCATGGCAGGCGGTCAGTCCAAGCCGATCGGTGACATCAAGGTCGGCGACCAGGTGCTCTCGACCGACCCGGCCACCGGGCAGAGCGGGCCGGAAAGCGTCACCGCCCTGCACCGCAACGATGACCACGACCTGACCGAAGTGACCGTGCGGATCGACGGGGATCCGGTCCACGGCAGGCGCGGTACCACGCAGGTCATCAAGACGACGTGGCATCATCCGATCTGGGACTTGACCCTCAACGCGTGGGTTGAGGCGGCGGCTCTGGTAACAGGCCACCAACTGCTGACGCAGGACGGGTCCAGGGTCGCGGTTATCGCGGTTCGCAACTACATCGGCGAGCAGTGGATGCGGGACCTGACGGTGGCTGACGTCCACACCTACTACGTGATCGTCGGCGGCTCGCCGGTCCTCGTTCACAACGTCGACGAAATCCGGCTCTGCGAGCTTACGATGGGGCCAGGACCGTACGCGAAGGAGGGTGTCGCCCTTCCCAACGGCGACAAGGATGCCCCAGGAGTCCAGGATCTCATCAATGAGAGCGGTGCCCGCAACGGCTGCCACACCTGCGGCGCGAGCGAGCCTGGCACCACTAGTGGGAACTGGATTACCGATCACCAACACCCGAGCGCGCTCGGCGACGGCTACCAGACGGGCTACCCGCAGTGCAATCCCTGTCGATACCAGCAAGGCGGCGTTGTCCGGGCCCTCAGAGCGGAGCAGTATTATTTCCCGCCGATGCCTCGCGTCATATCGATAGGTCGCCTCAGGGCGGAATGATCGGCCACCCGGCATCGGGGTCTCTGGCTGGTCGGTCCGCCACCGGCCAGCCAGAGAAGGACTGAGATGGATCGATGCTAGAAGATCTCCCCGCACTCGCCGCGTCGCTCGGCTCGGCCGGGTTCCTCGGCTCGTTCACCGCCTACCTGGACTACGGTCTGCTCGTCATAGAGGACGCGAACAGTCGGACCCGTCATGACGAATGGGATGATCGGTCGGCCCTGGTGAATGTCAGGGCGGACTCGCTGTGCATCCGAACCCGGGTCTATGTCGACGGGCCAGTCACCGCCGTTGTCCTGAAGGGAGACAAGCGGATCGCCCAGGGTCACCTCGTCTTCGACGGGCGCGTGGAGTCGGCAAGCCGGCTGCTTAAGATCGAAGACTCCGATGAGTCCGCATGCCTGCAGGTCCGTGTGCCCTCGGCCGTGACCACACTGTCTATTTTCGTTGATCGCCCCGAGGACGTGGGCACGGTCGTGATCGTGCTTTGACTGGACCCTGGGTCCGATCAATGATCATCCGAGCGTTGCCGTCGATTCGCGGCCTTGCCGATGTGCGAGTACCCTTCGGCCGTGCCCAGCCGGTAATGAGGGGTTGCCGCAGGTGGTTGGTGTCGCAGCGGTCGGGCCCAAGCGCCCTGCAGCCGATCGGCTGGCAGCTGTTGAGGCGACGACAGCGCCGGGCGCGTCCCCGAGCCTCGGCAACGGGGCAGGGCAATGTCGCGGGAGGGTTCGTCGTTTCTACGATTACTGGAATCGTTCAGCGGTAGTGGTACAGCTTCACCTGCTGCATTAGCCGGCACTATTTGGATTAGTCGAAACGAATAGTCCGGGACCCTAAATCCGCGGGTTCGGGGTCGAGTCCCTGGCGGCGCACAGTGATCAAGGCTTTGACCTCGAGTGTCCCTCCGGGTTTGGAGCCTTTTCGATGTCCACATTGGACGTCTGGGTGCTCGGTGGGTGCTCCGGAGCCGTTGGATGGTTCCGGGCTCGCGCGGACAACAGGATGGATGGAACGGGACGGGCGTGCCGGACGGTCTCCAGGGTCGGTGCAACCGTGCTCCTGTCAGGCGGCCGAGAGAGCCTTTGGTGAGCGCTTCCCCAACCGGGAAGAGGTCACAGGCCTGCTCCCAATCTGCTCCCACCCGTAACCACCAGCGACTCTATGGGCTCTTTCAGAGACCTCGATCAACAGAGCTGTGACCTCGTACGATACAAAGTAGTTCAGCGCCGTTCAGGGAGGTTGAGCGCACTTGTGTCAGCGATCTTCCCACGCCATCTGCGGCGGGCCGGCAGGTGCTGGCCAACGTCGCGGCGACCTCGGTCAACCTCAGCGATTGGGAGACGCTGCGCGGCAGGCGAGCTAATCGCGTATCGGTCGGCTGCGTTCCCCGGCGCGTCGAACGCTCGGCCCGGACATCGCCGGATGGGTCGAAGTCACATCGACGCCACCTTCACCTTCGAGCAAGTACCCGAGGCATTGACCCGGGTGGGCCGGGGACACGCTCTCAGCAAGATCGTCGTACACATAGACGTCTCATGACACCATCAGCCGCAATCGAACTCGCCATCTCGAGTTCGAGCCCTGCTAACCGCGGCACGTCGTCGGACGATCCAAACGACTTCATGGCAAGGAGTTTGGCAAGGCGGCAGGGGAACGATGTCGGCGTCGTGTCATCTGGTTCTCCGGCTCGCGAGCGGTCGCGGCGGGTAGTGGCGGTTGCATCCGGATGCCAACCGGCTGCTGCCCATACCACGAGGAGGTACAACGTGCGGGCTTCCCCATACGCGCGGCGGGCGTGGGTAGCCGGCCTGCTCGCCCTCACGGTCACCATCGCCGCGTCGCCGCCGGCCGCAGCGGGGATCCCTGCCGGCGCCGCCCGGGTCCAGCCGGTCGAGGCTCGGGGGTCCGACATCCCGCGGGCTGAGGCGGTTGCCCGCTCGGCGGCTCGTGCCTCGCGCCAGCCGGTGGAGGTAACCGCGGAGCGGACCGAGACGCGTGAGGTCTATGCCAACCCGGACGGGACGTTCACCTCGCAGACCCACGCCATCCCGGTGCGGGTGCGTCGCGGTGGTTCGTGGGCTGATGTGGACGCGACACTGCGGTTGCGGGCTGACGGCAGTGTGGCGCCGGTGGCGACCGTGCTGGGCATGGTCTTTTCCGGTGGGGGCAGCGGGCCGCTGGCGACGGTGTCGCAGGATGGCGGTTCGGTCGCGATGTCCTGGCCGTTCGCGCTACCCAGACCGCAGCTCGACGGCGCCACGGCAACCTACGCCGAGGTGATCCCGGGGGTGGACCTGCGGTTGACCGCGGCCGTCGCGGGACTGTCCGAAGTGCTGGTGGTCAAGGACCGGCGGGCCGCCACCGATCCGCGGCTGGTGACGCTGCGATTCGCGCTGCGCCCGAAGGGGGTGTCGCTGCGGCAGGATGCCGGCGGGGCAGTCAGCGCGGTCACCGCGGGTGGCGCCGTACTGTTGGCCTCCGGCGCGCCTCTGATGTGGGATTCGACGCCGGCCGCCGGTACGTCGGTCGGCGTCCGTACCGCCGTCATGCGCTCGACGCTGCGTGCCGGCAACGTACTGGACGTGATCCCGGACGCCACCCTGCTCGCCGATCCGCGGGTGACGTTTCCGGTGTACCTGGACCCGGACTGGACCGGTTCAAAGCAGTACTGGACCTATGTGGACAAGGCCTACCCGTCGCAGGCGTACGGGCTCAACCCGTCGCATCCGTACGCCGAGGTCGGCTACTACAACCCGGGCGTGAAGCGCTCGTTCTTCCGGATGGACACCGACAACGTCAACGGCAAGCACATCCTGTCGGCGTACTTCCACATCACCGAGACCAAGTCGTATGGCTGCGGGTCGACATACAACACCCGGACCGACCTGTACCTGACTGGCGGCATCACGTCCTCGACGTCGTGGAACAACCAGCCGAGCTGGAAGACCGACGTGGACCACGTGACGAGCGACTACGGGTACGGGTCCTGCCCCTCGCACGATGTCGAGTTCACCGCCACGTCGACGATCGCGCAGGCGGCTTCGAGCGGCTGGTCGAACACCACGTTCGGCCTGCGCGCGTATAGCGAGTCGGGCACCGCGTACTGGAAGGGCTTCGACCCGGCCACCGCGAAGATCACGATTACCTACAACACGCCGCCGAGCACGCCGCAGGCGTACACCACGGTGCCGGGCACCACCTGCGCGACCGGGAACGGCCGGCCGTACCTGAGCACGACCAGCCTGCCGGCGGGCGTGGCCCCTTCCCTGCGGGCGCAGGTCTACGACCCGGACGGAACCACGGACAACAACGGCGTGCAGGCCCAGTTCGAGATGAAACATCTGGACCCGACCACCGGACAGTGGACCGCCATGCCGACGCTGACCACGGAGTTCACCAAGTCGTCCTCCTGGCAGACGGCGACGGTGACGCTGCCCGCGCTGGATGACGGACAGACCTACTCGTGGCGGGTACGCGCCTACGACGGCGTGGACAACAGCGGGTACACCCCGACATGCGAGTTCACTGTGGACAACAGCGCCCCGAACCAGGTACCACAGGTCACCTCGACCGACTATCCGGCCGGTACCGGCGCACCGTCCGGTGCGGTCGGCAGACCCGGCAGCTTCACGTTCGGCGCCGGTACCGGCGAGACTGATGTGACCTCGTTCCGCTACGCGCTGCTCGGCGCGGGGCCGCTGACGGTCGCCGCGACCGGCGGTACGGCGACGGTGTCGCTCGTCCCGAAGCACGAGCAGACCAACACACTGAGCGTGTGCCCGGTCGACCACGCCGGCAACGTCGGTACCGCCTGCGCCACCTACGACTTCACGGTCGGACCGCCCGCCGATCCGGTCGGGCAGTGGCGGCTGGACGAGACGGCCGGTACGGCCGCGGCGGACTCGTCGACCGGCGCAGCGCACCCGGCGACCGTGGCCGGTGGTACGACCTGGACGGGTGACGGCCGGGTCGGTGGCGCGCTGCACCTCAACGGCAGCACCGGGTACGCGGCCACGGCCGCCCCGGTCGTGGACACCGGCAAGGCGTTCACGGTCTCCGCCTGGGTCCGGGCCGGCTCGCTGCCCAGCACCCACATGACCGCGGTGGCCGCGTCGGGCGGCGTGGGCAGCCTGTTCTACCTGGGCTACCGGCAGGACGGGGCGGGTACGAACCGGTGGGCATTCGCCCTACAGACCGCGGACGCGTCACCGTACGACTGGGTTCAGGTCTACTCCGACAGCCTCCACCCGCCGGTGGCCGGGGCGTGGACCCAGCTGGTCGGTGAGTACGACCCGTCGAGCGCGTCGGTGCGGTTGTACGTCAACGGCATGAAGGTGGGCGAGGCGCCGTTCACGACCGCCTGGACGGCCAGCGGACCATTGGAGATCGGGCGCGCGCAGTACAAGGGCAGCTATGTCGACTACTGGAACGGTGACGTCGACGACGTCAAGGTGTGGGACCGGGTAGTCTCCGACCTCGCGCCGGACGCCGCGTACGGCGACCCGGACGCCGAGGTGTACCACCTGGCCACCCGGCCGCTGCGGCTGCAGGGATCCTGGCACCTGGACGAGGCCAGCGGCACCACGGCCGCGGACGACTCGGGCCACGGCCGGACGATGACCGCGGCCGGCGCCCCGGCCTGGACCGGTGACAGTGTGTCCGGTGCCAGTGCCATCGCCCTCAACGGCTCCTCGCAGTGGCTGAACACCAACGGCCCGGTGCTGCGCACCGACTCCAGCTTCAGCGTGGCCGCCTGGGTACGGCTGAACGGTAGCCTGCTGGGTGCGCCGCCGACCGCCAACGCGACCGCGCTGGGCCAGGACGGGACCTCGATGTCGGGCTTCTTCCTCGGGTACCGGTTGCTGACCCAGACCAACGCGGACGGAACCACCTCGACGGTGGGGCACTGGTCCTTCTCGGCGACATCGTCGGATGCCACCTCGGGGTACACCTGGCTGCACGCCAGATCGCTGCTGCCGGTGGACGTCTCCGTGCTGGACCAGTGGGTACTGGTCGTCGGCGTCTACGACGCGGCCAGCCGCACCACGCGCATCTACGTTCCGGGCACGGGCGACCAGGATGCCCAGCCGTTGCCGGCGTCGTGGCTGCCGTGGCAGGCAGGCGGGGCGCTGACCGCGGGCCGGGCCAAGTACAAGGGCAACAACGTCGACTACTGGCCGGGCGACATCGACGAGGTTCGCGCGTACGCCGGGGTGCTGACCGACGCCGAGGCGCAGGACCTCTTCCACGGCATCGCACCACCAACGAACTAGCGGCAGATCCATCGGGTACGGGCGGAGGTCCGTTGTGAGCATCCGGACAACAGGTCGGCCGTGGACCGTGCGGTCCTTGACGGGTCGGTCACGGGTCGCGACCGCGGCGATCCTCGCGGCAACGCTCGTGCCGGGCCTGACCGTGGTGCCCAGTCCGGCGCACGCGCGGACCACCGGTACCCGTCCCGCCGCGCCGCAGCGGCAAAGGTCGGTGGCCGGTCACGCGGCGACCCCCGCGAAGGCCGCCGTGGCGGGGGCGACGGTAACCGGCTGGCGGATGCCGTCGGTCCGCTGGCCGCAGGGCGGCGGCGCCGACCTGGGCCTGCCGGTCGCCCGGACGGCCGCGGCGCCCGTCACCGTCGGCCAGGTCGTCGGTGGCCTGCCGCTGTCGGTCGGCCCGGCCGCCGGCCCGGCGGGGCAGGCCGCGACCGCCGCCGCCCCGGCGGGCGTGCAGATCCAGGTCTTCGACCAGGCGGCCGCCGCGCGGGCCGGGCTGGCCGGCGTGATCCTGCGCCTGTCACCGACTGCGGCGGGTAGCGCCCAGGACACCGTCAACATCTCCATGGACTACTCCGCATTCCAGTTCGCCTACGGCGGCGACTGGGGCTCCCGGCTGCGGGTGGTCAGGTTGGCCGACTGCGCGTTGACCACGCCGCAACGAGCCGGCTGTGCGGCCGCGACCCCGGTGCCGTCCCGCAACACGGCCGCGGCGCACGCGGTCAGCGCCGACGTCACCACGGACGGGTTGTACGCGTTGACCGCCAGTACCTCCGGCGGCGCGGGCAGTTACGCGGCGACCTCGTTGTCGCCGTCCTCGTCGTGGGATACCGGTGAGCAGACCGGTGACTTCGACTGGTCGTACCCGATGCGCACGCCGCCGGTACCCACCGGGGACGACCCGGACATCTCCCTGACGTACTCGTCGCAGAGCGTGGACGGGCGTACCGCGTCCACGAACAACCAGACGTCGTGGGTGGGGGAGGGCTTCGACCTGGTCTCGGGATACGTCGAGCGCAGCTACAAGGAGTGCTCCGACGCGGGTGGTCCGTCGAGCAACGGTGACCAGTGCTGGGCCGGCGACAACGCCACACTGATGCTCAAGGGCCGGTCGACCGAGCTCATCCGCGACGACGCCACCGGCGCCTGGCATCCCAAGTCGGACGACGGGTCCAAAGTGGAGGAACTGACCGGCGCGTCCAACGGCGACAAGTCCGGCCAGTACTGGCGGGTCACCACGACGGACGGTACCCAGTACGTCTTCGGCCTGGGCCACCTGCCGGGTTGGGCATCCGGGAAGGCGGTCACCAACTCAGCCTGGACGATGCCGGTCTACACCACCGACAAGACAGATCCCTGCTACGCCTCGAGCTTCGCCTCGTCCTGGTGCACCCGGGCCTGGCGGTGGAACCTGGACTACATCGTCGACCCGCACGGTAACGCCTCGACCTTCTGGTACCAGCCGGAGACCAACTACTACCGGCGCGGCTACGCGGCCTCCTCGGGCGCCACGGGCACCCTGACCCAGTACACCCGGGGCGGGTACCTCCGGGAGATCGACTACGGCCAGACGTCGGCCACCGTCTTCTCCACCCCGGCGCCGGCCAAGGTGCTTTTCGGGGTATCGGAGCGCTGTGTCTCCAGCGCCACGTTCAACTGCGAGACCGCGGGCAACTTCACCAAGGCCAACGCCTCACACTGGCCGGACGTCCCGTTCGACGAGTACTGCGCCTCGACCGATTCGTGCACCACCAGTACCTCCCCGTCGTTCTGGACCCGCAAGCGGTTGACCAGCGTGACCACCGAGGTGCTCAGCGGCGCGTCCTACGCCGATGTGGACAGTTGGGTGATGTCCCAGTCGTTCCCGGATCCGGGGGACGGCACCAGCCCCGCGCTGTGGCTGGACAGCGTCACCCAGGCCGGCAAGGTGAACGGATCGGCGCCGCTGCCCCCGGTGACGTTCGGCAAGACGCAGTTGCAGAACCGGGTGGACACCATCGGTGATGGGCTGCCGAAGCTGGACAGGTTCCGGGTGAGCACGATCGACACCGAGAGCGGCGGCCACATCGCGGTCACCTACTCCACCCCGGACTGCGACCCGGGCAACAAGCCCGATCCGGCGACCAGCACCAAGCGCTGCTATCCGGTCTACTGGACCGGATCCCCGCCGCAGCCCAAGCCGTTCCTCGACTGGTTCCAGAAGTACGTGGTCACCCAGGTGGTCGAATCCGACCCGACCGGTGGGGCCGCGGACCAGGTGACGAGCTACCTGTACCTGGACACGCCGGCCTGGCACTTCGACGACCAGGACGGTCTTGTCAAGGACAAGTACAAGACCTGGGGGGAGTACCGCGGGTACTCGAAGGTGCGGGTCCTTGAGGGAGACCCGTCCGGTACGCAGTCCCAGACGGACTACACCTTCCTGCGGGGCATGAACGGCGACCGTTCAGATCCCGATGATGCCACGAAGACCAAGACCGTCACGGTGACCGACTCGCAGGGCGCGGTGACCGACTCGGGCCCGCTGCAAGGGTTCCAGCTGGAGGAGGTGCACAGCGATGGCGTCGGCGGTGCCGTGGTCGACGGTACCGTCAACGACCCGTGGTCCCACCTGACCGCCACCCGGGTCCGGTCCTGGGGCACCACGACGGCCGATGTCGTCGAGACCGGCGCCACCCACGCCCGTACGGCGCTGGCTGCCGGCGGTTGGCGGCAGACCGAGACCGACACCACCTACACCAATGAGGGGTTGCCGCAACAGGTCGATGACCACGGCGACCTGGCGACCGCCACGGACGATCAGTGCCACCGCACCACCTACGCCCGCAACGACGCCAAGTGGATGATCGATTACGAGTCCCGGGTGGAGACCGTGGCGGTCAGGTGCGCCGCCACCCCGAACCGCCCCGGCGACGTAGTGTCCGACGAGCGCACCTCCTACGACAACCAGACCTGGGGCACCGCACCGACCAAGGGCGACGTCACGAAGACCGAGAAGGTCGCGTCGTACAGTGGATCCACACCTGTCTATATCACGGACGAGACGCACAAGTACGACGGGTACGGGCGGGATGTCGAGACCGACGACGCGATGGGCCGCAGGACAACCACGACCTATACCCCCGCCACCGGCGGACCGGTGACCCAGATGGCGGTGACCGACAACCTGGGCTACGTCACCACGACCACTCTCGACCCGGCCCGAGGCCAGCCCGTCGAGATAAAGGATCCGAACAACAAAATCACCGACTACGGCTACGACCCGCTCGGCCGGGTGACCCAGGTGTGGTTGCCCGGCCGGTCCAGGTCCACCGACCCGAGCACACCCAACCTCGTCTACGGCTACCACGTCGACGCGGCCAACTCGCCGACCTACGAATCCACCGCGACGCTGCGTCCGGACCTGACCTACTCCACCACTTACCTGATCTACGACGGGTTCCTCCGCAAGCGCCAGACGCAGGACCCTGCGCCGGGAGGGGGGCGGGTGCTCACCGACACGTTCTACGACTCCCGTGGCCTGGTCGCCCGATCCAACGGCGACTATTACAACTTCGCCGGCCCGGACGGAGCCCTGTTCGTCCCGACCGACGCGGTACCCGGCCAGAACGTCACCAGTTACGACGGCGTCGGCCGGGCGGTCAAGGACTCCTTCCTGCAGAACGGCAACCACATGTGGGACAGCCTGACCACATACGGCGGCGACCGGGTCACCGAGACACCCCCGCCGGGTGGTACCGCCACCACCACGGTCAGCGACGCAGACGGCCAGACCGTCCAACTGCTGCAGTACAAGTCGGGGACCGGCGGCGGCGCGGATGTCACGAACTACGCGTACACGCCGGCCGGGGATCTGACGAGTGTCACCGACGCCACCGGCAGGAACGTCTGGAGCTTCGGATACAACCTGCTGCGCCAGAAGGTCACCGAGACCAATCCGGACACCGGTACCACGACCTACGGCTACGACAACGACGACGAGCTCACCTCGAGCACCGACGCCCGGGGAACCGCCCTCGCCTACACCTACGACGGCCTGGGTCGCAAGACGGCCGTGTACATCGGATCCACCAGCGGAACCAAGCTCGCGCAGTGGACCTACGACACGATCGCCAAGGGCCGACCGACCGGCAGCACCAGATACGTCAACGGGCTGGCCTACAGCGCCGCCGTCACCGGGTACGACGACTGGTACCAACCCACCGGCACCACCACCGTCATCCCCAGGGACACCACGACGTCCGCCGCCCAGCAGGCACTCGCCGGTACCTACACCACGTACGCCGACTACAACACCGGCACCGACGGCAGCCTGCACCGCTCCGGGTACCCAGCAGCGGGCGGCCTGAGCGCCGAAACCCTCCTGTACTCCTACGACGACCTCGGCCAACCGCTGACCATGAAGGGCCTGGACAGCTACGTCTCCGGCACGACCTACTCCCAACTCGGCGACGGCCGGATCACCGCGAAATCGCTGGGTCTCGGCAGCGCCATGGTGACCAGAAGCAATACCTATGAGGACGGCACCAACCGGCTGACGCGGGTACTCGACCAGAGGCAGGCCACACCCACCACCGTCAACGACACCCACTACAGCTACGACCCGGCCGGCGACATCACCGGAATCAACAACGTCCAGCAGGACGGCGCAACGGACCGCCAGTGCTTCGGCTACGACTACCTGCAGCGGCTGACCGCGGCGTGGACGCCGACCGGCGACTGCCTGGCCCAGCCGTCAACCGATACGCTCGGCGGGCCCGCGCCGTACTGGCAGTCCTACTCCTACGACGTGACCGGCAACCTCACCTCGCGCACCGACCACGCTTCGGCCGGCGACACCGTCAGAACCGAGACGTACCCGTCGCCCGGGGCGGCCAAGCCGCATACCGTCCAGTCCCTTACCCAGCACACGGCGGCGGGCGACTCCGTGACCTCCTACCGGTACGACCCGGCCGGGGATCTGACCAACCGGGACACCGCGGCCGGTCACGAGGTCTTCACCTGGGACGCGGAAGGCAAGCTGGCCACGGTCACCAACGGCGGCTCGGTCACAAGTTACGTCTACGATGCCAACGGCGACGAACTCATCGAGGCCGACCCGGGTGGGGCGACGCTGTTCGTCGCGAACATGGAGATCCGCGCCGACACCGCCGGCCACACCAGCGCCACCCGGTACTACAACTACGGCGGCGACACCGTGGCCGCCCGCACCGGTACCGGACTGAGCTGGATCCTCACCGACGACCAGAACAGCGCCGAGACGCAGATCAGCGCCGATGCGACGCAGAGCATCACCCGTCGCTACTACACGCCGTTCGGCGACAGCCGCGGCAGCCAGCCGGCCAACTGGACCGGTCAGAGGGGTTTCATCGGCGGTATCAACAATCCCGGTACCGGCCTGGTAACCCTCGGCGCCCGCCAGTACGACCCCACGACCGCCCGGTTCATCTCGCACGACCCCATCACGGATACCAGTGATCCGCAGCAGATGAACGGCTACGCCTACGCCGACGACACCCCGGTGACCAAGTCGGATCCGACCGGCCTGCGTCCGGGCCGGTGCGACGCGCGGTGCTGGCGGATCCGCACCCGACTGTTCAACGGGGCGCACCGGCACCGCAAGGGTTTCCACCCGGTGCGCGCTCCGTTCCAGAGCCGGCGCGCCCGAGCAGAGTACCGCCGCGACGTGGCCAACTACGAAAGCTACTCACGCGCTCTGCTGCGCGCGTACCTGCAGCAGCTCCAGCGCCAGCGTGAACAGGCCCAGCGCGAGGCACACAAACACCGCAGCTTCTGGGACAAGGTGACCGGGTTCGTGAATACCGTCGCGCCGGCGCTCACGCTGATCGCGATCGCCACCGCGTGGATACCGGGGCTTGACGCGGTAACCTCCGGGCTGGCCCTGGCCGCGGACACCATCGCGCTGCTTACCAACGGCGCCGATACGGTGGTGCAGCTCTCTCATGGCCATTACGCCCGGGCGGCCGGAGCCGCGGGGCTGGCCGCGCTCTCCGTCATAGGCGCCAGCGGGGCCAGGGGGCTGGCGCGCGAGAGCGCCGAGATCACGCAGGCTCGGGCCGCGTACCGGTCGGCCAAGCTCGCGAATCTGCGCAATCCGACGCGGGAGACCTACGCTGCGGCCAAGCATGCCTACGACCGGGTCGGCGGCCTCGTCATCAAGAGGAGCAGGGCGGTTGCCAGGGACACGCAGACGTGGATATCCGGCGCGGGCTTCGAGTTCGGGCACATGGTCCAGGAGAACGTCGAGTCGGCGGACGGCGAGTAGGACTTCCGGCGGCGCGCTCGACCAGGGGTCGGCGGCCTCCGGCCCGGGCGGTCGGCGGCCTCCGGCCCGGGCGGTCGGCGGGTGGAGGCTCAGGTAGCCGGAGGTGCCGCGCTCAGCTGGGCGAGGTCCTGCTGGACGCGGTTCGCGTCGGCGCCGCGTCGCTGTGCCCGGTACATGTCCAGTGCCCGCCGCCAGGCCGCGCGCGCCTCGTCCCGGGCGCCGCGTGCGGTCTGGGCCGCGCCGAGCCGTTCGAGCGTACCCGCCTCGCCGTAGCTGTTGCCGACCTCGCGGTGCAGGTCGAGTGCCTGCTGGTAGCGGTGCGCGGCCTCGTCGTGCCGGCCGGCGCGGTCCGCCAGGTAACCCAGGCTGTCCAGGGTGTCCGCCTCGCCCTCGCGGTAGCCGTGCTCGCGGGACAGCGCGAGCGCGGCGACCAGGCGCTCCTCGGCCTGTTCGTGGTCGCCGAGCCGGATGAGGGACCAACCGGCCAGGTTCAGCGCCATCGCCTCCCGTGCCGGGCTGCCCAGTTCCTGGTACAGCCCGACCGCCCGGGTCGCGTGTGCCAGCGCCCGGCGGTCGTTGCCCTGCTGCTCCCACGGCTGGGCCAGCGCCGCGTGCGTGTGCGCCTGGCCGGCCAGGTCGCCGGACCGCTCGGCCAGGGCCAGCGCCTGGTCGAGGTGGTCGATGGCGTCGGCGGGCTGGCCGGCCCGCACGAGGGCGTTGCCGAGCCGCCGGTGGGCCAGGAGCGCGACCGTCCGGTCATCCACCTGACTGGC
>Ga0207661_10000633_pt1 | contig 22606 bp, 24 predicted proteins | sample KBSC713LmetaG_FD_184337 | JGI IMG/M metagenome (GOLD analysis project Ga0207661, IMG submission 184337) | Corn rhizosphere microbial communities from Kellogg Biological Station, Michigan, USA - KBS C7.1-3L metaG (SPAdes) (version 2) | ecosystem: Host-associated > Plants > Roots > Rhizosphere ...
CATTGCCCGGGTGATGCGTCTTTCGTGGCCCTCGAGATAAGGAGGGCGCGGGGAATGCCGGGTGCAGGCCGCACCCATGGCCCGCCTGCAACAAAAAACGCAGGCGGCAGGTACCACAGGTTCAGCCAGAACATCCGGCATTCCCCGCGCGATGGTTTACGGCTTATAGCGCGCTCTCCCCGGTGTACCGGGCTTTGTAGCCACCGTCGCCTTTGCGAAACGTCTTGGCAAAGGCTTGATCCCAGCGTCGGGGGATCAGGACCACACGCTTTGGCTCGTCCGTGAAGCTGTCTTCGTCGGCGCGCTTGAGGCACGCTGAACACCTTCACGTCCACCGCACCCTGCCTCCAACGTTCGTGACGATCGCGAGCCGTCCCTCCAGGGGAAGCAGGATGCGCGGAGAGAAACATAAATTTCTGGAAAATGGAAGAGAAATATTTTTGCGCGGAGGGCTGGACAGGGGTGATCGGGTTGAAATGGTTGAGGAAAATTGAGGTTTCGGGTTGAAGGCCACCTCCACGACTCCGATCTCAATGGGCGGAAGGGGACCATCCATTTTCAAGAGGCAACTATGGAAAGGCTATTTGATGAGCAGGCCGTAAACAGTCTCGCATCAAGGATATGGAAATCAGACAACAAGCGCTGGTCACCCTCGGAGGCAAGTGTCCTCGCGATCCGCCTGATACAGCTTCTGCCATCGCACGACGGCTCCACGTCGGACCGCAACTCGGAGGGGGCCGTTTCGCGTTACTAACCCTATGGACAACAAGTTGTCTATAAGGCACAATTGTTTCCAGTCGGACAAATTTGCAAGGGAGCCCGATGATGAATACCGCTGATGTAACAGACCGGGCGCCTTTCGCCGGCCAACAAACCCAGCTCTGGTGCGGCGAGGTGGTCTCGCTCCACCGGTCGCCGCGTGCCTTCCTGCCTATGGGCACGTTCGCCGAACTGTCCCTTGTCGCCGGCTACGGCATCGAGGGCGATCGCTACGCGACCGCGTCCGGCTTCTACTCACACAAGCCCGAGGAAGGGCGCCAAGTCACCTTCTTCGAAGTCGAGACGCTCGAGGCTCTCGCGCGAGATCACGGAGTCACGTTGCGTGCTGACGAGCACAGACGGAACGTCACCACCCGCGGGGTTCCGCTCAATCATCTCGTGGGCAAGCGCTTTCGTCTGGGTGGCGCTGTGGTCGAAGCCACGCGACTAAGCGTGCCCTGCAAACACATCGAGGAGATCACAGGTCAGACGGTTTTCAACCTGCTGTTGAACCGGTCCGGCCTCAACGCTCGAATCCTGCAGGGCGCGGTCGTGCGCGTCGGCGATCCCATTCTTCCGCTCTGAGGGTCTTCATGATGGCGATTACGCACGTCACCACTGTAGTCCGCAGCCGCCGAATGGAAACGGACAGAATCGTCGCGCTGGAGCTTGAGGATCCTGATCGTTGGCAGCTGCCTCCGTTCACGGCCGGCGCTCATGTCGATGTCGTGCTGCCGGGCGGATACGTCCGGCAGTATTCGCTCTGCAGCGATCCAGTGAACGATCGATGCTATCGCATCGGCGTGCTGGAGGTTCAGGATGGACGCGGTGGGTCAGCGGCGGTCCACCGCCTTGCCGTCGGCGACAACGTACCCGTCTCGCTGCCGCGCAATCACTTCCCGCTCGCCACGTCGGCCGGCCGGCATATCCTGATCGCCGGCGGTATTGGCGTCACCCCGTTCCTTTCCATGGTGCCGGTCCTGCGCCGCATGGGCTCGCGCTTCATTCTGCATGTCTGCACGCGGAGCGAGACGGCAACGCCCTTCCGCTCGGCGCTAACACCGCTTCTTGCCGACCACCTCGCTTGTCTGCACCACGACGACGGCGATCCGAGCCGGGGCCTCGACGTGCGGCGGCTCTTGGCGGCTCCGAAGCTTGGCGACCACGTCTATTGCTGCGGACCTACTCCTCTGATGGACGCGGTCGCCCAAGCAGCATCGCACTGGCCGGACGGTACGGTGCACTTCGAGAGGTTCGGCGCACCGCCTATGGAGGTCGGCGGCTCCGAGGCTGCCTACACGGTTGAACTGGCGCGGAGCCAGCGCGAGGTGACGGTCAAGCCAGGACAAACGATGGCAGCCGCACTCATCGCGGCAGGGGTCGCCATCGACGTCTCGTGCGAGGCTGGCACCTGTGGGACCTGCCGCACACGCTATCTCGCCGGGGTCCCGTTGCACCGCGACCTCGTCCTTCGGCCCGCCGAGCGCGCCGAATTCTTGATGCCCTGTGTGTCCGGCTGCGCTGGCGCTCATCTGGTACTTGATCTATGACGGACCACCTTAATCCCCCTTAGGGGAGGCCCTCCCTGCCGCGCTCACACGACCTCGCCTCAGATGGCGATCTGTCCCCGAATTTGGTCGGCAGCCGCATCCGGACGTGGCGGCGCCGTCGCAACATGACACTCGACCAGCTCGCGAAGGCGACGGCTTTGAACAGGGGTTTTCTTTCCCGGATCGAGAACGATGCGAAAGCGCCCTCGATCGCCACAGTCCTCAAACTGTCGCGCGCCCTGGACGTTCCGGTAGCTTTGTTATTCGGCGAGCAGGTCGCCGAGGTCGAAATCCATCTGGTGCGTGCGGCCAAACGCAAACCGACAGCGCCCGATCCTGCCGAGGGCTACAACTTCGTCCCCCTGTCGCCGCCGGGAGACGCCCGGCGCCTCGAAGCCTTCATCATGTACCCGCCGAAGCGGTTCGGCGACACGAGACGATCGGAGCATTCGGGGGAGGAGTCCGTCTATGTTATCCAGGGCCGCATCGAAGTGAAGCTCGCCGATCGGACCCTCGCTATGGGCGCCGGCGACTATCTGCAGTTTCCGGGGCATCTCGTTCACCAGATCCGCCGCACGGGCGAGCGAGCCGCCGTCCTGATCGTCATCAGCCGCGACTGACCCGTGCCTGGCCGTCGACCCCGTCTCAGGGGCAGGCCCGATGACGGTGCCGACGGAAACACCGGTGATCGACTACTACGTCTGGCTGATGTCGGATTGAGCGTACCTCGGCGGCACACGGTTCGTGCAAATGGCGGCGCGCCATGGCATGCGCATCAATCACATTCCGATGCGCATGCAAGACGTCTACGCCGGCAGTGGTAACGCGTCCCAAAGCGGCGCGGGCTGTGCGCGCCCTAGCGTCTGCTCTTTTTCAACCGGAGAGGCCCAGAAGGCTGAACAAAAAAGAAGACCGAAATTTCCGAAATTTGCACTACACGATCAGGCAGTGCGCAGGATCATGTGCTAGCGTAGCTTAGACAATCGCGGAGACAAGCCGATGAAGGATGACGGCATTCCCGATCGAGAGGACAAGCTGCTGCTCGCTCTCGTCAAAATGGTCAACCAATTCTTGCCGTGTTACGAAGACGAGGTGGACAGTATTGCGGAGTCAGCGGGAGAGCATGCGATCGAAGCTCTCGCTGCTTATGGGTTGATGGAGCAAGTCAATTCCCGGTTCGGCCGGTGGACTGAAGAGGGTAAGGCCCTCATTGCGCGAAATAGACTAGGCGAGCCGTACAAAGGCGGAGGCGGCATAGTCCTGCGTGGATTGTCAGACCGAAACAAATGAGTTGGACCCGATCGCCCTACATGGTGGCCGGATACTGAGGCGCAGAGCCACGGTGACAGTGCACTCAATCGACAAGTAGCGTTCTCTCGCGGCAATGCGCGAGCCTGCCCGCGCTCGCGAACCGGGCATCGCCTTTGCGAACGTGCTCTATGCCATCAAGGCGCGACGTCGCATCGGCCAGCCACTCGGCAACACTGAATTCATCGACATGTATGGGGCCTATGATGCGTTGCCCGAGGCCGCGCGCACGCGGCTTCAAGGCGCAACCATCCTGCACGACTTCAACAAATTCTGGGAAGAGATGCGACGGCGGCCCGGAAGCACGGGCCACCGTCGCCGAGGCACAGCGCTAGGAGAGGCAGCCGCTTCCTCACCCATCCAATCTCCGGTTGTACCGCGCTTTACGCCAATCCCGGCTACGCGCTCCGGATCAACGGTTGGCCGCATCGCGAGAACGAGAAGACTGCCTGCTACGGATGGGAATCGGCACCAGGGATGACGGCCGCTCGCCACCGTAAACTCCAAGCCAGGCGGATGGTGCTGGGAATCGGATGTTTTTGATCCGGCGCATCTTCTCGAACACACGTCTTTTCAACCTGCGTACACGCACCGCTATCTTTTTCATATCGTCCTCCTGTCAATCCACGGCTTCAGGCGGCGTTTCATATACTCGCTCCGGCGGGCAGTGAAACACTCAGCACGAAACCGGAAGAAGCCCTTGTTTCCAATTAACGTATGCTCGAGATTAATTTTGACAAACGAATAATTTAGCGTCTTGATATCTATGAATTAGATACAAAGGGGTGTCTGCCATGGACACAGAGCTGGCTAGAACCTTTCTGACGGTTGTTTCGAGCGGAAACTTCATCAACGCCGCGGATCGGCTTCATGTAAGCCAGTCGACTGTCAGCACGCGCATTCATACACTGGAAGACCAACTCGGTTGCGTGCTCTTCGTCCGCAACAAGGCGGGCACAACGCTGACATCTGCCGGCCGGCAATTCCAGCGGCACGCGGCCACGCTCGTTCGAACTATAGAGCAGGCGCGCCACGATATCGGAATTCCTGAGGGCTTTGGTGGTACGCTGGTTATCGGCGGCCGAATGGGTCTGTGGGAAGAGTTCTTGTTGAAGTGGCTACAGATGATGCGTGACATCAGGCCGGAGGTCTCCGTTCGTGCGGAAAGCGGTCTCGAGCCAGAACTTATGCAAGGCCTGATCGACGGTCGAATGGATATCGCCGTCATGTACACCCCGCAGAGCCGCCCCGGATTGAAGCTCGAGCAACTATTTGAAGAAAAGCTCGTCCTGGTGTCGACGGATCCAAAGGGTAAGCCCGAGCCCCAGCCCGGCTATGTATATGTGGACTGGGGACCGGAGTTCTACGCGCGACACAGTGCCTGCTTTCCGAATTTCGGCCCTCCGCTGACGGCGAATATCGGCTGGTTAGGGCTGCAACATGTGCTGGAGAATGGCGGCTCCGGCTACTTTCCGGAGCGTATCGTGCGGCCTCATCTCAAGACAAAACGACTGAACTTGATCGGAAACGCGCCCGAGTTTTCGATGCCTGCTTACGTCGTCTACCCTCTTGACTGCGACCGCGACCTCTTCGGGATCGCGCTTGAGATCATGCACGGGATCGCGAGCTCGAAAGCGACAACGACAGTTCGCAACAAGCCCTTGAGGCGTTCGCGAAGAACGCGATAGTTTGACGCGCAGTACAAATGGCTGCAACACGAGCGTTGGTTCGCTTTCCATTCCGGGAGAGCCAATGACGAGCCGATGATGCAACACTCCCTGCGCGATTGAATGAAGACGATCGCGGATACGTCGGCTATCGGTCCAACGGAAATCTAATCTGGTCCCCCAATCTTGAATCTGGGTGAAAGAAACGAGTCTCGAGCCGTTACCGAGCACCTTGGTTGATGAGCGACGAGAGGAGTGGAACCAGGGGAAACGGCACCATTCGTGGCTGGGGCCATCTATCGATTTCGTTGATAGAAAGGGTCAATATTTCTCGCTTGCCAAATGCACCTGCGGAGCAGGACGATAGTCCTGCCGCTATGCCGCAAGAGCATGCACGAATGTGTCCATTGGGCCACAAAAAGGATTGGAAACGTGAAATGACCGAAGTTTCTCATATCGAGTCGCGGTACGACGCTTTTTTGTTCGCCTCGCTTTGCCAAGATGATGAATTGCCTCTCAGCGTGCTGTCTGTGCTGGCGCGGCAGGACCTTGACCCCTGGCAAGAGGCTGATCGTCTGGCGCAGCTGTCAAATGAGCAGGCCGTAAACAGTCTCGCTTCAAGGATATGGAAATCAGACAGCAAGCGCTGGTCACCCTCGGAGGCAAGTGTCCTCGCGATCCGCCTGATACGGCTGCTGCCATCGCACGGCGACTCCACGTCCGACCGCAACTCAACTGAAGATAGCGGCGGCCGAATGATGTGGCTGGTCGTAGGCATGCTGGTGGCATCAATTGCCGCGTCCGGAGACAGCATCAAAAGATCGCTCATGAGTTCCGACAACCCGGACCACTACATCAGCTCGGTCGTACAGCAAAAAGCGTCGCCGTCTCACGGCGTTGCTACCGATTAGAAACGCCGAGGCAATTTTCAGGAGCCATGCCTATGGGCAGGAGAATTGTGGCTGCAAACGTCAGATTGAAGCGAGCATACGAGAATCCGAGTGCGGAGGACGGCATGCGGATTTTGATCGACCGCTTGTGGCCGCGCGGTGTTGCGAAAGCAAATGCTGCCATCGATCTGTGGGCCAAGGACATCTCTCCCAGCACCGCGCTGCGGAGGTGGTTCGGCCATGACCCCGCTCGCTGGGAAGAATTTCGACGTCGTTACTCGGAAGAGATCCATCGGCACGGCAACCGGCTCGACGAACTGCGCGCGCTCGCCGAAAACGGCCGGATTACGCTCGTTTTTGCGGCGCATGATGAAACTCACAACGACGCTGTGGTCTTGCGGGACATTCTTCTGGGTCGAACCGCCGAACGGAAATCCTACTCCACATCGACTCACGCCTGACCGATCGATCACCGCAAATCACGACTGGCCGTAGCGACACTTGCCACAAAATGGCCACAGGGCGGAAACCATTTCCTCGGCGCAACGAAACGCTCCTGAAACAAAACTCCGCCAGATACTTGCTGCTCGCCGCAGGAGTAGTGTCATGAGTTTCGTTGTTGCGTTTCTGATTTGTTGTAGCGCCGCTGTTTTCCTTGCACACGCCGTTGATGCCTATCAGGCGGGATAAGAGCCCGACGAAAGGCGCGGACCGAAGCCCAGCCAAGCCTGCACCGCCCTAATGGGGCGTTTGTTGCTGAGTTGCGGCGCGTTCTTGATCGTCGCGAACCTGGATCAGCTCAGCTTTGATCTGTGCCACTTGATCTGCGCGCACTCCGGCCGTTGGCATCGGGTCGTTCAAGTCCGAGTATGCTGCGACCCCGGCAGCCGGAAATGATTGACCAGTGCATGCAGAAAGTATCTGCGCGGTTAGCGCTACCGACGTCACAAATGCGGCCGTATTAATTCGACCTCGCCTTCCCACCGCCGAGCGGGCTGGCAACCTGGTCCTTTGAGTCTGAAACCGGATCATTGCGGACCTCCGAACAGGATCCGCGCTGCCGTCAAAGCTTCGCTGAAATATTTGAAAGAACCCTTACCGCCTCCGGTTGATTAGAACAAAAGACGCGCCCGCCAGGGTGGGCCGGAGGTTTTCAGGGTACGGCGTCGATGTGGACGACGCGGTACGAAGCCCCCTGCTCTCCTGTTTGATATATCTTCAGCCTCCCAGGGCTGGGGTGACAGCTGGAAAACTCAGGGGGGCTCCTCCAACCGAGACAGGCCCTACAGGTTTGGGCTGCCGAGCCATCCTTTTGCGCACCACTCCAGATAGCCGGTTACGAGCGCGTCCTGTTGGAATGGAGGAAGTTATTTCCGGCGCTATTGCATTTTGCAGCGAGTCGACCTTCGCTATAAGCGTGGAAATTTGAGCAGACATCTTCTTCACGTCGACATGCTCATCCGTTATCTGGGCAGATATCTTTCTTACATTGACCTGTTCATCCATGATGCTCTCTCTTAGAGAAGCAAGCGTGGTTGAATCCTGCTGAAGCAGAGCTGTGTTTTGTTGCAATGAGGAGCTGTTCTCTTGCAGCGAGGCAAAGTGTTGCTGCTGGGCCGACTGAATGTCCTTCAAAGTGGCGGCGACCGGATCCGGCACTGGAGCGGAAGCTTTCTGGTACGGAAGCAGTGCGGCCAAGCTGCTGACATTCGGCAACGGAATATCGAACGACGGCAGTGTATAAATGGCCGCCGTGCTATTTATGGCCAAAGCGAGCACCGACAGTACCAAGATCGATTTCCGGCTGGACTGCTTGCTCGATCCTGCGGGTTCGAGTTGTTCGGTTTGGCTCTGCGTTTCCGATGTCGTGGTCACGTGCATTGACCTCAAACGAGTGAACACAAAAGGGAGCCGTCGCTGGATCGTCCTCGCGACGGCTCCGATACGCAGCACCCATCTAAAACTGCCCTGGATTATGCGCTGATGAGATTAATTCCCGGTTAGCGCCTCAACCGCTTATCATGCGTTCGACAGCCGCTGCTGGTTATGCTTCCGGTGAGTTCGGCGCGGCGCGCTTCAAATCGACCTGAGCCACCGCGCCGGGCGACCCCAACGCTGGTGACGCTGCGAACGAAAGCTGCGAGTTGCAGCAACGCCCGCCAAGCTCAAGTCATTCTTCGTTTTCAGCGGCAAGCCAAAGCGCGCGGCCGCTCACTTGATCGGCGGGCGTGGCAGGACCGCCTCGCCCGCCTCCATGATGTAGGTGTAGTCGAGCGAATACCATGGCGTTGTCGCCGATGGATCGCCCGGACGCGGCTCTTCGTGACGCACGTAGTCGCCCATGAGCGCTTTGGTGACGCCAAACTGCACGTCAGTCTCAATGTGGGGATCGGCCGGATCGTAAACCTGCGAGATCAGCGTCTTGAAACCCGGCTTGAAGATCAATGCGTGCAGATGGGTGGGCCGATAGGGATGCCGGTTCTGCACCTCAAGAAGTCGTCCGACGACACCGTCGGTCGGGATTGGATAGCCGACCATTTTCACGGTCGAGAACCAGAAGCGACCTTCGGCGTCAGTTGTAAACTTGCCACGCAGGTTCATGTCGGCCTGGCCTGGATCCTGGTTCTCATAGAGACCAACCGGAGACGAATGCCAGACGTCGACCTCGGCCCCTGCGACAGGCCGGCCTGCACGATCGACAACGTGCCCGGTCACGAAGAGTGACTCGCCCGGCGTCGGCGAACGGACAATCGACGCGCCGTTTGCCGTGGGTGGAGAGTACATCCGCCAGAATGGTCCAAGCAGCGACTGCGTGGTCTCCGTTGCCCCGTTGTCGCCGTTGTTCAGGAGACAGACGAGCGCCGAAATCCCGAGCGATCCCGCCATCAGAACCGCTTCGTTGTGCGTATCGCTGGTGAGCTTCCCGATCTCGTTCACAATCGCCGTCGCGTTGCGGAACTCCGCTTCTGTCAGTCGGACGTCGCGCACGAAGGCATGCAAATGGCGCACGAGCGACACCATGATCTCACGCAGGCGTGGATCCCGGGTGCGCTCCATCACACCGAGCACGTCGCAGGTCAGTTCCTCATGGTTGGCGTTGATCACACGCGACTCCTTCCCGCGGCCCGGGACCATGGCTGTGCGATGCCGGAAGCCGCCCTCTTGGGCAGCGTCTCAGCCTGACGAGAACTAGCCATCGTTGCGCTCACCAAGGTAATATCTCGCAATGTCGCCCTGCTCGCTGTACTTCTCCGGCGTCCCCGACGAGACAATCCTGCCGTTCTCCATCACGTAGACATAGTCCGCGATCTTCAGTGAGAGACCGACATTCTGTTCGACCAGCAGAATGGCAAGCCCGGTACTCCGGTTGAGTTCAGCAATGGCCGCGAACAGATTTTGCGTCAGAATCGGCGCAAGGCCAAGCGACGGCTCGTCCATCAAAAGGAGCTTGGGCCTCATGAGCATGGCTCGCGCCAAGGCCCACATTTGCTGCTGTCCTCCGGAAAGCAGACCAGCGGGCGTTTGCGCACGCTCGCGCAAAGCCGGAAATTGCGTATAGATGCCGTTAATGTCCTCGGCGACCTGACGGCTGTCACGCCGCAAATAGGCGCCCATGCGGATATTTTCCAGCACCGTCAGTTGCGGAAAGATTTCACGGCCCTCGGGTACGTGGCCGATGCCAAGTGCGGCGATTTCCGAGGTCGGACGGCCTGAAATAACCTGGTTCTGGAAGGTAACGACGCCCGATTGAGGCTTCACCACACCCGATATCGTTTTGAGAAGGGAGGTTTTACCGGCACCGTTCGCGCCGAGCAACGCGACGATCTGGCCTGGCCGTACCGCGAGGTTGGCGTGTTGCACCGCCAGGACGGGTCCGTAGGAGGCGGAGAGTTCGTGGACATCGAGCAGGACGTCGGTCATGGCTCAGGTCGCCCCGAGGTAGGCGCGCTTGACAGCGTCGTTGTTGCGGATTTCGGCGGGCGTGCCCTGCGCGATGACGCGACCCGCATCGAGGGCAAGCACCCGGTCCGAGACCTTGTTGACCAGACTCATGTCATGCTCGACCATCACGACCGCGGTCTTGACGCCATCGCGAATACGGCCGATCAGTTGGCCGACGTGAGCGGTCTCCTCGACATTGAGGCCTGACGATGGCTCGTCCAGCAACAACAATCTCGGTCTGACCGCGAGCGCACGGGCGAGTTCTACAGTCTTGCGAATGCCGTAAGGCAGAGACCCTATTTCGGCATCCCGATAGGGCCCGAGATCGAGAAAGTCGATGAGCTCTTCGACCTGCTCGCGAAATGCGTTCTCCTGCCGCCGCGCGCTGGGCAAGTACAGAAGCTCGGAAAGCAATCCGGTGCGACGATGCACGTGGCAGCCGAGCAGGATGTTGGACAGGACTGTCGTTCCCGCAAACAGTTCGATGTTCTGAAAGGTGCGCGCCAAACCAAGCCCTGGGAGTTCGTCGCTTCGCAGCAGCGTCAGTTCCTTGCCTGCGAAGCGTATGCTGCCGCGATCGGGCTTGTAGATGCGACTCACCACGTTGAAGATCGTCGTCTTGCCGGCGCCATTTGGGCCGATAACGGCCAATATCTCGTTGTCTGCAACAGAGAAGCTGACGCCGTCGACTGCCTTGAGACCTCCGAATTGCAGCGAGATATCCGCGATTTCCAGGAGAGCCATCTCAGCGCCTCCATCGATCGGCAAGACCGGCCAGCCATTGGCCGCTCCGCGTCACCATGGCATCGACGCCGTTCGGCTGGAACAACAGGATGAAGATGAGGGAAAAGCCGAACAGGAATGGGCGCAACCCCGCGACCTCCGTGTTGCCAGTCGTGAACAGTCCGATCAATTGCTGGAACAATTCCGGTGATACCACCAGGAAGACCGAGCCGAGCAGCACGCCACGCAAGGTGCCCACTCCGCCGATCAGGACCATGACCAGCAGATCCAGGGACATTGCGATGGTGAACTGGTCGGGGCTGATAAATCCGAGCGCATGACAGTAGAGCGCACCGGCTAATCCGGCAAAGGCCGCGCTCAGTCCAAAGGCGATGCCTTTGACGCGGGAGACCCGAATGCCGGAACTACGTGCCGCGATCTCGCTATCGCGAATTGCGAGCATGGCTCGGCCGGTCGGAGTTCGGATTAGGTTGGCGCAGACCAGCAGCACAAGCAGGCAGAACGTCCAGCTCAGATAATAGATTTGCCACGGCTGATCGAGCGCCACGCCGTTGAACTTGATGGCGGGAACGACAACGCCTTCGTTGCCGCCGGTCAATGCGGTCCAGCGCGCCATGACTTCTTCCACAATGAAGCCAAACGACATGGTCGCGATCGCAAGATAGAGTCCCGACATTCGCAGCGCCGGCAACGCGACCAGCAATCCCAGTCCCGCCGAGACGATAATGGCAGCAGCAAAGCCGATCGGCGCGCCGAAGCCGATGCGCTCGACATAAGCGCAGATATAGGCACCCGTGGCAAGAAAAGCGGCGTGACCGAGCGAGACCTGTCCCGCGAAGCCAAGCAGTATCTGCAAGCCGAAACCGGCGATTGCGTAGATCGCGACAAATGTGAGCTGCGACAACCAATAGCCGCTATGGAAATACGGAATGACCGCCAATGCGATCAGCAGAACGACCGCGACCGGCCGCTGTCTTCCAAGAAGGTCGGCGAGCGTCAGGTCGCGCCTGTTCGCCGCAGCTTCAGACTTTCTTGACATCGGGATGTCCAAAGAGTCCGCGCGGTTTCACCGCCAGCACGACGAGCAGCACGATATAGGCGGCGACGTCCTTGACGCCCTCGGGGCAATAGAAGCCCGCCAGGGATTCGACGACGCCGATGATCAACCCTCCCACGATCGCGCCGGGCAGACTGTCAAATCCTCCCAGCACCGCCGCGGGGATCGCCTTCAGGCCGATCTGCCCCATGTCCGCGTGGACGAACGAGAGCGGCGCGAGCATGACACCAGCGAGTGCAGCGGCGGCGGCGCTCAGCGCCCAGACGATCGAGAACAGTGAATCGACGCGGACGCCAAGGTAAGACGCCGCGAGCGGATTCTGGGCGATCGCGCGCATTGCCAATCCCAGCCTGGTGAATTGGAAGAACAGAAACAGCCCGGTCGTGACGACGGCGGCCGTCAGCAGGATGACGGCATGATCGGCGCTGATGATCAATCCGCTGAACGAAAATACCCTACCCTGTAGCGGCGACGGCAGAGAATAGGTGTCCGTTCCCCACATCGGCACCAGCATGACGATTGAACGGATGCAGAAACCGATCCCCACCGTCAGCATGAAGATCGTGAATGGCCGGCTGCCGACCATGCGTCGCAGCAGAACCCGATCCAGCATGACGCCGAAAAGCGCCACCGACGCAACCGCCAGAATGCCGCCAAGCCAGAATGGCAGACCGAACAAGATGATGAACGTATAAGCGCAGAACGCGCCCAGCATCATCAACTCGCCTTGCGCGAAATTGAAGACCCGGGTCGACTTGTGAACCATCACGAAACCGAGCGCGACGAGGGCATAGACGATACCAACGGCTGCACCGCTGACCACTTGCTGGAGGAAAGCAATCATCGCGCGACAACGTTACGCCGGTTCAAGCGGTCATTTGAGCACACCGATCCGCGTCCACCGACCATTGACCACCTTCAGCAAATTCGTCGAGAGCGAACCGACATGTTGTGTGGCCGAAAAAGTCGCCGGGGCCATGCCGAAATTCAGATCGAAATCACGGAATTGCTCGAGCGTCTTGATGAAATTCTGCGTGGTCAGCTCCGGGCCCGTACGCCGCGCCGCCTCGATGAACAGATTCATGAAATTGTAACCGTAGAGAAACGCCGGGTCCGGCAGTTTGCCGCCATGACTGTCGGCGTAGGCCTTGAAGACCGGCACCACGTTGGGTTGATCCTTGATCAGATCGAGCGGCAGCATCTGGTTCACACCCAGCATGCCTTCGGCAGCCGGACCGGCCAGGCGGACGACGGTATCGGTCGCCGAAGGCTGGCTGACCAGCACATCGACGTTCCAGCCGATCTTCTGTCGTTCCAACATCGCGGCCGCCGCCTCGCGCACCACCGCGCCAAACATGACGATGTCGCAATCGGCCTGCTTCAGGCGCGCAAACTGCGAGCTAAAATCGGTGGCACCGCGCTTGTAGCTCGCCTTCTCGACGAGCTTTGCACCGACCTGATCGAGTCCCTCATTTATGCCGCGCAACACCTGCTCGCCGCTATCGTCGTCCTGGTAGAAGGCGCAGAACTTGCGCTTTCCGAGTGTGTTATAAGCATACCCCACCGCCAGGCGCGCCTGCACGTTGAAGGCCGGCTGCATTGTGAAGGCGAGCGGCTTGGTCGGTTCATAGACCTCCTCTATCGGCGCGTTGGGAAATAACAGTAGCGAGCCACTGTTGATGATGATTGGCATGGTGACATGAACGATTGCCGAGCCAAGCTGGCCGACGAAAGCGAACACACGGTCGTCCGTCGCCAACTTCTGCGTTGCGATGATCGCCTTCTTGGGGTCATAGCCGCTGTCTGAATAGATGATCCTGATCTTTCGGCCGTTGACGCCACCGGCATCGTTCGCCGCCTGGATCGCCATGTCCTGCCCTTCGCGGACGGGGACTCCGATCGAGGCGACGGGCCCACTGAGATCGAGCACTGATCCGAGCAGGATCTCATCCTTCGTGACGCCCTGATTCTCGGCCGCCGATACCGCGAAAACGGCGACGCTGGAGGCGATACCAACGGCCAGAGTGAGACGCGTTACATAGCGCGCAGCGAGCGTTCCGAACATTACTTCCATTCCCTTCGTTTTCTGCTTTTTTGTTTCCGCGCGGGAGGAGGCACGAGGTGAATCGTAACCCGCTGGCGCGCCGCTCCAGGCCAACATGTAAGATACAGTTTCATTTGACAATATGAGATTGCATTATGTGACGGAACGGCGCGAGCCAATCCGGCATGCAGACGATTCCGGCCACAACGCGCGGACGCTTCGTCCGCAGCCTACTCCGTCCTGCCGATCAGCCCGTCTACCCACGCACGCCTCTAGAGATGGGAAGTGGCACGCAACGCGGGCGCCGTGATGCGGTCGAGCTGTTCCATTTCGTCGGCCGACAGTTTCCCTCCGGCAGCTTCGACGTTTTGCTTGAGCTGCTCGGGCGAGCTCGCACCAGCGATGACACTGGAAACAGCAGGCCGCATCAGGAGCCATGAAATCGCCAATTCCAGCAGGCTCCCCCCTCGTTCGCGGCAAAAGGCCTGCAATGCAATGTACATGGTCCGGTTGGGCTCCGCCAAGAACCGGGCCGTCAACGCCTTCGGCCATTGCGTGAAGCGTGTGCCTTCCGGCAACGGAGAGTAGAGGTCGTATTTGCCGGTCAGCATGCCACCCGCCAAGGGGAAATACGGCAGCATGCCGAGACCAAGACTCTGTATGGCCGGCGACAGTTCCGGGTCGACATAGCGAACCAGCAAACTGTACTCATCCTGACACGAGACGAAGTGTTCGGTCCCCAGCGCCTCCGCTACACGAACCGCATCGACCACACGCCAGGCCGGGAAGTTCGAGCAACCGACGTAGCGCACCTTGCCCTGCCGAATGAGATCGTCGAGCGCCCGTACCGTTTCCTCGATCGGCGTGAGCGGGTCCGGCCGATGCATCTGATAGAGATCGATGTAATCGGTGCGCAGGTCGCGCAGGCTCGTCTCGACGGCGTGCATGATATAACGGCGGGACCCGCCGCCTTGCACGCCGCTGCCGGGCACCGCGCCTGCGGGACGGTTTCGCGGGCTGCCGAATTTTGTCGCGATGACAACGTCCTTACGACGGTTACCCAGAGCCTCGGCCAGATACTGCTCCGACATGCCGCTTTTGCCGAGAGGATAGACGTCTGCCGTATCGAAGAAGGTGATACCGAGATCGAGCGCCGCGTGCACCACGCGCAATGAGGCGGCATGGTCCAATCGGCCGGCCAGGTTATTGCAGCCCAGTCCCATCGCCGATACGCGAAGTCCGGATCGGCCAAGGTTACGCGTTTCCATTCGTGGCTCCCTCGTTTGTCTCGGGATTTGCTTGACAAAAAAACATACCAACTGGTTGGTTTGGTGTTGTAAGTATTTATACTGTGCTGGGCAATGAGACAAATTCCTGAGGCGGACTCGATGAAGGCGGCTCTCTTCAATCCCATACGTTACAGTGGTTCCTCTCCGTCCGGATGGCCCGTGGCGCCGAGCGCCTATGATCTGGAGATTGGGCAGCGTTCGATGCTCAACGGTCTGGAAAACCTGCGGCTCGCCGACGAAATTGGCTTCGACTGGGTCACGGTGGCAGAGCATCATTACGCCGGCTTCTCCCTCACCCCAAATCCCATGGTGCTTGCAGGCGCCCTGACCCAGGTGGTCAAGCGGGCGAAGATCGCGCTGCTCGGCCCGACGGTACCGATCCTCAACCCGATCCGGGTGGCGGAGGAATACGCGATGCTGGACAACCTCACGGGCGGTCGGATCATCGCCGGGCTGCTGCGCGGAACCCCGAACGAATATGTCACCTACAATGTGAACCCGGCCGAATCGCGCGACAGGTTCGAGGAGGCGCTGGCGCTGATCCGTCGTGCCTGGACCGAACCGGAGCCTTTTGGCTGGCAGGGCCGGTTCTATCAATACCGTTCCATCGCGGTCTGGCCGCGCATCGTGCAAACGCCGCATCCCGCTCTCTACATGTCCGGCTCCAGTCAGGAATCAGGCGCTATGGCAGCGCGCAACCGCGTCGGGCTCGGGCTTGCCTTCACCACGGTGCCGCTGGCATCGGTGGCAGCGAAATTCTACCGGGAAGAGGCCAACAGGCTGGGCTGGCAACCTGATCCCGACCAAGTGATCTATCGGATGGGCTTCCACGTCGCCGAGACGGACGAGCAGGCCATGGCGGATATGGTCGAATCCGGCGCGGCCAAGCCTCACGTGGGTCTCACGATGGCGAACAAGGCGGTGCTCGCCGGGGCAATGTCATCCGGATATTTCGGCAAGGCGGCGGAGGAACAGAAGGAGCGCGTAGCGCCGCGCGATGCCGTCCAGCGGATAGAACAAGGCCAGATTCTGTTGGGGAGTCCGGATACCGTCTGGAAGCAAATTCGCCGTGTTCGAGACGAAGTGGGCGCCGGTATCCTTGACCTCTTTCCCATTGTCCCGATCGCTGACCGCACCAGGTGCTCGATCGAGTTGTTCGGTGCCAAGCTGCTGCCACGCCTGCACGAGAATTGAGGGAACATGCCCATGACCGAACAGAGCACGGTCTCCGCCTTCGTCGAGCGCAAGGTCGAGGCGGGCGGCTTTACAATCCGATACCTGGAGGCAGGTCGGAAATCGGACGATAGCGCTCCGGTAATCTGCATTCATGGTGCGGGCGGTCTGCGTCTTTCACCGATGCACGAGATGTTGGCGAAGACGCATCGTATCGTCGCGTTTGAGACACCCGGCTTCGGCGCCTCTCCGGCCAACGAGCGCAGCCGCGATATGGCCGAACTCGCGGGCAGCCTTTGCGCAGCGGTCGCTGCCCTGGGCATCACCTCCTACAACCTGATGGGGACCTCCTTCGGCGGCAAACTGGCGACCCACATGGCGTTGCAGGACGGAGAAAAGGTGCAATCTCTCGTCCTGCTCTCGCCGGCGGTCTTCCGTCCCTCCGAACGCCCGCCAATGGGGACGCCTGAGGAGCGGCGGAAGGTCATGCATGCGCATCCGGAACGATTTCCCCTCGCTTCCGCGAACCCGGAAGTGGATTCAAAGCAGGAAGCGCTGGTCCGGCGGCTCATTGGTCCGCCACGCGATGCCGAACTCGAGCAGAAATTGCCCGGCCTCGCTGTTCCAACGCTCGCGGTTTTTGGCAGCGAGGACCGCCTCACTCCGCCAGACATGGCGCGTTTCTATCGGCAGCACTACGGCAATGCGCACCTCATGCTGATTTACGACGCCGCCCATCTTGTCGACCTCGATCGGCCCGAAGCGGTGACCGAGGTGGTCGGCGATTTTCTGGCACGCAAGGAGCGCTTTCTCGTCAGCGAGCAAAGCGGCGTGATTCATCCGTAGATGGTCGGAGGATGTCGAAGGGTTTGCAAGCACCTAATGCGTGTCGAAGATCGACTGATAGGCAGCGACACGCTCGCGGATCGCGGCGAGTTCGTCGGCCGTCGGCGCATCCGGATTCGCCGCTGGCAGCAGGCTGCCGAATTTGAGCAGGCAGGCCATCAGCAGCAACCGTGCCTTGGTCGCCGTCAGGTTCGAGCCGGCGATGTAATACTTCTGCGGATCGGCAAAGCCCTCGGAGGCACCACGGCCAACATTGACAACCGGCAGACCGCAATAACTGGCGCGCAGCAACAGCCGGTGCCGCGCCGTCGACGGCGTAATACCATAGGGCACGAGGCCTTCGCAGACCAGGCCAGCGAGCTTGCCGAGCGACAACTTGTGCTCAATTGAGGCAATCAGGTCATGCTCGGCGGAGGGATCGTTGCCGAAGTCGAGCGTCGAATAGCTGCCGTCCTTGATGATCGACACCACCGGAATAGCGTCGCCAAGGAGACGGCCCTCGGCATCCTTCACCGCGACCTCGAATTTTTCAATCGTGTCGCCCGAGCGACGCACCGCAGTGACTGAGCTCGGCAGCTTCGTCAGATTCACCTCGGAGCAATACGTATGCTTGTAAGTCGGCACGTACATGATCGCTAGCCGGCCGGCATGGCTGATCTGTCCGAGAATGCCGCCATGGCCGCCGGTGGCTACATATCCGCCCGGGCGCGCATCGACCTTCGCCACCTCGCGCGCGGCGAAGATCTGCTGCTCCTGGAGCACGATGACGCCACAGCGGTTGCGGCCGGCATCATCGGCCCAGACGCGAGAGGCGATAAATTCGGCGGAATCAACGATGTTCTTCGGGCCGTCATTGCTGATCTGGCCATGCGGCCGCTGCGCGGCGTTGCCGCAGATCGGCAGTGTGGTATCGATCAGGAGATTGTAACAATAGGCGGTTTCCTCGATCTGCGGACTGCCCTGGGTCCAGATCATGCCATCGTAGTTGCCGCTAGAGGCCAGCGCCTGCATGTCGTTGGCCATCTTCGCCAGCACCGGCCGCACCGGCTGGCTCGGCATGTGGTAAGGCTTGTAGGCAAAGAAGTGCGCGCCACGCGTCTCCGGCGCGATGTCGCCTTCGCCGACATCGGTGCGGAGATGTTCCGGCAGCCCCTTGGTGAATCCGCCGGGCGGCGCGCCACGATAGAAATCAATATCGGCAAGCGCTGACAGCAACCCCGAAGTGCCGTCTGCGCCGATCGACAGCCGGTCGATCTCCTCGAAGCTGCGGTGTCCATCCGGGAAAAATCCCTGGCGCGCGCGGGCGGCGGGCGCCCCTGCGTCCGTGCATTCTTCCTCCCACGCCGCGCCGTTGGCCTGCACTGCCATATAGGGCAGCGGATAAAGGCCATCCTTCGGCAAGAGCTCAATCTCATAGACCGGCTTGTCGTCGGGATGCTGGCGGTCGCTGCGGAATTGGCCGTCAGTTCCAACGAAGCCATCGGGCGGGCCATAGAGTTCGGCGGCGTCGGCCTCGAGCGGATGCGCGGAAAACTGTTCGACATAGACCTTGGCCGGCATCGCCAGCCGCTGAGCACGCAATGCATCGAAGCGCATCGTCGAGCCATCGGCGTTCTGGCGCAGCGGGAGGCCGTGCTTCTCGCGCGCCTTGTTCGAGGTCACCAGCGGCGGCGTGTTCTGGATCGTTGCGGTCGGCCCCGCGAGATGGGCGATGCGCACCCTTTTGGTCATGTCGCTTACCTCCAGCTAGCAAAGTAGCCGAGCCCATTGTCGAAAACGATCATCACACCGACGATGGCGGAGGAAGGCGTATCGGAGTCGGCCCTTCGATCCAGGCCCAAATAGGCCTATTCCCGCATGTGATCCGCGCACCTTCTAGCCGCAGGGAATAAGCAACGGCATTTTTCACTCGTTTCCCGATGGCCCGTCCTTGAGAAATCCAACGAGGAGTTCGTTGAATTCCTTCGGGCTGTCGAGCGAGGACAAGTGGCCGGCGCCGCCGATCACAGCAAAGCTTGCGCCGGAGATTAGATTGGCGACTTCCTGACACACGCTCGGCGGAAACAGGCGATCGAATTCGCCGCTGATGACCAGGCTGCGCGCTTTGACGTTCTTCAGGCGCTCGACACTTTTGAACTGCTGCAATCCACGCGCCACGTTTGCGAAGGAAAAGCCCGGAATCTTTCCGTTGATCCGTTTCCAGCTGGCGAGAAAGGCCTCCCCGGCCGGGCTGGCACGATAGCGTTCGTTGAGCATTTGTGGCCACACCGCCTGCATCCTGAGCAATGGACCGTTGGGCTTTTCGAACATCTCGATCCACGATTGGTTTGCGGCGACGACATCGGGCGCAGTACTGTCGACGCAGGAGTTGGCCACAATGAGCGTATCAATTCGGGCGGGATGATCCGCGGCCAGATATTGCCCAATCATGCCGCCGAGAGATAGTCCACAGACGGCGGCTCGATCGATGCCGAGATGGTCGAGCAGGTTGACCATGTCCAACGTCAGGTCCTCGACAGTCGTCTTTTTGTCAGCCAGCTGCGACAGTCCGTGACCGGCCAGATCAGGCAGCAGCACTCGATGACCGGAATGCAGCAGGTCAGCGATTTGCCCGGCCCAGACCAGACCATGATTGGTAAAGCCGTGAATCATCAGCACGGCCGGCCCGGAACCAACGACCTCATAGTGAAGCTTCATACCGCGCGACTGATAAAACGGCATCTCAAGCGCCCTTCGCAGTCAGATCAGACTGGATCTGTTCAAGCGAGCGCCCCCGCGTCTCGTAGCCGAGCAGAAGCATGCTAAGGCCTCCTGCCAGCAGCGTCACAGACAGCACTGCAAAGAACATGAAATTGTTCGCACCACTCGCGAGAATGGCTCCGAGTGCGATCGGTGCGACGATGCCGCCGATACGCTGCCATGCAGCTGCCCATCCCGTGCCAGTTGCTCTGAACCGCGTCGGATAAACCTCGCTGGTATAAGCAAACAGCGGACCACCGGCAGCGCCGAATGCGAAGAACGTCGTTGCGCAACCAAGCACCAGCAGCGCTGTGTCCGTGTCGGCATAACCCCACGCCAGCATCAGGATGCCACCGAGGATAAAGGCGCCACCCAACGTCGGCCGCCGCCCGATACGATCAAGCAAGCCGCCACCAACCACGTTGCCTAGCGCGCCAGCCGCCGTGATTGCCGCCGTGTACGCGAAGCTGCGCACCAAAGAAAAGCCCATCTTGACGAAGATCGAGGGCAGCCACACCAACATGCCTATGAAAGTGGCGCCGCCGCTGAACTGCATTACCCAAAGTGCCGCGGTGGTAAGAAGATAGCCGGTGCTGGCAAGGTCTCTCAGGCGGGCTTGGGGCCCGGCCTGACCTGCGGCGACGGTGATACCCGACGGGTCGACGTCACTGAAGCGCCGCGCAATCGCCTCGGCTTCCGTCATCCGCCCGCGCATCACAAGGAAGCGGATTGACTCCGGTAGTCGAAGCACGAAAATCAACAGGATTGCGGCTGGAATGGCTGCGATCCAAAACATTCCCCGCCAGGTGAAGATAGGGATTACGTAAATCGCGAGCAGCGCGGCGACGAAGCTTGATGCCTGCCAGAACGCCACGATCGATGCGATCAACATGCCGCGCCGACGCGCCGGCAGAAATTCCGAAAGATAAGTGAATACCAGCGGAACCTCGGCGCCTAACCCGAAGCCCTGCACAACGCGAATAATGACCAGCGACTCGTAGGACGGCGCGAAGGCCGCGCAAAGTCCCAGCAATCCATAGACGACGATCGCAAAGATCAGCGCGTTCTTGCGCCCGATCGAATCCGCCAGAGTGCCGACAATGATGCCGCCCAACAGCATGCCGCTAAATACGCTCGATGCGAGAAATCCAGCTTGGCCGGGCGTAAGCTTGAACTCGCCGACGATGCCCGGGAGCGTGAATCCCATCATCTGGATATCGAAGCCATCGAAGAAGTGACAGAAGATGATGGTCAGATAGAAGGCGAGATGCCGTCGCGTGAATGACGATCGATTGAGCGCTTCAATGATCTGGACGCTGGATGACATGTTGGAAGGCCCCGCCCATCAAGGTTTATTTTTCTACGCATCAAGCGCCAAAGAACTCGAATGGAGCTTGCACGAATCGTTGTCCGGCTCGAAGCCTAGCCAGAGCATCGGTATGCAGCAATCCAATTTATCCGGTAAGTTCTATTCACAAACCGTATAGCAACCGAAGAGCGGTCGCGGTGATGTCTGTGGTACCGCGACTACGGCGTCGCCACGGAGAGGCCGCAGTTCTCGACGCACAGTTGACCAACTCGTGGAGCAGATCGTCTACTCCGCAGGCACCGTGCTCCATGCGTACCGGTCAGCTGTGGATCGTGACGCGGGCCGAGAGGGCGGCGTGGCTACTCGCCTTCGAGGAAGTAGACCCGGGACGTCGACGCTTCATTACGGATTGCGAGAATGGCCTGAAACTCCGGCGAGTGAAACCAGGACAGCGCGTGTTCGCGGCTTGGAAACTCAAGAACGACCACCCGGGGGCTGGGTGCCTCACCCATAATCGGTTCAGGAGCGCCGCGCGACACATACCGGCCATCGAACAGCGCAAGAGTTGCAGGCACCTGCTCCTGATAATCTCTGTATCGCACCCAATCGGTGACATGGAGTTCGTTCACGACGATGCTTCTCATTTTCATGCGCACTTCTCCTCCGAGAACTGACCTCGGCCCATGTCTGCCGCAGGTAAAGTGTAAATTACTTATCAGTCGTCAGACTGACTCCATCCGTTTTGGATTTGACGACATCTTAGTCCGGTTGTGGCATGGGGCGCGAAGCGACGACCGAGATCAGAGGGGTGTCCGAGAAGCCGGGGTCTAAAGGCGAGGGATCCAGCCTGGACGGCTCAACAGGTATTCGACCATTCGCGGAGGAATGCTTAACGCTTTGGCTATCTCGAGCTTATTCTTCGGCAGTCCCGCAAGGATTGATGTTTCATTCTTGCTTCGGACTTTGGAAAGCCACTCTGGATCAACCACCACGGCGCGTCCCACGGCGACCAGATCAGCTCCCATTTTGATCGCCCCCTCAGCATCTATGCACGTTTTAATCCCACCGCTTGCCATGACCGCACTGCGGCCGGCTATAACGCGGGCAAATTCCGTGATTGGACTCCGTGCCGGGGTATAAGTCTTCTCGACCGGACTATCATAAACACGGGTCTCTCCCGCAGGCCGGCTCCTCCGATAGTCGTCGAGCGAAACGGAGATGTAGTCGAGATCCAACTTGGCAAGTTCGTTACAAAGCTTTTTGGCGTCCTCAATCGTATAGCCGTCCGG
>Ga0207661_10000636_pt1 | contig 22586 bp, 21 predicted proteins | sample KBSC713LmetaG_FD_184337 | JGI IMG/M metagenome (GOLD analysis project Ga0207661, IMG submission 184337) | Corn rhizosphere microbial communities from Kellogg Biological Station, Michigan, USA - KBS C7.1-3L metaG (SPAdes) (version 2) | ecosystem: Host-associated > Plants > Roots > Rhizosphere ...
ATGACGCGCGGTCGGGCCTACGGCAGCAGTACGAGCGTCTTCGAGTGCTGCGGCCGAATCACTCCGAAGTGCCGGCGGTCGGTTGTAAGAATTTCGCGCACGCCAAGTCGCTCGGCGGTCGCCACCACGGTTGCGTCAACAAAGCCTAGCGGCAAATCCGCGTAGTCCTGGAGCAAGGTGGCTGCACGCACGATGTCTTCGGGCTCGAGCGCTTCGACAACAAGCTCTCCATCGGCCACAGCACGAATGAACGCCTGCTCGGCGGCGGGACCAATGCGTGTCTGAAGCAGGTAGCTCACCTCTGGCAGTACCGAGACCGGGACAACCACATTCCGCGGCCGCGCGCGCCACCACTTTACCACCCGGTCATGCCAGGCGTCGCTGCTGTCTATCAGTGCGTAGAGCGGCCCGGTGTCCGCTACGACGATCACGCGTGCGGGTCCCTGTTGAGCAGCTCGTCGACACGCTCCGAAGTGTCACTGCTCCCACTGGCGAACTGGCCGGCAATCGATGGGATCGCTCCCACCGAAGCAGGCGCGCTCAGATAGCTGGCTATGGCTTCACGCACAAGCGTGGCAGCGCTGACCTTCTTGCGTTGAGCCGCTCGTTGGAGCTGTCTGAGCGTCTGCTCGGGGAGGAAAATAGTCGTGCGCTTCATGACATATATATTACATCATATGTATGCCCCTATCAAGATAAGGCTGCCCTCTCAGCGCTCCACCGTCGTCACCGTCACTCTCAATATCCGATCGAGCAGCGGGTATTCCCGATCCATGTATGCATTCCCTCCCGCTACGAGCGGACCTTGCTTGCCCTGCCGCACACCGCCGCCGGATTTCTCGCCATAGCCCGAGTACAGGCTGTCGAGAACGCTCATCCCTTCGATCACCGTCCCCAGCACCGTGAACGGCTCGGCGTCGTTGCGCAGGTTGTCCCTGAGGTTGACGTAGATCTGCGTGTTGCGCGTACTCGAATGGCCGGAGCCTGGCGGCAACTGCGAGAACGCGTAAGTGCCACGCACGTTGTGCGATCTGGGCGGATCGTCGGCGATCTGCTGATCCTTCCACGCGGCGTTCACTGCGGGGTTTCCGTTGATCCCCCACTGTGCGATGTAGCCGGCGTCGACGCGATGGAAGCGCGTGTCGTCGTAGTAGCCAAGCCGCGCAAGGTTGTAGAGACGGTCCGCGCCGATGGGACCCGACGCGCGCACCAGCTCGAGCACGAATACTCCCTTGGTCGTCTCGAAACGGAGATGCGACCTGGCGGGCGCCGCGCGGCGCCACTCCGGATTCGTCGGATCTAGCAGGATGGCCGCGGAACTGGTACGCGTGTCGACACTGTTGACCGCATGGTCGCCCGCCGCGCCGCGGGTGGCTGTGCCGGTAGCACAACCCAGAGCCAGGAACGTCGCGAGTACGAGTGGTGCAATGATGGATGGATGGCGGTTCGGCATCGTCATAATGTACGCGACGCAGTGGTGGAGGCGTTCGCCGCGCGTTGGCATTGACCCGATGGTGGACGGCGACCATGAAGGAAGTCTCCCCATTCACCAACGGTACATCTGCCGAGGGCGTAGCTGGATACAGGGCGGCCGTCATCCCCAACTGGCGAGTCCCAGCTCCGGCAGCACTGTGCTGGAACAAAACGGCAGACGGGGTTGACTGGATACCGGTCGCGGCTCCAATGTATGCAACCGACTTTTCGCCGATTCTTCCCTCACCCGTTGGCCCCAGCACACCCGTGAATTTTTCTCGCCTCACTGCTACCGCACTCACGGCCCTCGGATTGATGTTCGCCGAGCCCGTCGCCGCTCAGGCTCAACAGTCGATGGCGGGCATGAACATGGGAGATCATGGCCACATCACGATCCCCAAAGGCGTGCTCTATACGGTGCCCGACGTCGAGTTCATGCAGGGGATGATCGCCCATCACGGACAGGCCATCTACATGTCGCGCCTGGCCGCCGCGCATAAGGCTGATCCCCGTGTGCTCAAACTCGCGGACAAGATCGATCAGTCCCAGGTCGCGGAGATCCGGATCATGCAGGACTGGCTCGTCCGAAACAAACAGTTCGCGCCGGACTCGGCGGCATGGCGCACTGTGACGATGCCGGGCATGCTGACGGCAGCGCAACTAGAGGAGCTCGATGCCGCCACCGGTACCGCATTCGACCGTGCATACCTCACGTACATGACCCAGCACCACAAGGGCGCGCTGAAGATGGTGGATGATCTCTTTGCCACCCCCGGAGCTGCGCAGGATGTGGACGTGAACGTGTTTGCAAACGACGTGGTCGCCGTCCAGACCGCCGAGATCGACGCGATGCGCCGGATGCTTTCGAAGTTGCCCGAGAACTAAGTCCCTTTACACACCCGCTCACACACCACCAGGAGCCTTACCTGATGCAGATCTCCCGTAGGATCTTCGCTTTCATTGCGGCCATGATCGTCGTACCGTCGATCCTGGCCGCGCAGACCTACCCCAGCGGTAATGACCCTCGCAACGGCCTCAAGCCGGGGCGGCTCGATGCTGGTGTGGCAGCCGAGAACATGCGGCTCGTGTCGTTCTCGCCAAAACCGGCGGCGTTCGATACGGCGCGCGGGCTGACGTTCATCAACTCGGACCTCGCCTTCAGTAACAAGAATGTCTATCAGGGCAACTTTGCCGGTTTCACAGTATGGGATGTGAGCAATCCGGCCGCACCGAAGACAGTCGCAGTCGTCTCGTGCATCACCGCGCAGGCCGACCCGTCGGTTTACGGGAACCTGCTCTTCATCTCCGCGGAGGGGCGTGGAAATCGCAACGACTGCGCCAAGGGCGGTGTGCAGGATCCAAAGGACCACATGGCCGGCGTCCGCATCTACGACGTGTCCAATCCTGCCGCGCCACGCCTCATCAAGAATGTGCAGACGTGCAAGGGATCGCACACTCACACGATCGTTCCCGATCCCAAGGACAAGGGTGTGATATACATCTACGTCTCGGGCAACCAGGAAGCGCGTCCGGCGACTGAGCTCGCGGGATGCAACAACGGGACAGATCCGGCAGACGAAAACAACTCGCTCTACCGGCTCGACGTGATCAGAGTCCCGCTCGCGCACCCCGAGCAGGCCGCGGTGGTGACGGGCGCGCGCATCTTCACAGGGCTCGATCCCGCAGCCCGGGCCGCCGGCCGGCCCGCCCGCGCACCTCGCGCAGGAGAGGAGCCAGCGCCGCCAACCGGTCCGCGGAACTGCCATGACGTCACGGCGTATCCCGCCATGAACCTCCTGGCCGGAGCGTGCGCGAGCTACGGCCTGCTGGTGGACATCTCGAACCCGATGAAGCCCGTGCGGCTGGACGCCGTCTCCGATACGAACTTTTCGCTCTGGCACACAGCCGTGTTCAGCAACGACGGCAAGCAGGTCGTGTTCACCGATGAATGGGGCGGCGGTACGGGACCGATGTGCCAGGCCACGTCGATGATGGAGATGGGCGGAAACACCACCCTGACGATCGATTCGAAGCGGAAGCTCACCCAACATGCGTACTTCAAGATCCCCTCAGCGCAGACGGCGCAGGAAAACTGCGTCTCGCACAATGGAGGATTGATTCCGGTCCCTGGCCGCGACATCATGGCACAGGGGTGGTATCAGGGCGGTGTGAATGTCATCGACTTCACAGACCCTGATCATCCGAAGGAGCTGGCTTTCTACGACCGGGGGCCGATTGACTCCGCCTCCACAACTCCTCAGGGCGAACGCGGCACGCGCGGGACAATTGGAGGATCGTGGGGCGCCTACTGGTGGAACGGGCTGATCTATTCGTCCGAGCTTGACCGCGGATTTGACATCTACGAGCTCACGCCCAGCGATCAGCTATCGGCAAATGAGATCGCGGCGGCAAAGCTCGTTCATTTTGAACAGTACAATCCGCAGAGCCAGCCGCACATCGTGTGGCCGGCGGCATTCCCGGTGGTCCGCTCCTATCTCGATCAGCTTGTACGCGACAACGGCCTCGCCGCCTCGCGCACGACCGCAATTGCGAGCGCGTTGGACGCCGCGGAAAAGCAGAGCGGACGGCAACGCCGCGCGGCACTTGAGACGCTGGCCAGCCAGGTCAACAAGGATGTGGCGGGCGCACAGGATTCCGTGCGAGTCAAGTCCATGGCTGAGGCGATCACTGCTCTCGCGAAAGCGACCGAGTAGCTGAACCGAAAGATCGCCTGACAGGGTTGGATCGTGCGCCGTGCACACACGACGGGCACGGCGCACGATTCAACCCCACGAGACCGGTTGAGACTATTTTCCCCCGCCGCTGACTGGCGGAACCGCGCGGAACCGGTCATACGTCATGGCCACTACGCGCCCCTGCGTATCGCGCTCGACCACCACCGGCACCCAGTACGCGCGGTCGATGAAGTGCTCGCGGTCGAGCGCGATCAGCGGAGAACGGTCGCCCGACGGCCAGCGCAGAAACAGCTCGCCATCTCGTACTTCGAACGTGAGGGTCGCGTTCGCCTGATAGAAATCCGGGCCGAAGGTGAAGTGCGCGCTGTCGAGTTTGAGTGAGTCGGCGACAATAGGGTGAGCGGGCAGCGGGAGCGGTTGATAAGGCCGTCCCGTCGCAATCGCCGCGACGTTGTAGCCGAGTTCCGTTGTCACCGACGCATAGACGTTGCTGAATGCGACGACGGTCAGGTCCTCGCGCGGCAGATGCAGCACGAACGACGCGAATCCCGGCGCGCGGCCATTCATGTAGTACGCGGCCTGCCCGAAGCGCGGGCGCGCACCACGGAACCATCCGTACCCGACGCGCGGACCCATCGTATCGAGGACGATCGCGCGCGACGTGTCGCTCAGGAGATGTCCATGGAAGATCGCGTCGGCAAAGAGCGCGTAGTCGCGCGCCGTCAGGTATGCCGATCCGTTGCCCGCCTTCGCGGACCAGTGGATCGGCGTCGCCAGCTCCAGGTCGTACACGCCGCGAGGCTGGTAGCCCCGGGCGAAAGGCGGCGGCATCGGTGTGTCGTCGTCCGCGCCGGCAGTGGCCATCCCAGTGGGATCGAACACGAGCATGCGTAGCGCGTCGGCAAACGGCCGGCCAGTGCGCCGCTCGATGATCAGCGCGAGCAGGTTGTACGCCGAGTGCTCCTCGTGCTGGTAGTCCGAACCCGGCGCGAATAGCAGCGGATGGCCGCGGATTGTTGCGACCAGACTCGCTGGCGTCTGGTGGCGTGCGAGGATGCTGTCATAGTCGGGTCGCGCATTAATGTCGGGGAGCCCGGAGCGCTGTTCGAGCAGGTGCCGGACGGTGATCGCGTCACCACCAGGTACACCATGCATGGCGTCGGGCACGATGTCGACGACGCGGGTGTCAAGGCGCAGTGCGCCGCGATCAATGAGTCGCAGCACAGCGGCCGCGGTGAACTGCATCGACACGGACGCGACATGGAAGCGAGTGGCCGCGGTATTGGGCGTGTGTGTCGTGCGGTCGGCTTCGCCGTAGCTGCGCTCGTAAACGATCTGCCCCGCGCGTAGAACGAGAATGCTGCCCGCGAAATTGTTGCTGATTACGTACTGCCGCACGTACGCATCGATCGCCATCGTGTCGACCGCCATGCTGCCGATCGCTCCGTTGACGCCAGCACTCGTCTCCCCAGCTGACTGGCCGCCAGCCCGGGCCGCACCGAATGTGCAGGTGGACAGCACGCATGCGGACAGTGCGCGAATAACTCGCGTCAGACTGTTCGTGCTCAGGACACTCTCCTGGCGACGACCGCCTGCAGCAATCCTGCTCGTCCTTCGACAAGGTTGCGTCCCAGGTTCGCCATCATGACAGCGAAATCAGGCGGCGTAACAAGGTGAAGTCCGACTCACGAAACAGGGAGCGGAGCACCTGCGACATGATCATGGCGTCACGGCAATCGTCTCGGGGGCAGCCCAGAGCCATGCGTAGCCACCCCGTACTGAGTACTGGCCGGGCGGGATGTCGTAACCCGCCATCTGTGCGGCGACGCGGAACTCATATAGAAATCGCTTGGTCTCGAATGGTAAAAAAAACACGGTCGATGAGTCTTCGACGTACATGTTGCTCGATATACCCCCTGCTGATCCAAACAGCTGATAGTTGAAGCTGGGCGGGTTCTCCGCGTCAACACTACCTGGCGGAATCCCCGGTGAAGGAGGGATCGACACCAGGATGGCACGGCCGAGTGAGTTCCGCACCGAGATCTCCAGCGCGAGGTATCGTTGGCCGTCCGATTCGGGCGCCCGCAGCGTGGCGTGCGAGGTAAGCTCGACCGAGTCAGGTGGCACTACCGCGTACGCGGACGGCGCATGCCATGCCCCGGCATCCGTAACGCAGGGCCCTTGGCAGTCCACGAGAGACGCGCACGACCCGAGGAATTGCGCGCGCGGATGGCCACCTACTCGCAGGAGCGCGTGCAACATCTCGTGCCGCACACTAGCCCCGTCATCCATCAAGTTATCCAGGAGAACAATCCTGTTCCCGTCCGAACTCCAGTAGCCTGATGCATCCCGTCCGTTGACCGTGAGCACATATTCGGGCACGTGGTACCACCGCACAGCTGCTAGGTTGCCCGAGTGTCCTGAGCACGCTTCGGTCATCGCCCACCAGCGCGCGTACACTGCCGGCGGCGCAAATTCCTCCGCGTTCGGCGGGAGCGGCGCCGTGGCCAAGCCGCAGCTGATCATGCCGAGCGTACCGACGAACGCGGCTGCAATGACGTGGAGGAGCATCGGCAGCTTCTGTCGCGGCGATTGTTGAAAAACGGGTCTCACTCGCATGTATTCACAGCAGTTATTCCACGATGGTCACAAGCACAGCAGCTTGGAGCAATCGTGCGCGTGCGCCGCAACGTGCGACGAACGCTTGATGTTCCCAATCCCGATCCCCTGAACACGCATCCATACGATTCAGATTCCGTGCGGATGTCGACTGGGATCTCGCACTCGTGTGCATCCCCATAGCCTGCATCCTTTGAAGCTTATAGCTGCCGCAGAGGCCGCGGACTCTGCGGCAGCTATGCGTCCCTAAGCCAATGCTACTGCATGCAGTTGTTGGTACCACAAGACATCAGGACATAGGTTGTCCCTGAGGCGGAGTTTCCGTAATTGTCGGAAGCCGTAACTGTGACTGTCTGCTGGCTGTATGGGGCACCTCCCGCCAAGCTAGTCTGAGGACTGGTAGTCGTTCGTATGAACTGTCCGTTGACGTACCATGACCAGCTGACCGGGTCGACCATCCACACGTCATGCGTCGTGGCTGACGCGGTGTAGGATATGTAGGGCTTAGGGTGATCCGGTGTAATTATATCGCTGGACGGGAGGGCGTACCTGTACGGGATCCTCGTGGTTGCGTACGACCACAGTCCGCTCCCGAGATAGAAGCCATTGCGGACGTCGTCGTAGCCTTGGTTGCTGCCGTCGAACCCGCCTCTTGCCGCGGGGTAGTTTCCGGAAATGCTCACCATGTAGTTGCCATCGGAACCTGTGGACCAGACAGGGTCCGCAATAAACCCGCTGTTATAGCCATTCCAAGCAGTGACAATGCCTTGATACGCCCCGTAACTAAACGTCGAGGGTGATAGGCTGGCCGTCGCGGCGTAGGGCGGCTCCTCTGGCCCGGTCAGGTCTAACGGACAGTAAGTCGACTTGGCGAGGGAAAGGCTGCCGGAGAGGGCCGGCCAATTGCCGTCGTAGGTTGTGTTGCACCCCTGAATAGCCGGGGGTCCAGTAGGGGCGTCGGGACAATCGTAGGCGGAAAGGAGAAAGGACGTCAGCAGGATTCTCACGCAGACGGCCAGTTTGAAAGAAGTCGTGCTCTTCATCGCTCAGTTCCCCGACGTTGAGATGGACTCGACGCGCGCCGGTGTATCAGCGCGGCGGGCAAGCTTCACAGTTCGCACGGTTGCACGTGCCGCGTACGACGCGCTTGTCTCTCCGATGGACGGTACGGGGCTCCAATCCAAGGCTACATCTGCAGGCTGGTTTGATACAGCGGCCGAAGTCGCGATGCCCGTTCCACCGACGTGCGTCGGGCTTACAAAGACATCGTTGACCGTGCGCACACCTGAGCGCGCGTGCACGGTGGCAGGGCCTTCGAGCGTCAGGTGCCATCGCGCGAGTTGTGGCGGACCGTCGGTCTGCAGCGGCGTGATCAGTTCTGGGACCTCGGAGATTCGCCTACCAGTCACCTGTGCTGCGGCCGCTATTGCCGCTTCGGGCGCCATTGGGTATTCGCCCACATGGCCCATTGGAACGCCAACCGCGACCACCTCTGTACCTGAGACTCTTGGGAAATGAAGTTTGCCGCCTACCACTGTGAGATCCGTGGCCCAAGCAGATATCGCGACGCTAATGGACGGGGAGCCGCCTGCATCGCAGAACGTGACTAACCACCATGGTCCGATAAAGCGCCGATACGGGCCCGGAATGTTCTGCGGCGGTGCGTTGAACGCGGTGCGCGCATATAGAGTCCGTCCACAGCTACTTAGTGCTTTGAAATCGATCGCCGCACCATGCGTGTGCTCAAGCCACGTTCGCGTCATCGGCGCGAAGTCGCGCGTCCACAGTGACGCGAACGTGACAGCCTGCGCCGCAGTCAATTCGCTATCCGTCGCAATCGCAGGTGGTGCTGCGAGCTGGATCCTACCGTCAGCGCCGATTGCGTTGGCAGCTGAGCCGGTGACCACCGACCGAACGGCGGACGGCGTCGGCAGCGCGGCGGTGGGGGAATCACCCGAACACGCAGCGAGTACGGTGAGCAGGCCAAGTGCGGTTGTTGCTAGTGTGTAGAAGCGGGGCTTTGTGAATGTGACCGCTCTCGCTAAGGCACTGGGAATCTCCGTGTGATGCATCATCAACCTCCTGTCAACGACAGGATAGAACTTCATGGGATTTCATTCAGTTCACGGACTCAGCGGCGAAAAGTACAGTTTCGCTGCGTAGGGGGCGGGCCTCAGGACGCGAGCCCGTCCTGGCGAGCATACGGCATCGCCACCGGCCAATCGGTGCGCATGCAGTCGATCCGGCCCACGATAGGCTGCAACATGGAAACGGACGCAGTTGTCCGTTGGTTGAGGGGCGCATCCGGGTACGTCGTGCCGCGCGACGTGCTCTCAGTGAGCACTGCCCATCGCGACGCGGTGGCATTGTAACGCTCGGCCACGTAAAGCTTTATCGTCTGACGAAGCTCTCCGTCATGCCCTCCTAGCCACCCAAACACCTATCGAACCGCCATCGGTTACGCAGATCCGCTACGCTCGACGAACGCGCCTTCGTGCTCACTCGATAATCACGTGAGCGCCGGCCACAAGCGCAGCGTGGGACGCGGTGGACCGCAGGCCCTCAAATGCACGGCGTTAATTGAACACCACGCCGACTGACTCGCAAGACCTTAGCAAAACGGGGCGACTGAAGTCTTGCCGCCCGTACGCTTCCGTACAGCACGCGGTGTCGAGCGCAACCTGGTCTCATCGCAATCTCCGTGAGAAGGATCTTAGCTGCGTGCATACGCCCGACCGAGAGCGAAAGCCGTAAGCAACCGGCCGCTTGTGTAGGGCGTCCTACAAGTACGGGCTCTCTCGCAGGTTGAAGGGAGCGACCGAGTTGGTCGCGATGGACATCATCACGTGCGCCTCGCAAACGGATTCCCTGGTGGCGTGGCTGAGAATGTCCCACGGGTAGACGGTGGTCAAGCACCTTAATGAGCTTCACATTTGAAGAGCAACGCGCAAGCCGGCATGCTGAAAGAAATGACGGACGAGCACTGGCTGATGTTGTAGCTGACGGAAGTTCGCTCGGGCCAGATCTGCAAGCTCGGTGACCGATGCTAGCAGAGCGTTAGCCAGCCGCCGCTCGACACACGCATTCGCCTGCTCTTCCGGGTTGGGTTCGGGCGCATACGCCGGTAGATATTCTACCGCGTAGTCGTTCGGGTGCGTCGATGAAGCGCATTACCTCACGACCCCTGTGTGCGTTCAGCCGGTCCCAGATGATCAGCAGTGGCATCGCGATCGGCCGCCTGAAGTACTTGAATGCGAGGAGCACTGCGTGCGTGTTCACAGCGTTTTTCTGGCGCCGAGCATAGAGCCGCTGTCTGTGTGAAGACGCCGATGCTCGACATCTCACACCTGCCGCTCAGGCGCCGCACCACTGGCGTTATTCCTCGGCGAGCCCAAGTTCCATTCATCCAGATGCGAAGCGTATGTCGGGTCTCGTCCCAACAGACGATTGTTCTCCTCTCACGCAGCGCCTTTTTTTCAAAGCTGGCCAAGTGTGTAGCAACCACTCAGCGACCAGCCGCTCGTCTTGCTCACGGGCTCGGCTCGCAGGTCGTCGTACGCTGAAGGTGCGCTGAAGCCGTGCGGCTTGAGTGGCCGCTCCAAATGCCGGTAGTGATACGTGGCGTCGAACTCGCGCTCAATCACATGGACAATCCGCTTTAACCTCCACTCCTCGGTGTCAACACCAGCAGCGACCGCACCACCGCCCAGAATTCTTCCGAGCACTCGCCACTCTGCTTCGCTCAGCCGGGCGAAGCGATGTCCTAACGCTCGTGCCTTGAGCCGGCGCCGCCATGTTGCCACGCAGATCGCCACCGCCCCACGCTGGCCTCGCTCACACCCAACCATTCGGCAATCGCCACCTGCTTCAATCCTTTGAAACAGTGCGGACGCCTGGAGTCGCCGCTCCTCCATCTGCGCCCCGTGTCAGACGACTCGGTCTCCACTCCGGCATACCACCATCTCCACCAAACCTTTACCATTCCTTACGCAAGAACCGTGAACCTCATTACGTACCGGCCGCGGTATGTGATTTACTTAATGAGAACTACCCAGAAACTGCGCTTGCCGAAGGATGGGAAAGGGCTCAGATATCGACGCGCGCACGTAAGCTCCTGCCGTACCTCACATGCGTCGACTCAAGACCCCGTGCGATCGGACTAGCTTCGGCGCAAGGTGACCGCTGGAGGCCATCATGGCCGACATAGATCGCTACATTCACGCCGCCCGGTCGACGTGCGCCACCGTAACGGACCCCCGCACGGGTGCGCCGCGCGAACGAAATTGTAAGCGCAGATACTCCGTCACAACCTGAGTTGGCGCATAGCCGACACGCTCCATGCCATCTCGCCGAATCGGCTTGCTGAGGTCGCTAGCGAATGCATCAATGAAGCGCAGTACAGCGCGCTCATGGAGAGTGAGGCTCGGCGTGAAAATACTCGGACGGCAAGGAAGTCTCACAAAATCGGCCGCCAGGGCCTCGCACCTCGACGACCAGTGCATGTAATGGCTGAGCATCGATGGTGTCGATCACGCCCGCGCCGAGCACCGCACACACGCCAGGCTCCTTGTGAGCAGGTTCCGTGGGTCCGTCACCGCCGCAAGCTGCAACCAAAAGTGCAAGGCAAGCAGATGTGGCGAGCCGCTGGTTCCATGATCTCACGCGCACGATGTACTCCTGTGGCGGATGAGCGCTGTGACAACAGCGGGCAGGAGTGCGCCCATATTCGTGCGCACTGACCGCGCTGTCCGGATTCATCTCCTGGTAACGATCGCCTGCAGCAACCTCGCTCGTCCTTCAACAAGATTGCGTCCCAGGTTTGCCATCATCATCGGGAAATCCGGCGGCGTAACAAGGTGAAGTCCGACAGCCGGCGATGACGGGGCTCGCGACCGCGCATCCCGCTGTCTTGCAATCCACTCATTCGCAATGACTGTCGTATCCGCCCATGATACGACCTCGAAGCCAGCCTGGCCGAGTGCCTCGCGCATTGCGTCAGCGCTGAGCAGGAAACTGATCTCAGGCCCGCGTGCCCACGGTACCGGAAATATCAGTGGTCCTCCATCTCCGAGGATGACGTCGTAGATCGCCAACAATCCACCCGGCCTGAGCACACGGAAGATCTCGCTGTAGAGTCGACCTCTGTCGCGAATGTTCATCGCGACGTGTTGCGTCCACGCATGGTCGAAGCTCGTGTCGTCAAACGGCAGATCGAGTGCGTTGGCGACAGTGAACGTCGTCCTGTCGACGAGTCCGGTGCGCTCGGACAGCATCGACGCCGCTTCGACGAACGGTGGGCTGAGATCGATTCCAGTGACATGCGCGCCGTACGTCACCGCGAGAAACCGGCCGGGCCCACCCAGCCCGCTTCCGACGTCGAGAACCGTAGCCCCGGGCGTCAGCCGGAGCTCCGCCGCAAGCTCCGCAGTCGCGGCAAGACCGCGAACGTGGAACTCGTCCAGCGGAGCAAGGTCCTTCCAGTCTATGCGACCGTGGTCGTCCGCGAGATCAGCCCGCCCAAGCGCGTCGCCGATCTGCGCTCGGAGCGACGTGGCAGCGTAGTGCTGTGCTACAGCGGATGGATCGTCTGCTTCAAAATTGCTCACCGGACAGGCGAGTTGAGGTCATCGTGAGCGTGGCTCACTTCCAGGCAGCGATGACTACAGCCGCCTGTGCGGACAGCATGGACTCCCTGTTCGAGACTCAGTCCCAACCTACTGGGACCGATTTCATATCGCCATCCCGCAACGTATCGGGCGGGTCACGAACGGCCATGAGTGATTCACCGGGCAGCTCGACAACGGTGCAATCGGTCTCTTCGACCATGGAGCCATGTTGCAGCGCAACCAGGCGTTGCGCGACCCGTGCGCCGAGCGATGCCACGCTTCGCCGGACGGCTACGCGGTGGGTGATGACAATCTGCATGGTTCCTGCCTGACACTCTCCTGCCTGCACACCGACCTCGCCGCCAGCCGGCGTTCTCGACACTACATCCGAAAGAATCGTCACGAGGGCCGCCTGAATCTGCACAGGGTCAGCGACTGCACGCGGTGCGGCGCCAGAGACGCGCACCCGGAAGTCAACGCGCGCGTCGCGTGCGCGTGCCTCGATGATTGCGAGTGTGGGTCTCAACATCTCTGCCAGCCCGATAGCCTGCGGCATTGCATGGATGCGACCACGATCCAGGTCGAGCAGGGAATTGAGCAGACGCACCTCTTCATCGGCCGCACCGACCGCCGCACGTGCGGCAGTCAGCAACTCCTCCTGATTCTCATTCAGAGCACCGAATGGACTGGACAGCAATACATGCAGCGGGAGTTCGGCTTCTTCGAGCCGCGCACGCATCACGCTTACGATATCCGCCGCGATCGCGGCATACTCCGTGGCACGCGCCACCGCCGCCCGTTCGCGCAGCGCGCCCTCGCCGCGTGCACGCGATACCGCGCCACTCAATCGATGCACGGTGGTCTCGATCGCGTCCAGCTCATCCGCACCCGCCGGTCCGGTGCCGGCACCGAGTGACCGTCCTGTTTCGGAGCTGCCACCGTCGCTGTCCGAGTTGCGTGTGGTGCGTTCGGCGAGATCGCTGATTCTGCGCGCCACATACCGCGTGTTGTACCACGCCATCCACAAGGAAGCCGTCGTGGCAATTGCACCGACGACGATAACCGCCAGCGGCGCCGTGCGGGCATACTGGCCCCAGTAGGCCAGCCCTGCCACCGCGATCACACCGATCACCGCGGGGACCACCGCGACGAACAGCCGCTGCCCCACCCTCATTTTTCGTCCTGCGATGGATGCGCATGATGCTCGTCCCCCACGTCGACGAACGACACGACCTGCACGTCCAGTCCGTCCCTATTGTCGACCAGGCGATCCACCACGGAACCGTGGCGCAGGCGATGCCACCACGGGCGGGTAGTCTGGCCAACAATGACCAGTGAGACAGCATGCTCCTTCGCGAACCGGCAGATCGCATCCACCACATCGGCTCCCTGCACCTTCACGACCTCTGCACCCATCGCCTGAGCCATCTGAATGTTGTCCACGAGGCGGCGTTGGACGGTGGCATCGATGCGGTCGGCTCGCTCCTCAGGTGTCTGTACGTACACGCAGTACCAGTCCGAATTGAGACGTCCGGCAATCCGGCTCGCCTTACGCAGCAGGATCGCGGTGCGCGGCGGATTGCTTGCCATCGCGACAAGAATGCGATCCGCGGTCTTCTGCGGAGCCGGCTTGCCGCCAGCTTCCCTTCGCACGATGTCCTCACGCGTGCGATCAACCGAGCTCGCGACTTCGCGTAGAGCCAGCTCGCGCAGCGTTGTGAGATTCTCCTCGGTGAAGAAATTCTCAAGGGCTGTCTGGATCTTCGTCTGCTCATAGATCTTTCCTTCCAGCAGCCGCTGCCGCAGATCCTCGGCCGAGAGATCTATGTTGACGACCTGATCGGCCCGGGAGACGACCCAGTCGGGCACCGTTTCGCGCACCGCGACGCCCAGCACTCCCTGCACTACGTCGTTCAACGATTCGAGGTGCTGCACGTTGACAGCGGAGATGACGTTGATTCCTGCATCCAGTAGCTGCAACACATCTTCCCACCGTTTCCGGTGCCGCGAGCCGGGCACATTGCTGTGGGCAAGCTCATCCACGAGCACCACTTCGGGACGCCGCACGAGTACGGCATCGGTATCCATCTCCTCTAGTGTCGCACCACGGTATTCGGTGCGGCGGCGCCCTACAACTTCGAGGTCGCCGATCTGAGCGCCGGTTTCGGCACGACCATGAGTTTCCACAAATCCTACTACCACGTTTACGCCGCGCGCCTGGAGCTCGCGCGCCTCGTTCAGCATCCGGTATGTTTTTCCTACACCGGCGGCTGAGCCGATGTACACCTTCAGCCGTCCCCGTGGACGTCGGCGGAGGAGTTTCAGGAAATCGGCCGCGCCGGGCGCGCCCTCCGGAAGATCAGCGTTCGTGATCACGATCCGTCATCGTCTGTACGCCGAGTCCAGTGCCATGTTGAGCAGGAGGACGTTGACTCTTCGCTCGCCGAAAACGCCAAACTGTCGCGGTTCGATGCGCTGCTGTACGAGTGAGCGAATGGCGGCGATGCTGGCGCCGCGCGCCATCGCCACGCGTGCGATCTGCAGCTCGGCGGACGCGGGCGAGATGTGCGGATCAAGGCCCGATCCGGACGACGTCACCATGTCAGAAGGAACGTACCCTCTGATTGCGCCATCGTTCTTCACCGCACTATCCACGGCCTGCGCAATGAGCGTGTCTGCAAGCTTGCGATCCGTCGGGCCCCTGTTGGTGCCGCCGGAAAGTGTATCGACGTAGCCCGTGCCGGCCGCAGATGGTCTGGAGTGAAAGTACTCCGGACGCGTGAACTGCTGCCCGATGAGCGCGCTCCCCACAACGCGTCCGTCGTGACCCCTGACCAGCGACCCGCCCGCCTGTCGCGGAAAGACGAGCTGCGCGATCGCCGTGACGACGGCCGGATACGCGACCCCGGTGATCAGCATAAGTATCAGCGTGGCGACGATCGCTGGCCGCAGTTGTTTGTGAAGCATCGGAGGCGCTACACGAAATGCAGGAAGACGAGAGTGGCGTCGATCAGCTTGATACCGATGAACGGCACGATAAGTCCCCCAATGCCATAGATAAGCAGATTACGACGCAGGATCACGGACGCCGGCGCCGGGCGGTAGCGAACGCCGCGGAGCGCGAGTGGAACGAGCGCAATGATGATGAGTGCATTGAAGATCACAGACGCCAGAATCGCGGATTGTGGCGAGTGCAGGTGCATGATATTGAGGGCCCGGAGCGCCGGATATGTCACAACGAACATTGCGGGGATGATCGCGAAATACTTCGCGACATCATTGGCGATGGAAAAGGTGGTGAGCGATCCCCGAGTCATCAGCAGCTGCTTACCGATCTCGACCACCTCGATCAGCTTGGTAGGATTTGAATCGAGATCGATCATATTCCCCGCTTCCTTGGCTGCCTGGGTGCCGGTGTTCATCGCTACACCGACGTCCGCCTGCGCCAGTGCTGGCGCGTCGTTTGTCCCATCGCCAGCCATCGCCACCAGTTTTCCGCCCGCCTGTTCACGCCGGATCAGCGCGATCTTGTCTTCCGGTTTCGCTTCGGCGAGAAAATCATCAACTCCAGCTTCGCGCGCGATGGAAGCCGCCGTCAACGGATTATCGCCCGTGATCATGACGGTGCGAATGCCCATGGCGCGAAGCCTGGAGAAGCGTTCCTTCATGCCCCCCTTGACCACATCCTTGAGATAGATCGCCCCGAGCACCCGGGTATTGTCGCCGTCGCGTTCAGCGACCACGAGCGGCGTCCCCCCCGACCGCGCGATACCCTCGACGACGGAGGCGATTTCGCAGGACACAGTGCCCCCGTTCTCACGAACCCACTTTCCAATCGAATCACTGGCTCCCTTCCGTAGCTCGATACCATCCACATTCACGCCGCTCATCCGAGTGTTGGCGGAGAACGGAACGAAATCCATCGCACCATGTGATGCTCCGGGACCAAGGTCGCGCGCACGGAGTCCATACAGATCCTTGGCCAGCACAACGATGCTGCGCCCCTCCGGTGTCTCGTCAGGGAGTGATGCGAGTTGTGCACGCTCCGCCATGTATTCAATCGCAATATCGGATACCGGGTAGAACGCCGCGGCCTGCCGGTTCCCCAGCGTTATCGTTCCAGTCTTGTCCAGCAAAAGTGTGTTGACGTCTCCGGCTGCCTCCACCGCGCGCCCGGACATCGCGATCACGTTCTGCTGGATCATCCGGTCCATGCCAGCGATACCGATCGCCGAAAGAAGACCGCCGATCGTCGTCGGGATGAGGCACACGAGCAGCGCGATCAGCACTGGCGCGGGCACAGCGGCGCCTGAGTAGATCGCGAACGGCTCAAGTGTGACGACAGCAAGCAGAAAGATGATCGTGAGTCCGGACAGCAGGATCGTAAGGGCGACCTCATTCGGCGTCTTCTGGCGCGACGCTCCTTCAACCAGCGCAATCATCCTGTCCATGAAGGCCTCGCCAGGATTTGCAGTGATGCTGATGACGAGATAGTCGGATAACACTCTGGTCCCGCCGGTCACGGCAGAACGATCGCCGCCCGATTCACGAATCACGGGCGCGGACTCGCCCGTTATCGCCGATTCATCAACCGAGGCGACTCCTTCAATCACCTCTCCGTCGCCAGGAATGATGTCACCAGCCTCGGCCAGGACAACGTCTCCGCGTCGTAGTGCGCCGGAAGCCACGGGCTCCGCCGATTCCCTGTCCCGCGCATCCCGAAGCCGTCTCGCGGTCGTCTGCATTCGTGACTTTCGGAGCGTGTCAGCTTGCGCCTTCCCACGCCCTTCAGCCATTGCTTCAGCGAAGTTCGCGAATATTACCGTGAACCAGAGCCATAGCGCGATCTGCGACGTAAAGCCGGTGTCGCCCCGATTCATCACAATGCCACGAGCCAGCGACACAGTGACCAGTACGCTGCCCACCAACACGACGAACATCACCGGGTTCCGCACCATATGACGAGGGTCGAGCTTGATGATCGAGTCACCGAGCGCGCGCCTGACAACAGGGGTGTCGAAAAGTTGTCTTTTTCGGGTAGCCATCCTAGAAGAGCCTTCCAGCGTTCATCGCCAGATGCTCGGCGACAGGCCCGAGAGCAAGCGCCGGGATGAAGGTGAGCGCGCCGAGAATGAGAATCACACCGATGAGCAATACCACGAAGAGCGGCGTCGTAATCGGGAAGGTGCCGGCCGATTCCGGTACAACGCGTCGCTCCGCGAGAAAACCCGAAAGCGCCAGTATCGGAACCTGCATCGCGAAACGTCCCGTGAGTGCTGCCATGCCCAACGCGGTGTTGTAGTAGTACGTCCCGCCGGCCAGTCCGGCGAATGCGCTGCCATTGTTCGCAGTCGTCGACGTGAATGCGTACAGGATCTCCGACAGCCCGTGCGGTCCAGCGTTGTTCAACGCCGTCAGGCCAACAGGAAGCACCACAGATACCGCGGACAGCAGTAGGATCGACGCGGGGAAAAGCAGCACGTACAGCATCGCCATGCGGATCTCGCGACTCTGAATCTTCTTACCCAGATACTCCGGTGTTCGACCCACCATGAGGCCGGCAATGAAGGTCGTGAGCACGACCATCACCAGCATGCCGTACAGTCCAGCACCAACGCCACCAAAGATCACCTCGCCGAGCTGCATGTTGAGCAGCGGCACCAATCCGCCAATTGGCGTGAATGAGTCGTGCATGCTATTCACGCAACCGCACGACGCATCTGTCGTGATCGTCGCGTACAGCGCAGAGTTGGCTATCCCGAAGCGGACCTCCTTCCCCTCCATGTTGCCACCCGGGTTTGCCGAAGTCGTGACTACATCCACGCCGCGCGCTGCATGAATGGGGTTTCCGCGCGCCTCGGCCCAGTATGCCGTTGTCACCCCTCCCGCAAATAGAACGAACATGGCCGTCCATATTGCCCATGCGTGCTTCCGATTCCCGACCACGCGGCCGAGCGCGTACACCAGCCCGGCCGGAATGGCAAAGATCGCAACCATTTGCAGAAAGTTCGTCCACGGCGTGGGGTTCTCGAATGGATGCGCAGAGTTTGCGTTGAAGAAGCCGCCACCGTTGGTGCCGAGTTGCTTGATCGCTTCCTGGCTCGCAACCGGGCCCATCGCGAGAACCTGCCTGCCGCCCTCCAGAGTGGTCGCGGTGATGTATGCGTGAAAATTCTGAATCACACCCTGCTGTACGAAAAAGAGGGCGAGTATCACTGACGCCGGCACAAACAGATACAGCGTACCACGAATGAGATCCGTCCAGAAGTTGCCGATGCGGCCCGCAGAATGCCTGGCGATGCCGCGCACCAGCGCGATGGCGATCGCGACGCCAGTCGCGGCGGATACAAAATTGTGAAACGCGAGCTGAGTGGCCTGCGACAGGTACGACATGGTCGTCTCGCCGCTGTATGACTGCCAGTTTGTATTCGTCGTGAACGACGACGCGGTCTCGAACGCCTGCCGCGCGGGCACCGCGGCCCGGCCAAATGGATTCATCGGGAGCGAGTGCTGCGTACGCAGCACCACATACGTCGCGAGCATCGAAACGGCGCTGAACACGAGCATCGAAGCTGCGTACCTCGTCCAGTGCTGATCCTCATTCGGGTCGATCCCGCAGACCCGGTAGATGGCACGCTCCAGCGGAGCCAGCCATCGAAACGACCCATCGTATACGTTGACGACGTACACCCCAACAGGTCTGGTGACGGCGAGTACCACCGCAGAGTAGAGAAGGATCTGAAGCCAACCAGCAGCCGTCATATCAGAAGCGCTCTGGTCGCAGCAGTGTGTACACCAGGTATATCAGCAGGACCAGCGCGACTGCCGAGCCAACAGCGCCTTCGGTGCTCATGTGTCGTCGTCTCCATCAGTGGGGACGCCTCCGAGCAACTCACACGCGCGGACGTACGCCAGGATCACTGCGAAGAACGCGACCGTCAGTGCTACGTAGAGGACATCATACATCGTCTCACCCGCCATCATCGCCGTTGCTGATGAACCCCAGGGTCCGCTGCCTCACGTGGATCCGGAATACGGATCCTGAACGCCCCAGGACGTGAATGAAGCATGGGACTGGCAGCGTTAAAACCGCATTAAAACGGGTGCGGCGCGGCGTTAAAACATTGTTACCGTCCCTGCGAGCGACGCCCGCTCGTCGTCACCGGGTGTTATCGCAGGACCGCCGGCGCTTCGGCGGCAGGCACACTGAGCGTGAACACGCTGCCACCGCCTGATCGTTCCTCGTACGTGACGTCGCCGCCCTGCGCTCGCGCGAGTCCACGAGCGATTGCGAGCCCGAGCCCCGTCCCGCGAACGTCTGCGGGCACGCCAGCTGGCCGGTAAAACGGTTCGAAGATCCGATCGGCGTCACCGGCGTGTATGCCGGCACCGCGGTCCAGCACTGCAACCATCAGCCGCGAACCTTCCCTGCCAACGCTCAACTCGATCGGCTCCGTCGCCGGACTGTATTTCGCGGCATTCTCAATCAGATTGACCAGTGCGCGCAACGTGTGCACGAAGTCGAATTCACCCAGAATCGGCGCCTGCGCGCGATCTGCCAGCACGCGGACCGTGCGATCGGCAAGTACGCCATGCGCTCGTTGCAGTGCTGCGCCAACCAGATCATCCGCAGCATTCAACTCCGGCCGCAGTTGAATGGCACCGCCCGCGAGGCGTGACAGGTCCAGCAAATCCGACACCAGAGCGGTGAGCCGATCGGCTTCTTCCTCGATCGATACCGCCTGCGGATCGCCGGCCCGCGCCCCGTGTTCGGCGATTGCATGCGCCAGCGCCTTCACGGTTGTCAGGGGTGTGCGCAGATCATGTGACACAGCCGCGAGCAACGCGTTCTTGAGCCGGTCGGCTTCACGTAGCGCGTCGGTGTGCTCAGCCGCGGCCACGAGGCGCATCCGCTCCACACCAAGCGCGGCATAGTACGACAGGGCATTGAGAAACTGGCGCTGTCCCGGCGCGAGGTCGATCCCCCTGCTGTTGCTGATGGTCAGCGTGCCCACAATGCGATCGCGAACGCGTAGTGGAATCGTGATCGCGCGAGCGTCGCGCACCGCGTCCCACAAAGTGACCGGCGGCCAATCTGCGTCGCGAGGCTCGTGCTCTGGCACCACGCCAAACGTCCCGTCCAGCCGCTCGACCGTCGCCTGTCCTGATCCCGATGTCCAGGCGAGCAGACTGTGCATGTCTCCCGGCGGGTGTGGTATCTCCGCCTGACCATGCAGGTCGACGCCGCGTGATCGGTCCACCTCGGCGCCCGCGTGCGCCGCGAGCGTCAGATCGCCTTTCCCCGGGCCAACGATGTACGCGTCGCACGTATCGATTCCGAGCGTTGACCGGATGACCTCCGCAATGGCGCCGAGCGCGTCTTCCGGGCGTGACACGTTGAGTGTCTCGGAGCCGAGCGCCGAGAGTCGCGCGACCTCGGCCGTGCGTGCGCGCGCTTCCTCTGCCCCCTGCTGCGCTCGCGTCAACAGCTGCGCCGCAACCACACTGGTAACGAGGAACGTCGCCAGAACCAGCCAATCGAGCGGGTTCGCGACGACGAGCGTGTGGTGCGGTTGCAGAAAGAAGTAATCGAACAGCAGAAACGCGAGTCCCGCCAGGCCGAGTCCGATCACGCGCCCACCCGCGGCGCTCCCGACAAGAACTACCAGCAAGTACAGGAGTGCTACGTGCGCCTTGTCCAGATCCGGGCGAACAGACAGCATAGCGAGGGTAACAACCGAAAGACCGAGGAGTGAGGTGCCCCATGTACGCGCATAGTGCCACCACGGCCTGCTCGCGAAGCGCGGTACGGCTCCACGAGTGCGAGTCATGAGTCGACCACGAATCGATAGCCGACGCCCGGTTCCGTAAGTAACAGGCGTGGTTGATACGAGTCGGCCTCGAGCTTCCTGCGGAGATGGGCGACGTACACCCGCAGGTACAGTTGCGCATCCCCGGACGCCTCACCCCAGACAGCGCGAAATAACTGCGCATGTGTCACCAGCTGGCCGGCATGCGCAATCAGTGCCCGCAGGAGAGCCCACTCCGTGGGCGTGAGATGGATCGGCTCCCCACGCCGCGTCACCTCGCGCCGCGCGGTATCGATCACAAGGTCACCAGCCACGACGGACGCACCGCTCCCAACAGCGACACCCATCCGAGCCCGACGTATCTGCGCGCGGACCCGAGCGCGGAACTCGACGGTGCTGAACGGTTTGGCGACGTAATCGTCCGCACCGGCCTCGAGCAGCGCCACCTTCTGTTCTTCATCCGCCCTGGCGGAGAGAACAATGATCGGCACGGCTGACCAGCCACGTATTGCGCGGCACACCTCTATCCCCTCCATGTCCGGCAGTCCGAGATCGAGGATGATGAGATCCGGGTGTTCCTGCACGGCTACGGCTATCGCTTCGCGGCCTCCCGTCGCCTCCAGAAGTCGCTCGGCGTCATGCTCGAGCGCCAGCCGGACAATTCCGCGAATTTTTGACTCGTCCTCAATTATGAGGACAGTCAGCCCGGATGCTTCCGTTTGAACTCCGCGATGCGGGGAGCCATTTCGGCCAAATAACGGGTGGGACAGATGCTGTGGCGGAACTGCGCGTCCGTTCGCTGCGAGACATAGCGCTCCATGGTCTGCCAGTTGTAGACGACCTCGCTGTCGAAGACGCGCACCGCGTTCCACAGCAACCACCTGCAGCTGCCATCCTCGCAGAGATGGCAATTGCCGAGGCCGACGGTGCGCTCCCAGGCAGGACTACTATGCCTGATGCAACCCCGGAATCGGGGCAGCCCAGCATGTCGATCGAAAAGACTGAGAAGCGGCATTCGATCTCACTGGCGTCGGCGATATCACCTTCGTCCACGTCCACGCACTCGTCCACAACAAGGGTTCTGCGAGCAATCATCGTCGGCCAATGAGTCGCTTGTTATATGGATGGCGGAGCCTGTCCAAATTTAGTCATGCGTGAAACGGAGTGGGAAACTACCCGATCCGTTTGAATAACCATGGCACAGCAGCAGGCGCGAGAACGCCAGCATGACAATATCTTGACATCAAGTATCTTTCCGTTAAACTTCCTGCCAGGGAGGTTGGTACCTGTGAAACGTATTCCTGCAGGGGCACATGTCTGGCTGGTGCTCTGGAAGGCCGCCCGGGCAGTCGAGGCCCGCGCACTCGGAAGCATCGAGGGAA
>Ga0207661_10000640_pt1 | contig 22544 bp, 21 predicted proteins | sample KBSC713LmetaG_FD_184337 | JGI IMG/M metagenome (GOLD analysis project Ga0207661, IMG submission 184337) | Corn rhizosphere microbial communities from Kellogg Biological Station, Michigan, USA - KBS C7.1-3L metaG (SPAdes) (version 2) | ecosystem: Host-associated > Plants > Roots > Rhizosphere ...
ATACCCGGCGCACGCCCTGTCGCGCTTTCGAGTCGGTGTGACCCTCGTGGAATTGGGTCGATTCCAGGAAGGCGAAGCGAATCTGCGGGAGGGAGAGCGGCTCGGCGTGCCACCGGGCCAAGCCGCGTATCGGCTGTCACAGGCGCTCGCCGAGCAGCATCGGACCGACGACGCCATCCGGGAGCTGCGTCGCGCGGCGGCTGCCGGATTGTTTGTGCCGCCCTCGGCGCTCAAGACCGATGCGCATCTCGGGTCGCTCAGCGGCACCGCGGGTTGGGGAGCCGTACTCGATGCGTTCGACGCCGTGGTGCGCCCGTGCGCGCACGATCCACGCTATCGAGAATTCGACTTCTGGCTTGGCGATTGGGACGTTCGGCCTACGGGCCAGCCGCCGACGGGACAGCCGTCGCGCAACACGATCACGAGCGACGAGGACGGCTGCGTGCTGACCGAGCATTGGGAATCGCCGTCTGGATCGAAGGGGAGAAGCTTCAACATCTTCGACCGGTCATACGGCGTTTGGCGGCAAACGTGGGTGGATAACGTTGGCGGCCAGCATGACTACAAGGGATCGCTCAAGGACGGGAACATGGTGTTCGTGGGGGACACGCCGGCGCCGAACGGCCAGCTGGGACGCGTCCCGACGCGGCTCACTTTCTTCCGGATCGGCAAGGACACCGTTCGCCAGTTCTCAGAGATCTCTAACGACAGCGGTCGCACGTGGCAGGTGAGCTACGACCTGACTTACGTTCGCCGCCCGAGGTCGGATCGACCGTAGCGCCGATCTCGTCACGCGAGTGGCTGGCGTGACCGTCGATCGTCTTATTGACGATGCGACGCCCGCGATGCGTTTGGTTCTTGTTTGCGTTGGCCACCTGTGCGCCCGCCGCCAAGGCGATGCAGGAGCAGCCGTTGCGGAGGGTGCACGTGTCGCAGGAAGTGGCGCTCGCCGCGATGACGATGCAATTCGAGGTCGTTCAATACGACAACGGTCAGATTTTCGGACGCTTTTGGGCAACGAGTGGCGACGCGAATCGGGCCGCGCTCGAGCAACGATTCGGCTGCACCTCGGATCGTCGAGGGCGGCCTGGCGAACAATGGTGGTACTGTAGCCGGAGCGACCTGCATCTGGACTGGAGAGCGGTGCTCTCGGCCCTCGATCGCGCGGGCGTCATGGATCCGCCACCCGACACTCCGAATGGCGCGATTTGTATGGATGGCGCACCCTGGCGGGTGACCGTCCGTCGCTATCCGACCGGCGACTCCATTGTGACGGATCAGGCTTGCGGGCCCAGGACCCAGGCGCGCGTCACGTTCGAGCGACGCATCGACTCGATCATCACAGGCGTGCTCTCTGACGTCGAGCACGCGCATGTCGACGATGACTTCCACCTGCACGGCATCGAACCGATCGCGGGGCTTCGCCTCGGACTGCCTGGAGTGATCTCGGCGCCGATCGGCTTGCGTCTCGGACTCGGCGACTGGATACCCGGCGGCGTTTTTGTCGCGGCAGAGCCGGGATTGCTCGTGCGCCGCTGGAGTGCCGGGTACATGCTCCTTGAAAACCAGATTACAAGCGCTGGTCTCACTTTGCGCGCCGCTCGACTCAAGGCATGGTTGCCGGCCCCTTTCGTTCGACGTGACGTGAACTACGGCGGAGGTGAGATCTCGATGATGGTTTATCGCATTGGAGTGTATCGGGGGCGGCAGCCGGGTGGGCCGGCGCACTGGCTCGTGACCGCGGACGTCGGACTCGGCTTTTAGGACGCGGCTTCGGCTTCGCGAGGCGCGTGCGTTCTATCGAGGAGAGGGCCGCGCCGACCATATTAGCAGGCGAGCCGCGGAACGTTTCTCAGAACTCTCGCCTGGATCACCATGAGCACCGTCAACCAGGACGCCGTCGTTCGGCGCTCCTTCCTCACACGCCTCGCCGGCATCGGAACCGCAATCGCCGGCGTCGTCGCACTTCCGTCGAAATCGTCCGGGCAGACCCCAGCGTCGCGCGGTCCGACTCATCCCGCCGATGCGTGGTTAGACGACCTCAAAGGCCAGCACAAGAACATCTTCGACTGCGTGAGCGTCGAGAATGGCCCGCAAGGGTGGACGTTCGCGCGCAACTTCCTCACCGCGAACACCGGCCCGATCTACCAGCTCAAGGACTCCGACGTCAACGCGATCGTCTGCGTCCGACATCAGGCCAGCGTCTTTGGCTTCAACGACGCGATGTGGGCCAAGTACAAGCTCGGCGAGTCGCAGAAGGTGAATGAAGGCGGCGTCGCGGCCACGAAGAACGCGCACGCGAACACGGCAAACGATTTGGCGAATCGCGGCGTGATCGTCGCGGTGTGCGGGATGGCGTTGTCGCGCATCGCGCGCACGGTGTCGCGCGACGCCGGGTTGACCGCCGCTGACGTCGAAGCCGATCTCAAGGCGAACCTCGTCACGCCAACGGCGCGCGTCGTCGCCGCGGGCGTAATCGTCACGAATCGCGCGCAGGAGAAGGGGTTCTCCTACACGTACGTCGGCTAGCCGCTCGCCTACTTCCGTAACTGGTTAAGCGAGCCCTTTCATGCGCTTGTAGTACGCGAGGTACTCCTTCGGCGTCGACATCGCGATCACCTTCGCGACGGAAGTGAGCTCGAGATCATCGAGCACCTTGAAATGGAGACAGCACTTCCCCATGTCGAGCCGTTTCCCGGCTTTCTTGAAGGCGTCGACGAGCAGCTTCTGGGAGAACGGCGATGTGTACTCGCCATTCGAGCTGTCGTACACGCCCATCAAGTAGAGCGAGCTGTAGCTCTTCTGTGCCCCGAGGCCCACGTAGCACAGCGGCTGACCGTTGTGCGTGTTGGAGAATTCCTCGAGCGGGATCCCCCAGTTGATCACGCCCCAGTTCATGAACTCTGCATACCCCTTGGGGATGTGCCTGTGGACGAAGGCGCGGGCCTCCTCGATCACCGCCCGTTTTTCGGGAGTGAGCGAGGCGAGGTAGCCGGCCACGGTGGTTGGACGCCCGACCTTCGCCTTTGAGCGTGATTTGTTTTGCATCGATCAGCCTCGTCCGATTTCGATGGGGAGTCGACGTGCCATATCTACACGTCGAACGAGACCAGTCAAAATCGACATGGCAGCGCGGACTATGATTGGTGGCGTCGCGGAGCCCGGATCGTCGAATGAAGGACCTTCATTCCCTCGTATGACGAAACTCCTCGGATTTATCGGATCTTCCGTCGGCGGAGCAATTGGCTGGGCTGCCGGGGCCGGCCTCGGCACAATGACGGCGTTCGTGCTGTGCGTCATCGGCACGGCGGTCGGGCTCTACGGGGGCCGACGGGCCGCGCGCGCGATCGAGGCCTAGAGGTCCGATCGGCGCGCTACGGCGCGCAACGCGTCGGGCAACCTTGTTGCGACGTCGAAGCAGTATCGGCTGCAGGCGGCTTGCTCATGGCCGTCGCGTGCGTGCGCCGCATTCCCGGTCCGACACGGAGATGATGACTGACGGTATCCGGGACGGCGAACCAGATCATCGTCCCGATCAGCGCATGGGCAAACGCGAGGAAGAACAGGTTTCGATGACGCTGATACGCAATCGCGGCCACCGTCCCGCCGACGAGCGTCACCCCCATGAGCAGCATGTTCGGCGCGTGCGCGCCGGCGAACATCGCGCCGGCCATCAGCGCTACGAGATACGGGTACCTCGCATCGAACGCGGCGCTCAGCCGATTCGCGAAGTAGCCATTCAACAGGTACTGCTGAAACAGCGCCCACCAGCAATATCCGATCAGGACGCCGGCCACTCGCCAGGCCGCTACGTCTCGCAGCGTGTCGAGCCAGAAGCCGAGCAGTGTGCCGGTGATCGCCACGACGAACACGGGAATCGCGTAGCGACGTGCGCATTCTCGGAATCCAGTCCTCCTCAGACCGAGGATCGCGGGCGTTTCGCCGCGTACCACGTGCGACAGCAGCACGATGGCCAGGAGGAACATCCAGGACCGATGCATGCGCGCCTGGAAATACCAGATGTACGAGAGCAGGAGGGAGAAGACCGTTGCTGCTTCGAGCGCGTGGACCATCGGACCGATCGGTTGAACCGCGGATCGGATGGCCAAAGACGGCGACCGCACCTGCATGGCTACTGCTCCTCCCCTGCTTACAGCGTCATCGATGCAACAAGATCACCCACACCGCGTCCACCAATGCGTGCGTGATGGCGGCCGCGGTCACCTTACCCGTGCGAACGTACACGTATCCGTAGGCAACGCCGGCAATCGTCGCCAACACCGCGTACCGCGGATCCGGCAGATGCGACAGCCCGAAGATCACCGAGGCAATCCCGAGGCCAAGCGGGACACCGAACCGCCGCGATAAGAGATTTTGAATCAGGCCGCGGAAGAGGAATTCCTCGGGTACCGCCGTGACCAGATAAACGATCAGCGGCTGAAGCAGTAGTACGGGCGACCCGGCGCGCGGATTCCACGTGATGAAACCTGTGCCGAACCCGATCGGCAGCGCGATCGCCGCGTAGGCGACAAAGACGAACACCGCCGTGGCGGCATCCCGCCTCGACAGACTCCAGCGATAGCCGACGCCGTCGAGCGGACGGGCAACGATGAAGAAGTACAATCCAGCGACGAGCCCGACGAGCCGCGATGCGTCGTAGCCGCCGGGGGCGGGCACGGGCAGCGACGGCAGCATATGGTATTTCACGCCCGCCCCGAGGCTCGCCGCGACAACGAGCTCGCGCCACGGCAGCTCGGTCGGTTTGGCCTGACCAGTCGCGAGAATGAGCGACGGGATCGCGAGATAGATCGCGTATGAGAGCGCGTAGTCGCCGACGGGCAAACCCACCCCGCCGGCGTACACGATGCACGCGAGCCAGAGGACCGCGGGCCCGGCGACGATTCGCGTCAATGAATTGGCGAGCGTCTCGTTCAGCCGCCGCGCGAGCTCGGGAACGCCAAGGCCGATGTAGCTGCCCGCGAGCACGACGAAGAGCGCGAGCGGCAGCGGCCGGGCAACGGACGCGCCATGCGCGTTCGCGGTGAAGTACGCGACCAGCGCCAGGCCGAACAGCACCGCCCCAACGACAGCATCTCGTCCGGCTACTGGTCGTGCGGCAGCCGACGAATCCAGACGAACGACGACCTCAGTCACTCAGCCCGCCCCGCTCGAAGTCCTCGATCCGAGATGCAATACTACCCGAGGGCGCACACAAGGTGGCATTGTCCTTCAGTACCATAGGCGCCGCGCCCCACCGGCCGGTGGCTAGGGCTTTCCTCCCGGTTTCCACACCGGCGCCGGTCCGTTCGCCAACAAGTCGACGGCTTTCACCGCCGCGTCGATCACCGCCGCCATATGCTCGAAGTCCACGGCGCGGACGTCGTCCGTCACCTGGTGGTAGTCCTCGTGCAGATTGAACGACGACAGCGTATGCGCGGGAATCCCCATTTGCGCGAACGCGATGTTGTCACTCCGCGCGAAGAAGCTCTGCTCCGGTCGCTTGTCCGGTCCGATCGGCACACCGTTCGCCGCGAGGATCTCACCCATCGTCGATCGCTCAAAGCCCGTCAGCCACGCGCGGCCTTTGCCGCCACTCAGCGAGTCGGGCCGCCCGATCATCTCGATCTCGAGATTCGCGACGAGCGCGCTGTTCGGAACGACAGGATGCTCCATGTACCAGCGCGTACCGAGCAAGCCGCCCTCCTCGCCCGTCGTCGCCATGAAGATGATCGTCCGCTTCGGGCGCGGGCCGGCCGCCAATTGTCGCGCGATCTCGATCACGGCGATGACGCCGGATGCGTCGTCGTCCGCGCCGTTGAACACCGAGTCCCGCCGCGGCCTCGGATGCACTCTACGCACGGTATCCATATTCACGCGTAGCGCCGCGACCCGCGCCGAGAAGGTCGACATCTTCGCGCGCTCTTCGTCGGTCATTTGATTCCTGCCGCGATCGGCTCGCGCCGCCACGCCGCTACTCTTGAGCCACGCATCCCGCTCGGCGCGAATCGGCGCGGCAAGCGCTTGCCAGGCGAGCATCGAGTCGATGTCGACCGGCGAACGGGCGAGCCCCAGGTGATCGAAATGCGCGTCGACGAGCACGACGGAATCCTTGAGCCGCGGATCAGCGCCGGGGAGCCGCCCGATGACGTTGACGTCCGAGCCGCGGCGCGACTCCGGGAATGTGTCGCGCGCGGCGAAGCTCGGCGCCAGCACAAATGACGACCGACCGGTCGCGCGCTCCGTGCGCACGAGCGGCACGCGCTGGAAGTAGCCGCTGTCGCCGGCGGGCTCGAGTCCGGCGGCACGGAACTGTTCGGCGATGAAGCGCGATGCGCGGTGCGCGCCCCGGGTGCCCGTCGCACGACCTTCCATCGAGTCCGCCGAGAGTGCCGACAACAGACGGCACACGGTCACCCGATCCTCGCGCGATGATGCCGTAGTCGCGCTTGTGGGCGGTTTGCAATCGGCGTTCTGAGCGCTCGTGGCGCGCGCCATCCCGCACAGCAGGAAAGGCCAGAGCATCCTCAAACTCGATACGTGACCGCATAGTTGGCGGATCATTGCCGGCTCGCGCATAATGAAACCATGAACATACTCCGAATTTCGACCACCGCCGCGCTCATCGTCGCCGCGTCGTCGGCCGCATTGGCGCAGACGGAAAAACAGGGGACGACCTACCGCTCTCCCGGCGGCGCCACGCTGAAGCTGATGCTCGACGACAGCAACGTCGGCCCCGAGGTGACGGTCGGAGAGCTCACCTTTCCCCCGAACACCGATTCCGGCGAGCACACGCACGGCGCGATCGAGATGTTCTACGTGCTGTCCGGAGAGCTCGAGCACGTCGTGAACGGCAAGAGCCAGATCCTCAAACCAGGGATGGTCGGCTACGTGAAACCACCGGACAAGATTCGCCACAAGACCGGTCCTACCGGCGCGAAGGTCGTCGTGATATGGGTTCCTGGTGATGAAGGAAAGAAGATCGCCGCTCGCTGGACGAAGGAACCGTAGGGCTCGCATAGACGGCACAGCCCGCTCCGTTCTTCGCGCATAGATCGTCAATCCGGCTCGGGGATTGCCTCGCTCGCCCGTCGTCGCGGATGCGAGCGGACTTATGCGTCATGCACACTTCTATAGTACGGCAATTCTGGCGGGAGTCGCGAGCGGCGCGCTCCTCGGATCCGCATGTCACCGGGGTGGAACGGCATCGAATGATCCGCCAAGCCGCGTTGCGCGACTGAACGAGCTCGCGGGCGACGTTTCATTCCAGGCGCCGGGCTCCAACCAATGGGCGAAGGCGACGGAGAATTACGCCGTGAGCAACGGCGATCGACTGTACGTCGCTCCGCAGAGCCACGCCGAGTTGGATTTCGGCCAGGGCGTCGCGCGCGTCGGCGATGGCGGCGACGTGACGATGACGAATCTCTCCGATCATTTCGCGCAGCTCGGCGTCGCCAATGGGACGATGGATGCGTCGATCTACCGCTGGATTCCGTCCGACTCGATCGAGTTCGACACGCCGAACGGTGCACTGATCCCGCAAGCCGCGGGCACGTATCGCGTCTGGGTTGATCCGACGGACAATTCGACGATCGTCAGCGCCGAGTCCGGGACGCTGCTCGTCACAGGGCCCGGACTCTCGCAGACGCTGCAGCCGGGACAGACGGTGCGACTCACGGGAACGAACCCGATTCAATTGTCGGTGGTCAACGGGCCGTCGGGCTATGCCGCGCCCGAGCAATTCGTCACGTGGAGCAGCGAACGCGACCGACGGTATCGCATGGCGCAGCTGAGGCCCGCCGCGCGCTACGTAAATCAGGAGACGCCGGGTTGGGTGGACGTCGTCGACGATGGTCGCTGGATCACGACGCCGTCGAATCAGCAAGCCTGGTGTCCGTCCAACGTGAGCTCGAATTGGGTGCCGTACCGCACCGGACACTGGTCGTACGTCCAGCCCTGGGGATGGACGTGGGTCGACGACAACTCCTGGGGATACACGACCACTCATTACGGTCGTTGGACGCAAGTCTCGTCGAACGGTGATTGTTCGTGGGGATGGGTGCCGTCGTCGACGACGACAGCGCCGGTGTATGCGCCGGCACTCGTGTCCTTCGTTGAAGGCATTGCCAATCTCGCTGGAGTTTCCAACGCGCAGGGTTGGTTCCCGCTCGGACCACAGGAACCGTACTTCCCCTGGTACTCGCACAGCGACGCGTATCTCAACGCGGTGAACCTGGCGAACATCGGCGCCGCGGTCGCGCTCGATCGCTTGCTGCATCCGTCGAACGTCGACGCGATCGCGTTCGTGAATCGCCCCGTCGCGTTGACGGTGGTGCCGAGCACCATCGTGGTGTCGGGCGAACCGGTGGCGCCGGCGATCGTGCACATACCACCCGGTCAGCTCAAGAAGATGGGTCGCGTGGTCATCGCGCCGCAGTTGTCGCCGACACCGCAGGTGCTCGGCGCGGGGCGACCGATCGAGTCGCCGCCCGTCGTTGGTCGGCGGCAGGTGATCGCGCGCGGCGGTGCGATGACGGTGTCGCCGAAAGACCGTGGGCGTGGGCACGCGCGTGAAGCCGTGCAGTCCGCTGGCGGCGAAGTCGCGATACCGCCACGAGCGCCTGTGCGGGCGCCGGTGCGGGCGCCGGCCAGTTCACCGTCGCACGGGCGTGGTCGAGACGCAAGCTGGCCTCCGGAGGAACGACTCGTGCCGCCGGCTCAGCGTGTCATACGGAGGTTGCCGACGCCAGAGCCGACACCGGTCGCTCCGCAACGCGGTCGCGGTGCGGGGGCTCAGCCCCAACCTGCACAACCTGGGAAGCCAAGCGGCGGTGCCCCTGGTGGATCGCGCGGCGGCGGGCGCGGGCGTGGGAAACCACCCGTCTAGGGAGATCTGAGAGTCTCAGCGCGATCGTCATAACGCCTGCCCATCATCTTCAGGTACTCGCGGTCCCAAGCCGCCGGCATGCTCTCGCGCGGCGAGTACGGACCGGGCGTATAGCGACGCGACGCGATACCCTTCTGGCTCCGGGCGACGATGTCCCAATCCTGTCGATTGGTGACATCCCAGAACGCGATCGCGTCGGCCGGATTGAAATCAGGGTTGTTCTTGTTCTCCGCCGAGAACATCCATTCCGATTCGACGATCGTCCGCCCCACACCGTCCGGTTTCACCAAATAGTAATTGACGTAATCCGGATGGATGCTGAGCATGAGATTCGGCATGAGCGTGTAATAGAACGCGCGACGCCGATCGTCCTCCGACAACGACGGCGTCAACAAGCGTCCACAGGCGCGCCCGCTGATCGTCGCGCTTTCGTGGGGCGCGCCGATCTCCATGTACCCGCCAAGGAACGGCCCCTCGATCAGGTCGTTCGCCCCGCTCTGATACGGAAGCTTGAGCGAGAGCTCCGGGTGAATCATCGGACAGTGCAGGCACTCCGAGTAGTTCTGGAAGACGAGCTTCCAGTTCGATTCGACCTCGTAACGCACGCTATGGCCAACCTCGAGCCGATCGAGGTCGAAGCGCATGAGCCGCGGCATCATCGGCGCGAACCATGTGCTGAAAGGCTGACTCTGTTCGCTCACACTCGCGAAAAGAAAACCCGCGAACTCAGCGACGCCCGCCGCGTGGAGCGGGAACTCGCGCTTGTCGAAGCCCTCGACCTCCTGCATGTGCGGCGCGCCGATGAGGCGGCCGTCGGTCGTGTAGGTCCACGCGTGGTACGGACACTGAATCGTTTCCGAGAACTGTCCCGACGCTTCGCGGCAAATCTGGGTGCCCCGATGCCGGCAGACGTTGAAGAAGGCGCGCAGGTCGCCGTCGCGGTCGCGCAGAACGATCAATGACTCGCCCGCGACGCTCCGAACGATGTAGTCGCCGGGCTGTTTGATCTGGCTCGCGCGGCCAATGCAGTTCCAGTGGCGCGCGAAGATGCGCTCCTGTTCCTCGGCGAGAATGTCGGGCGACGTGTAATACTCGCGCGGCATCGTGTGCGCGCCCTGCTTGTATGATTCGACGGTGCGATGAAAGGTCGTCATCGTTTCCTCAGGATCTGCTTCGCGGCCAACCACCCAGCCCCACCAAGCACACCGGGCCCCGGATGCGCGCCGGAGCCGGCGAGATACAGGCCGTCTACAGGCATGGAGTAACGTCCGAAGCCCGCGACCGGGCGCATGAACAGAATTTGATCGAGCGTCATCTCGCCATGCGTGAGCGCGCCTTCGGTGACGCCGTAGTTCGTCTCCAGATCGCGCGGCGTGAGGATTTCGCGATGCGTAATCGAGTCGGTGAAGCCGGGCATGATGCGGCCGATCGCGCGTGTAACGACTTCGCCGAGCTCGCACGACCGGGTGTCGTCCCACGACGCGCCGTCGCGCAAACGATACGGCGCGTACTGCGCCCTGGCGATGAGCACATGCTTGCCCGGCGTAGCGAGCGAAGGCCACCGCAAAGTCGGCACGGTGATCTCGATGTGCGGCTCGGCCGAGACATGACCGTACTTCGCTGCGTCGTACGCCCGCTCGAGCGCGTCGAGCGACGGCGTCAGGCTGACCGGGCCGGTCAGAGCCGCATTCGAATCGTCGAGATCTCGAACGTCGGGCAGACGATCGAGTGCAAAACGGACGAGAGCGGTCGAGCCTCGGAGCTTGATCTTGCCCACCGCGTGCATGAATTCCGGATCGAGCCACACGGGATCGACCATGCCGAGCAGCGTCCGCACGGGATCCGCGGTCGAGACGACGACGGGCGCCGTATGCTCGTCGCCGTTGGCGAGCGCCACTCCGATGACGGCGTCGTCGCGCACGAGGATGCGAGCGACGGTCGCGCCGGTTTTGAAGTCGACACGATTCGCGCGCGCGACGGCGGCCGCGGCTCCAACGAACGCGTCGGGACGCTCACGCCACCAGCCGCGTGCACCGTTCTGCGCACCGACGAGGTGGTGGAGCAGAACGAACGACGTGCCTCCGGAGCGCGGCCCCTGCCGGATGCCGCGCACGCCACCGGCGGCAACGGCCGCCTTCAGGAGCGGGCTCTCGAACCAATCGTCGAGCAGATCCTGGAGCGACATCGGCAGCACGCGCAGCAGCTCGAGCATGTCGGCTCGGCCGAGCGCGCGGAACTTGCGCCCGAGTCCGACGAGCGGCGCCAGCTCGCCGAGCGATAATGCGGTGTCGACGTCGGGCGGCGGCAGTTGGTAGAGCGCTTCGAGAAAACCGGAGAGCTTGCCGAGCAGCTCGACGAACGACGGCCACCGTTTGGCGTCCCGCGATGAGAGACCGCGAATGGCATTCGCGGCGTGAGTCGCGTCGGACGAGAGTGTGAGCCCCCCTGCGGTTCCGTCGCCGACGACCGACGCGACCACGTTGGCGGGCGTCGCTGCGATCGTGCTGAGACCGAGCCCCCGCGCGACCGTCGGCGGTAGCCAGCCGGTGTCGGCACTGAGCGGCGCGCGAAAGCCGGGAGCGAAGTCGGAGACCCGACGCTGCCCGCCGAGCTCCTCGGCGCTTTCGACGACGAGCACCCGCCTTCCCGCCTTGCCGAGCGCCGCCGCGGCGACGAGACCGTTCGAGCCCGCGCCGATGACGATCGCGTCATAACGACCGGCGGTGGGCGATGGGCGGTGGGCGGTGGGCGTCGTGGTCACGAGATGATTTCCATGGCGGCGAGTCGTCCCGACGCGCCCATGATGCCGCCGCCGGGGTGAGTGCCGGCGCCGCATTGCCAGTAGCCTTTGATCGGCGTGCGGTACTTTGCCGACTTCGCCGCCGGTCGCAGGAAGAAGAGCTGGTGTAGGGCGAGCTCGCCCTGGAAGATGTTCCCCTCGGAGAGACCGGTGATCCGCTCGATGTCGGCGGGCGTCAGCACCTGACGGTGCAGGATCAACGATTCGATGTTCGGCGCGTAGCGCGCCACGGTCTTCACCACCGCGTCGCCGAACGCCTCGCGCTTCGCGTCGTCCCAGCCGCCCGTCACGTTGTACGGCGCGTACTGTACGAAAATGCTCATGACATGCTTGCCGGGCGGCGCCATCCCCGGGTCGATCATCGAGGGGAAGACGATGTCCATGTACGGATTGCGCGAGAAGTTGCCGTACTTGGCGTCGTCGTAGGCGCGCTCGAGGTATTCGACGCTCGGACTGATCGAGAACGCGCCGCGGTGGTGAGCGCCAACGCCGGGAAGGCAGGTGAATTCCGGCAATCCACTCAGCGCGATATTCACCTTTCCCGACGAGCCGCGGAACTTGTATCGTTCGACCTCGGCCGCCAGATCGTCCGGCAGCTCCTTGCGTTCTATGAGTTGTAAGAATGTGCGGCGAGGATCAAGGCCGGATACGACGATCGGTGCGGCAATCTCATCGCCGTTCTCGAGCACGACACCCTGCGCCCGGCCGTCCTTGACCAGCACGCGCTCCACCGCGGCGTTCGTGCGAATCTCGGCGCCCAGCGCCCGCGCCGCCGACGCGATCGCCTCGCTGATCGCGCCGGTGCCGCCTTTTTGAAATCCCCACGCTCGAAAGGCGCCGTCGATCTCACCCATGTAATGATGGAGCAGCACATACGCCGACCCGGGCGATCGCGGCCCGAGAAACGTGCCGATGATGCCGCTTGCCGATTTCGTCGCTTTGAGCGGATCGAACTCGTACCACTCGTCGAGATAGTCGGCGCTGCTCATCGTCATGAGCTTGTACAGCGCGTGAAAGCGCTCCGCGCCCAGATCGCGCAGGTGGCCGCCGAGCTTGAGCATCCCGCGCAAATCCGACGGCGCCAGCGACGACGGATCGGGCGGCACCATGCCGAGAATCGGCTTCACGGCCATCGCCATGTGATGCATCAGTCGCCCGAACTCGATCGCCGCCTCGGCGTCGCGCGGCGAGTGTCGCATCAGCTCGCGCCGAGTCTCGTCGGGGTCGGCCCACCCCGCGAGATAGTCCCCGTTGTCGAGCGGCGTGACGGTGCTCTCGAGCGGGAGGATCTGCAAACCGTGGCTCGGCAGATCGAGATCGCGAATGATCTCCGGCCGGAGGAGGCTCACGACATATGAGAATACTGAAAACTTGAAACCTGGGAACACCTGCTCGGTGACCGCGGCGCCGCCGACCAGCGGCCGGCGCTCGAGGACGAGCGTCTTGCATCCGGCCCGTGCGAGGTACGCCGCGCAGACCAGGCCGTTGTGGCCGCCGCCAACGACGATGGCATCGTAACGGCCGGCGATGGGGGATGGGCGGTGGGCGATGGGCGCGCGGGCGGTCATTCCTTTTTCCGCGGTGGGTCGAAGAATGGCAACTTGCGTACGATCGCGTTGGCGCGCTTGCGGCGGTGTTCAACGGTGACCTCGAGCTCCACCTCGGCGCCCGGCTGAAAGTGCGGCGATGTGATGTGGGCGAGGGCGAGGTACTTCTTGAGCAGCGGTGACCAGCAGCCGCTCGTCGCGTAGCCGATCTGCGTTCCACCTTTGTAGGCCGGCGCGCTTGTTCGCCACGCCACGGTCGGCAGCTGCGGCGGCAGTCCGCGCTCGGCGTAGATCGTCTCGAGCGATCGCCAGTCTACATCGAGCCCGACGAATCCCCAGGCCGGTCCTCGCGCCCGCTCGGCACGCAGTGCGCGACGTCCGTTGTGCGGGCCTTTGTCCGCGTTGACCGTCCACGCGAGGTTGAGCTCGAACGGCGACGACTTCTGATCCTCGATCATCGCGCGATGCGCCGAGAAGTAGTCGACGTCGAGCATGACGAGACCGGCTTCGATGCGCGCCAGATCGAGCGCCCAGATGCCGGCGGGCGTGATGCCGTACGGCGTGCCGGCTTCGATGAGCGCGTCCCACACCGGTACGGCATGCTCGGCGTCGGCCCACAGCTCGAAGCCGAGGTCGCCGGTATAGCCGGTCCGCGAGATTGTGACCGGAATGTCGCGCACCGTCGTTTGCACGAGCCGGAAGTACTTGAGGCCCGTCAGGTCGGCCGGCGTGAGTTGTTGCAGGATCGTCCGAGACAACGGGCCTTGCAGCGCGAGCGCGCCGATGCGCTCGGACACGTCCTCGATCGAGACGTCGAGTCCGATGGCGTTCATCGACAGCCAGCGCAGATTCGGCTCGGCGCTGGTGAGACGGAATGTGCGCTCGTCGAGGCGGCTGATCGTTCCGTCGTCGATCACCTTGCCGTGGACGTCGCACCACGGCGTGTAGAGCACCTGCCCGACACGACACTTGGCGACGTCGCGCGTGACCATGCGGTCGAGGAGGCGCGAGGCGTCGGGACCGTTGATGAGGTATTTGTAGAGCGGCGAGACGTCGAGCAGCGCCGCGGCGTTGCGGATGGCGGCGTACTCGCGGTCGGGATGCGGCTCGTACCCGCTCGCGACCTCATAGCCCGCCCATCGACGCCAGGTCTGCGCGCGAACGAGTGGAGCGGTGCGCGCGTGAAACGGGGTCCGCTTCAGAAGGGGCGGCGCGGCGGTCGGCATGCGGCCAACTTAGCCGACGAAGCGACTGCCCGCACCTGGCCCCCGCGGCGGCGGTCGTGTTAATGGGTTGCGCGCACCGTACCTCCCTTTAGATTTACTATGGTCACTTGACCATAGTCATATGTCAACGACAGTCTCCAAATCCCGCTTCAAAGCACGCGCGCTCGAGTTGTTCCGTCAGGTCGAACGCACCGGCCAGCCGATCATCATCACGGATCGCGGCATGCCGGTTCTCAAGGTGATGCCCTATCGCGAGGACCCTGAAGCCGCCGTGCGACTGCTGCGCGAGTCGGTCGTCAAATACGACGCGCCGACGAAGCCAGTCGGAGAGGATGACTGGGAGAGTAACAAGTGATCCTCGTCGATACGCATGCACTCGTCTGGTGGGTATCCGATCCCAAACGGATACCCGCCAAGGCGCGGCGTGCCCTGGATGCGGCCGTCAAGGCGCGGGAGTCAGTCGCAGTGTCCTCGATCTCCGTCTGGGAGATCGCAATGCTCGTGGCGCGCAAACGGCTCGAGTTCACGATCGACGCCGAGTCCTGGATCACGGCCGTCGAGGCACTCCCTTTTTTCACGTTCATCCCGCTCGACAATCGAATCGCCGTCCGCTCGGTGGAGCTGGACGGCTTTCCCAACCGGGATCCGGCAGACCGTATCATCGTCGCGACGGCGCTCGGCCTCGGCGCAACGGTCGTTACCGCGGATTCGCGGTTGCGCGGGTACAAAGCCCTGGCCACGATTTGGGACTGACGCCATTTTCGTCCGCACGGCCACCGGAGAAACCTCAGCATGTCGTACGTCGACTCGCAGTTGCTGCCGAACGAGACTGTTCTCTACCGCGCTCGACTCCACCGCAGCCTCTACACCGTTCCGATCGTTCTCGCCGTGCTGGCGGTTATTCCATTGGCGTTCGCCGTGGGCCAACCACCGCTCCTGTGGACCGGCCTGGTGTTGGGTGTCATCGCGGCCGTGAGCTTCGCCGGCGCGTGGTTGCGATCCGCGTCATCCGAATTTGCCGTCACCGACAAGCGGGTGATCATCAAAGTCGGCTGGATTCGTCGCCGCACCGTTGAGACGATGCTCGCGAAGGTCGAGGGGGTCGGCGTCGATCAAACCTTGAGCGGGCGCTTGATGGGTTTTGGCACGATCGTGGTCACCGGAACCGGCGGGACGAAGGAAGAGTTCGATCGGATCGCCGACCCGCTCGAATTCCGGCGCCGGGTGCAAGCGGCGATCAGCGCCGCGGACGACGCGCGCGCCGCGGTCGTGGTGCCGCAGGGTGTGGGTCTACCAACAAGCGAGCGAGATGAGCGGGAATGCCCGTATTGCGCCGAGCGGATTCTCGTCAAAGCGAAGGTGTGCCGGTTCTGCGGGCGCGACGTGAGCGTTGCAGCCCCGGCGTAGCCGGGTGGTTCCGAACGTGTGGCGGCCGTCACCTGGGAGACCGCCGCCGACGATGGCTTTACTTAGAACACTAGAATCCTCAGCCGTGCCCGTAGCCGTCGCGGGTCACCTCGAACACCTCGCGCGCGCTGCTCGTCGCCCTGACGAATCCACGCTTCTCGAGCTCTTCGATCGCGCCTTCCCACCGGGCAATCGTGCGCGGCGCCGAGTCTTCATTGAATACCTTGTCTCCAACGCTGATCTCGGCGCCACCGCCGTAGCGTCCGAACATGATCACGCCTCCGCTCGATGCGTCGGCGCTCGCTGCGGCAAGCAGCGCGGCTGCGTCTGGCGACAGCGCGTCGCTCGAGGCACGCGACGGGGTTGTCTCACCCGACGACGCGACACTGTGCGAGCTCATCGTGATCTGCAAATCTCTCGAGAACTTTCGGCGGAAGTCGTCGACATTACTGTAAGTCGAGAAGAGACCGCGTGTCTTGCACGAGTCCTTGAACGCCTTGAGCGCCTGATACTGGCCGGCGTCGATCGAGTCGGGCGACGCCGGCGCGGACGAGAAGTAGAGCATCGCCGGCTTTCCCGCCTTGAGATGTTCCTCGATCTCCTCGACCGCCCCGCTGGCGTACGACGCCGTCGGCGTGCCGAGTCGCGTCCAGAATATGCCGACGACAAGGTCCGCATTCGCAAGGAGCCGCTTGTCGATGATGCTCTGCGGCGCAGCGCCCATCTCCGGCGCGACGTCGGTCTCCCAACCGATGGCCATGAGCATCATGTTGGCATGCGAACCGTCGGTTGAGTTCCACTCGCTGACGACTTCACGAACGACGGAACGTTCGGCTTGGACGTCGCCAGGCGAGGCGATCATGACGCGGAGTACGGTCGCGTTGAACGGCATGGTAAACGACAATGAGCAGCGACGAACGCGTCGGCAAGGGCTTGTACCCGGACCGCCGCCGAGCTACCGAGCCGGGTGCTCGTGCAAAAGCATCCACGACGTGCCGAACCGGTCGCGCAGCATCGCGAATCGCGACGCAAAGAAGATCTTGCCGCCGAGTTGCTCCTCATAGAAGCGAAACGCACTTTCGCACTCCCCATTGTAATTCAAATAGATGTCCGCTCTCATGGCTCTCTCCGTGGCAAGCCTCATATTACGATGTGTGAGACCGGAGGGAACCGACACGTGCGAGCTGAGCAGACCCTGCACGCGCTGACCATTATGGCACTGGCGTCGCAAGCCGCCCTCGCTCAGGTGACGGTCGTGAGCGCGCCGCCCGAGCCGTCACTGCTCAACATCACGCGGCAATGGTCGCGCGCCTCGGAGCTCGGCGACCTGCGCGAGTTGCCGGCGGACGCGAGCCGACTCGAGCTGCGGGTGTGGGGTGGGTACGGCTTGTCGACGGCCACGCAGGGCGTGGTCATCCGCCGGACCGGGGGCCGATGGTCGGCGTTTCTCGCGCGCGTGGTGCGATGCGAGATTCAGATTCCACGATCGGTTGGTGACACCGCCTCGCGAGCGACGATGCAGCGGTACACCGCCGAGGCGCGACGCCACTGCGGTACTCCGGTCACTGACGTGAGCGCCGGGAGTCAGGTCCTCGCCACCGACACGCTTCTCGTCGCACCGCTGAACGTACCGGATTCGACGATCGCGGAAGCATGGACCATGGCCGAGCGTGGTGGCGCGTTCGAGTTGCCGGCGCGGGTCGACCGAAATCGCGTGCTGGACGACGCTTTCATATACGTCGTCGAGCTGAGGCGTGGGAACGACTACAGGGCTTCCGTCATCGAGCACACCGAACGCGCCGAAACTCGAGTGGACCAGCACGTCAGGGATATTTACGCCGCGGTCAATCGGCTGCTCGCACCCGATCAAGTGCTCAGACCTTGAATCATCTGCAATGAACTGCTGAAACCGCCGCTCGCCGCCGCGTGGTGGCGAGCGTCGGCTGGCCCTATAGCGGAGCAAAGGGAGCCTCTCCATGTTGATTTGCCTTGGGGGGACACCTACGCCCGCATAGCCGATGAGCAGCGCTGTCGGATCCGAAGCCGAAGCTGGACGCCGCCAGAGTGAAGAGCGGTACGCGGCGCTCTTCGAGCAATCGCCGGTCGCCACGGCGCTCACGCGCCTCTCCGATCGCGTGATCGTGAACGTCAACTCGGCGTTCTGCCGGCTGTTCGAGCTCGAACGCGATGAGATCCTCGGCAGGACAACCGAAGAGCTTGGTGTTCCCCTCCACAGCTCGCGCCTCCCCACCGATAGCGAACCGCACGCCGACGACGAGCCGCTCCACTTCGAGTGCACGAGAACCACCAAGTCAGGCGCGCAGCGAATCGTCCTCCTCGACACCGTTGCCTTGACGGCGGACGGCGAGCGGTACGTTCTCTCGAAAGTCCACGACATCACCGAGCAGCGTCGGGCGGAAGAAGGCGCGCGGCTCTACGAACAGTCCAGAGAGCGACTCCTCGACCTCGATGCGATGGAGCGCCTCCATCGCGTCAGCGTGCGCTTCTTCGACGAAGAGGGGCTTCCCGGAGTTCTCGACGAGATCCTCGAAGCGGCAATCGCGATTACGCAGGCCGACTTCGGGAACATCCAGGTCTTCGACCCGGTGTCGTCGGAGCTCACGATCGTCACCGCTCGCGGTTTTCCCGACTGGTGGCTCGAGTACTGGCGCCAAATCCGCATTGGGCAGGGCGCCTGCGGCGCGTCGATCGAGCGCAAGAAACGAGTGATCATCGAGGAGGTTTCCCGCGACCCGATGTTCACCGCCGCGGATGTCGAGATTCAGCTCCGAGCCGGCGTCCGTGCAGTGCAATCGACACCCTTGTTCGACCGATCGGGTATGCCGCTTGGAGCGATCTGCACGCACTACACGACTCCGCAGCGCCCGTCCGACCGCTCGTTTCGACTGCTCGACCTCCTCGCGCGTCAGGCCGCGGATATCCTCGACCGTGCGCGGCGCGAAGCAGAAGAACGGCGGCGCGACGTGGAACAGCGACTCCTCGCCGACGTCGGTGGCGCGCTGTCCACGCTGGACTACGAACACGCCATGACCAGTGTGGCGCACGCCGCCGCGGCCGCTCTTGCCGACTTCGTTGTGATCTTTCTCGTCGATGAGGGAAGCGTTCAGCGCGTGACCGCGGCCAGCCGGTTGCCGGAGCACCAAGAGGTGATCGACCGGTATGTACCGCTGTCGTCGCGGCCGCAACCGACGCATCCTGTTTGGCAGGTCATCGCAACGGGTACGACGGTGATTCGGCCGATCGACCCGGCCGAATATGAGAGCATGGCCGAATCTCCCGAGCACCTCGTCGCCATTCGGAAAACGCGCCCGACAAGCGCGCTGTTCGCTCCAATGTTGGCCGGAGACTCGTGCGTCGGAGCGTTGGGGCTGACGTCATCGTCTCGTCAGTTCGACGAACGCGACGTGCGCCTCGCCGAGGAGATCGGTCGACGGTGCGCGCTGTTCCTCGAGAACGCTCGGCTCCACGAGCGGAATCGGCGCGCAATTCACACGCGCAGCGAGGTCCTCGGCATCGTTGCCCACGATCTTCGGAACCCGCTCCATTCCATCGTGGTGAACGCGTTGGTGCTCGACGGCACCGGCGCGGACCCCGAGAGTGTGGAGTCGATCCGGAGAGCAGCCAAGCGGATGGACCGCATCATCCGCGATTTGCTCGACGTGGCGCGGTTCGAGGCGGGGACGTTCGAGGTGGAGCGCGCGCACGTCCTCGCGGCCGACTTGGTGAACGAAGCGGCGCGAGCTCATCGAAAGCCAATCCTAGCCGCCGGGCTGGCGCTCCGGCTCGACATGGATGCGGAGCTCCCGCCGGTCTGGGCGGACAGGGAGCGCGTGGCCCAGGTTTTCGAGAATCTCGTAAGCAATGCAATGAGGTTCACGCCGGCGGGAACGATCACGATCGGAGCGCGGACGCAAGACGATGAAGTCGTCTTCTCCGTCGCCGATACCGGTGATGGAATCGCAGCCCCGAACCTGCCGCGCATGTTCGACTCGTTCTGGCAGGAGCGACACGACAAATACGGCGGCGCCGGACTCGGTCTCTCGATCGTCAAGACGATTGTCGACGCGCACGGTGGACGCGCCTGGGCGACGAGTGAGCTCGCCGCGGGAAGCACGTTCTACTTCACGCTGCCGATCGCATCGCCTCCGACTGCCGCCGCGCTTGGTCCCGAGAACGAGACCGCTCGGCTGGCGCTCATCGTCGACGACGACGCGGAGGTCCGACTGAGCTTGGCTCGCCTCGTTCGCCAAGAGGGCTACGCCACGGCGACGGCGTCGAACGGTCAGGAGGCTCTCGACTATCTGCGCGCGGGCGAGCGACCGAGCGTGATCATTCTCGATCTGGCGATGCCCGTGTTGGACGGGTGGGCCTTTCTCGAGCAACGCCAACTCAGCCCCGACCTCCGTTCGATCCCCGTCATCGTGATTTCGGGTCAAGGTGATGTGACGAGACGCGTCGCGGCAATGAACGCAGCTTTTCTTCCCAAGCCTGTTTGGCCCGAGACACTGATCGCCACCATGCAGACGATACGAACCGCCGGAGCAGCCGCCCCGTAATGGAAGACCCGCCGACTCCGAGAACCGGACTCCCGCAGGGCTACCGGCAGGGAATCATCACGGCCATCACGGTGCTGCTCGGTTTCACGCTCGCGTTCCTCCGCTTCTGGGGGTTCGAGGCGGAGGGCGACTGGACGTACAAGTCGTTCACCGCCGCGATCGGGTTCACGTTGGCGACGATACTCCAGGTCGTGGCGCTCGTTCGATCGCTCCGCGTCGAGGACGATGACGTGACGGAGTATCGCGTCACTGTCCGGCTGTTCGTCACCTCAGCCGTTGTGCTCGTCGTCAACCTGATCATCGCGGCGGCGATTTACTCGGGCGCGTTGTAGCGGTGACGCGGCCGCGATTGAGCTGCCATTCGTCGCGCGTCTGTCCCCATACCTCGGCGAGCTCGGTGTCGAATGGCGGCGGCATGCGCGTGTCTCCGCGCCGCGTGGATCCCAGCCGCTGCGCGACGTTCCGCGAGCGAACGTTGTCGGGGCCCACGAGGTGGATCACCGTGGTCCACCGCAGAACGTCGAAGGCGTAATCCAGCGACGCGGCCGCCGCCTCGACGGCGTAGCCCTTTCCCCACGCGTCGGGATGCAGGCCCCACCCGACCTCGGTGCCCGGCCAGGCGTGCGGTTGCCACGGGCCAACGCGTCCGATCCACTTTCCCGTTGCCTTCTCGACGACGGAGAACATCGAGACGCCGGTCAGATCCCATGCGCCGACCATCTGCATGATCATGCGCCAGACGACCGGCTTCGGCATCACGCCGCCGATGAACCGCGCCGCGTTCTCATCCGCCATCAACTCGGCCCAGCGATCGAGATCGTCGAGCGCCGGGACGCGAAGTATCAGCCGCTCGGTCTCGAGACGGGTGCTGGGGGGCATGGCTCTCTCGCGACAGGATGAGATGAAAACTGGAACGGCGAGCGTGCCGGCGCCATTTTCGACGGTATGACCGAATACCGGCTGTACATCGACGGTGCGTTCCACGACGCGAAGTCCAACCGCTGGATCGACGTCATCAATCCGGCGACCCAGGAGGTCATCGCGCGCGTTCCCGATGGCAATGCCGCCGATATCGACGACGCCGTACGAGCGGCCCGACGCGCGTTCGAGGGCGCACCGTGGCGCGAAGTCACCGCGCAGGAGCGCGGGCGCATCCTACTTCGGCTCGCGCAAATCGTTCGCGGTCACGCGGCGGAGTGGGCCGAGCTCGAGACGATCAACAACGGCAAACCGATCGTCGAATCGGAATTCGACATCGCCGACGTCGCGACCTGCTTCGAGTATTATGGCGGACTGGCGACCAAGATTCACGGCGACGTGATCCCGGTGCCGGACAACGCGATGAGCCTCGCCCTTCGCGAGCCGATCGGCGTCTGCGGCCAGATCATCCCGTGGAACTACCCGTTGCTGATGGCGGCATGGAAGCTCGCCCCGGCGATTTGCGCCGGCTGCACGATGGTGCTCAAGCCGGCGGAGCAAACGCCGCTGACGATCCTCGAATTGGCGAAGCATTTCGAGGCAGCGGGGCTTCCACCCGGCGTCGTCAACGTCGTGACCGGTCAAGGCGAAACCGGCGCGGCGCTCGTCGCCCACACGGACGTCGACAAGATCGCGTTCACCGGCAGCGCCGAGGTCGGAAAGCACATCATGCGATCGGCGGCGAACACGCTGAAGAAAATCTCGCTCGAGCTCGGCGGGAAATCGCCCAACATCCTCTTTGCCGACGCCGACTTCGAGGCCAGCGTCGACGGCGCGCTGTTCGGACTCTTCTTCAACCAGGGCGAAGTGTGCTCGGCGGGCAGCCGCATCCTCGTCGAGCGATCGATCTACAAACGCGTGCTCGACGCGATGGTCGAGAAGGCAAAGACAATCACGCTCGGCAACGGTCTCGAGCGTACGACCAAAATGGGTCCGCTCGTCAGCCACGAGCACCTCGATCGCGTTGTCGGCTACCAGGAAGTTGGAAAGCGCGAGGCGAAGTTGGCGTTGGGCGGTGGTCGCGCTACGGTCAGCGGTCTGGCCAACGGCCTCTTCGTCGAGCCCACGATCTTTTACGACGTCGACAACTCGGCGCGAATCGCTCGTGAAGAGATCTTTGGACCG
>Ga0207661_10000646_pt1 | contig 22497 bp, 21 predicted proteins | sample KBSC713LmetaG_FD_184337 | JGI IMG/M metagenome (GOLD analysis project Ga0207661, IMG submission 184337) | Corn rhizosphere microbial communities from Kellogg Biological Station, Michigan, USA - KBS C7.1-3L metaG (SPAdes) (version 2) | ecosystem: Host-associated > Plants > Roots > Rhizosphere ...
CGCCGCGAGCTTGGCGGCGTTCGCGAGCACCTCGAGGTCGCCGACCTCGGCCAGGATCGCCAGCGCGGCCAGGCAACCCGCGAGTGGAAGCAGCCGACGAGCACGGCAGAGCGGCAGCACGATCCAGTCGAACAGGAATACGCCCGGCATCAGCACGAACGCGAGCAGCGCCACTTCCCACCAGAGCGGGATCCGCGGCAGAGAGTCGGCCGTGAAGTACCAGGCCGCGCCGGCCCCGAACCAGGCCGCGAGCGCGACCGAGCGCGAGCGGCTCAATACGGCGGCAGCTCTGCCCACCAGGAGCCGAGCACCTTGAAGGCGTTCCAGAACGCGGTCTTCGCCGGCGCCTCGTCGAGAGCGGTGTCGATGTCGGGAACGACCAGCGCCTCGACGGTCGGGGTGAACCGCTGCAGCTCGCCGAGCGTCGGCCCGACCTCGGCGGCCAGCGGGAACTCGAGGTCGTTGAGGAAGGCGAGCGCGTCCTCGCCCATCGCCACGACCAGCTTCGGCTGGACGATGTGCAGCTCGCGGGTCAGCCAGCCGCGCGCCTCCTCGTCGGCGGCGCCGTCGGCCAGCTTCACGCAGTTGGTCCCGTAGATCGCCATCGGGTCGACGCGCAGCCGCTGGAGCGACTTCAGCACCGCCTGTCCGGAACGGCCGAAGAAGGCGACGCCCTCCTGTGCCTCGGACGGCTGCGGCCGGTGCTTGAGCAGGAAGATGTCCGCGAGCGGGTGCCCCGAGCCGAGCACGGGCACCGAGACGCCGCCGGCCGCGCGCGCGATCTCGTCTCCGAGCTCGTTGATCTCGGAGATTGCCTTCTGGAGGTACTTCTCGTGGATCTCGTCGGCGGGCACGGCGGTCACTGGGGACACGTTTGGATTTCTCCCCTAGCGGACCCTTTCCTTGGCCTGCGCCGCCCACTTCTGCACCTGCTGGACGATCAGGGACTTCGGCCGGCGCAGGATCTCGGCGCCGCGCAGGCTGACCAGGAACTCCTCGGGCCCGTCGAAGGCGCGCATCTTGACCGCGCCGGCGCCCACGCCGAGCAGCACGTGGGCGTCGGAGCCGGCGCCCATCGTCAGGCCGTACTTGCGCGCGAACCGGAGCGCCTCGTCGTTGAACGACTCTCGGATCAGCCTCGCGTTGTACACCTCGAAGACGTCGATGTCGGCGAGGTGCCGGTGCAGCGTGCGGGCGTCGGGGATCGCGTGCCGCCGGTCGAAGGGATGTGGGAGGTAGACGAGGCCGTCCTGCGCTCGGATCGCCGCGATCGTGTCGGCGAACGAGAGACCGCGCGGGATCTCCTCACGCAGGAAGAGCCCGATCACCTCGCCCTGGGTGTCTGTCTTGACCTCCTCGCCCGGGATGACGACCAGATCCCGGCCGCGGGCGAGCTCGACCGCCTCCTGCGCGCCGCCGAGGCGGTTGTGGTCGGTGACGGCGATCGCGCCGAGCCCGATCGTCTCGGCGTGCTCGAGCAGCTCCTCCACCTGGATCGAGCAGTCGTGCGACCACGACGTGTGCATGTGCAGGTCGCAGGTGATCCAGGGGCGGCCGGCGAGCGGGTCCTCGTCGCGGCGCGGACGACGGCGGCGCGCCAGCGAGCGGTAGAGGCCGTCGAGGTCGGCCGCGACCGCGGCGTAGCTCTGTCCTTCTGCCCGCGACCGGGCCTCCGCGCCGAGCCGCTCGCGGAGGTCGGAGTGCTCGGCGAGCCGGGCCACGGCGGCCGCTGCCAGCTCGGGCTGCGTCTCGACGCCGGGCGGGTCCGCCGACGGCGCGCCGGAGGCGTCGGCCTCGAGGCGGAGCCGCTGGCTGCCCTCGATCGCCGGCACGTAGATCGCCGCCTCGGCGAGGGCGGCGGCCCGCGTCGCCGTGTCGCGGCCCAGCCGCGAGTGCACGCGGGCGACGAAGCGCCGCGGCACGTACGGCCGGCCGGAGAGCGGTCTCGTGCGGAGCAGCGTCAGCTCCCAGCCGGGCAGCTCGTCGAGCATCCGGATCACGCCGCGCGCCACCGGACGTTCGAGACCGCGCCATTCGAGCACGATCTCCTGGCTCTTTCGGGCAGGCCGGAAGAGACTCGTGTCGACCCCCGGTGACACGATCCGGTAGTCGCCGGGGAACCGCTCCTCGGCGGCCGCCGCCACCTCCTCCGAGGAGGCGACCAGGGCGTCGATCCGCCCGAGCAGCTTCGCGCGCTGGGCCTTCGCCGGCGGGTAGCCGAGTCGCTCCGGCGAGAAGAAGCTCGCGACCGCGATCGTCTGCGCGGAGCGGAGCGCGAGGTAGGAGAGGCTCGGCAGTGCGGGCTCGAACCCATGGACGACGTCGTACCCGCCACGGGAGAGCGCGACGGACAGGTTCGCCCGCCAACCGACCGGGACGCCCATGCTGCTGCGGCGGGAGATCGGCACCGCCGGGCCGATCGCGATCACGTCGTCATCGGCATCGCCGAGCAGCGACTGCCGGCCGGCGCGGAGATCGGCGGCGCGGCTGGAGGGTGCGAGCACCGTCACCGAGTGACCGAGCTCCCGGAGCTCCGCCGCGACTCCGGCGACATGGTCGTTCACGTCGTGGGGCACCGACCACGCGAACGGCGTGACGAGGCAGATCCTCATCGCCGCAATCGTAGGGACAGACCCCGAGCGGGGTCTGTCCCTACGGGTCGAGCTACGCCTTCGCCGTGGTTTTTGCCGGCTTCCGCGTGTGCTGCTTGATGAAGCGCTCGGTGTTTTCGCGCGCCTCGTCGTCGCGGATCTGCTTCGGCGGCGACTTCATCAGGTACGAGCTGGGCGCCTCGAGCGCGCCCGCGACGCCGTTGTTCAGGGCCAGCTTCGCCAGCCGGACGGCGTCGATCACGATCCCGGCCGAGTTCGGCGAGTCCCAGACCTCGAGCTTCAGCTCGATGTTCAGCGGCACGTCGCCGAACGACTTGCCCTCCATCCGGATGTACGCCCACTTCCGGTCGGTCAGCCACGGCACGTAGTCGGACGGGCCGACGTGCACGTTCCCGGCGCCGAGGTCGTAGTCGAGCATCGACGTGACCGCGTTCGTCTTCGAGATCTTCTTCGACTCGAGCCGGTCCCGCTCGAGCATGTTCAGGAAGTCGGAGTTGCCGCCGACGTTCAGCTGCATCGTCTTGTCGAGCCGCACGCCGCGGTCGCGGAACAGCGTCGTCAGCACCCGGTGCGAGATCGTGGCGCCGACCTGCGACTTGATGTCGTCGCCGATGATCGGCACGCCGGCCTCCTCGAAGCGGCGCTGCCAGTACGGCTCCCGCGCGATGAACACGGGCATGCAGTTCACCATCGCGACGCCCGCCTCCAGGATCTGCTCGGTGTACCACTTCGTCGCGGCTTCCGAGCCCACCGGGAGGTAGTTGACGACGACGTCCGCGCCGGTCTCCTTGAGGATCCCGACCACGTCGTCGGTCTCGCCGGGCGCCTTCTCGACCACCTCGGACAGGTACTTGCCGATCCCGTCGTGCGTCATCCCGCGCGAGACCTTCACGCCGGTCTTCGGCACGTCGGCGAACTTGATCGTGTCGTTCGGGTGCGCCCAGATCGCGTCGGCCAGGTCGACGCCGACCTTGCCCTTGACGACGTCGAACGCGGCGACGAACTCGATGTCGCGGATGTGGTACCCGCCGAGGTCGACGTGCATCAGGCCGGGGACGAAGTCGTCCGGGCTCGCGTCCTTGTAGTACTGCACGCCCTGGAGCAGGGAGTTGGCGCAGTTGCCGGCGCCGATGATCGCGACGCGGACCTTGCCGTTCGCGCGCCGGCGGCCGTTCTGCGAGCCGTTCGTGTTGGCCATTGCTTCCTTTCGTCGGTTGGACCTGAAGGGGACGCCGAGCCCGTCCGCGAGCGCACGCAGCACGACGTCGTTGAAGGGAACCCCGGTTCGCGTCGCCTCGCGCCGGATCGCGTCGCGGAGCTCCTCCGGCATGCGCAGGAGGATCACGGGGCTCGAGCCGGGCAGGGCGCTCTTCCGGCCCGTCGGCCGGTAGTCGACGCCGAACGAATCTGCTAGCAGTCCGACTGCGACGTCGTTCAGCGAGGCGCCTTTTCTGGCCGTTTCGCGCACGAGAGCGGCCTTCAACGAGGAAGGCGCCCTGACCAGGACGCCCTTCCTCGGTCTTTTGCTAGCAGTCAATGTGCTAGCAGCTTACAGCATCCTCGGCTAGTTGACGTTGACTGCGCTTCCCTTCAGGGAGAGGACGCCGGCCGACTGGACGAGGCCGGTGCCGGAGCCCCTGAGCGAGAAGTCGGCATCGGCGAGAACGGTCGCGGACGTCCCGGCATGAAGCCCGATGCTCTGCCCGGTGCCGAGATCGAAGTCGCCCACGCTGCGGAGGACGAGGTCGTCGCCGAGCACGTTGAGGGACGTGCCCTGGCCGTTCGAGAGCACGATGCCGGCGTCGGTGACGCTGATCGAGTACTGCCCGTTCGGGCTCGTGGCCGTTCCGGAGAAGGACTCGCCGTTCGTCCCGTTGCAGACGTGGGCGGTCGACCCGTCGACGCCCGTGATCGCAGCGCCGCCGGCGGGGCAGCCGGCGTCTCCGGGCTGGAGCTGCGCCACCGTCGGGCTCACGCCGGCCGCCCCCGGGTCGCCCTTCGGCCCCTTCTGGTTCCAGGCGATCGGAGCCTCGATGCCGAGGCAGTGCTGTCCCTTGTCGGCGTCGACCACACGGAGGATGCCCCCGACCTTCGTGTAGCAGCCCTGGATCACGCCGCCGTCGCCGGGGACGGTCGCCCACGCCACGCCCCCCGCGAGTGCGCTCGCGGCGACCGCGCCTGCGGCGGCCGCGAGCAGATGGCTCTTGCCCATGGTCGTTCTCCTTTCCGAGATCGTCTAGACGCCGCAGTCGACGGCGCCGATGTGGCACTCGCCGTTCGCCTTGAAGGTCGCCACCTTCGTCTCCACTTCCCGCGAGAGCGTCATCGGCGCGCCCGGCGCCATGACCGGCGTACTGATCAACAGGATCTTGTTGACGGGGTAGATGCGGGCCTTGATAGCCGTCGGGCAGTAGGCCGGGATGCCCGGCGGGTTCGTCGGATCGAACTCGCAGTGGAACTTGGCATAGACGGTGTACTCGCCGCTCCAGTGCCGCCCGCCGGACAGGTACGGGAACGGAATCGTCACTCGCTCGCCGCCGATCTGGCGTGGTTTCGACCAGTTCACGCTCCCCGCGCTCGAGATCAGGTAGCAGTCGTCCGAGCCGGCGAACGAAAGACCGCCGCTGGCCTTCTTCAGCCCCAGCGCCGCCCCCGCACCGTCGAACCGCGTGAACTCCGTGGCCGCGATGTCGGTTGTCGTGCGGCAGTCGAAGCCGCCCGGCCCCGTGAGCCGCAGCGAGATGGTCGCCCACGCGTACCGCATCCGGTAGAACTCCGGATCGGGCTCGGTGGTCGGCCCTACGCCGATCTGGCCCTCCCAGCTCATTCCCTCGGCGAAGAACAGCGTGTTGTAGAAGGCGTCGTCCGCGCCGGAGTGCTCGAACTGCTGAGCGGCCAGGTCACGCAGGTCGCGCGCCGTCCAGACGGAGTGACCGGCGCGGTTGTACCTCGGAAGTGCCGTCAGCAGCCGCTTGAGCCCTGCCTGGCCGCCGCCCAGCCGACGTTGGATCATCTGGTAGGTGACGGCGCCGACCCGCGTCTCGTTGTACTGGGCGTAGCGCTCGTCCACCTTGCTCGCGAGCGTGGGCCGCGGCGGCTGCGAGGCGAGGTTCATGTACGGCCCGCAGCCCAGGTACAGGAGCCCGGCGCCTTCCTTCAGCACGACCGCCGCGAAGGCGTTCGGGAACCCTTCGCTCCAGGCCAGGTTCGGCTTGGTCGGATACGACCTGCTGGCGTCATGAGCGCCGGCGTCCGGCCCGTCGCGCGCGATCGTGTACAGGACGAAATGGCCGTACTCGTGGACGAGCGGAGTCGGCTCCCACTGCGCGTCGTGGCCGTTCGCCTGGCCGACCTCGATCGTGCTCGGAGGATCGAAGCCGATCTGCGGGCGCGACCCCACCGGCCCGTCGTGCACGCGGGCCGTGATCACGGGGAGCTGACGCGGCGCGGTGATCGCGGCGACGCGAGCCGCACGCTGGAGCTGGATCAGCGTGTTGACATGGCCGTTCCGCTCCTCGTCGTTGCCGACCGAGAAGAACAGCCGTCCGCCTACGGCGGGCCGCGAGCCGAGGGGAATCCGCTCGACCGCGCCGCCGCCCGCGCCGGTGACCTTCACCCGCGGCGTCTGCAGGACGAGCGTGGCCTTGACCGGGCCCGATCCGGACAGCGAGACGCTCGCCGGTCGCGTGCCGCCTTCGAGCAGGCTCACCCGTGCCGTCCGTCCGCCGCGGCTCAGCTCGAGGGTGCCCGCCGTCACCGGCTTCGGCGCCGCGAGCCTGCTCGACGCCCCTGAGCAGGGCTGGGCCTTGTAGAACACCCCCGCGTTGATCAGGGTGCGGCTCGTGCCCGCGCCGGCTGCGCCGACCACTGCCGCGAGCGCGGCCGCGGCGAGCCCAAGCATCGCTGCCGTGACGTACGTGCGCTTCCTCATTCGGGTGCCTCCCTCTCTTCGGCGAGCTCTGCGTCCTCCACGGCCACGACGATCCGCTCGTAGGAGAGCGCGGCCCGTCTTCCCGCCCGGTCGAGCTCCTCAGCGGACGGCGCCTCGAAGAAGTGGAGGATCGTCTGGTCTCCGGGCAGGAACGTCGTCCGGACGTACCGGACTCCGGTGCCGAGCTCGGCCGTCCGCCGGGCACGCGCGCGGGCGTCCTCGACGACGGCTCCTGAGTGCGCCGCGTACGACTCGACGACGTAGCTCGGCATGGCGTCGAGGATCGCACGGCGTTGCCGACGCGGAAACCTGGAAACCCCTAGACATTGACCTCGGCGGGTCAGGTGCGCTGCGCGAGCCTCCGCGCCAGCTCTGTCCGTGAGCGGATCTCGAGCTTCCGATACACGGACGTGAGGGCGGCCTCGACCGTGTGCACCGACAGTACGAGCTCCGCGGCCACTTCGCGGTTCGTCTTTCCCTCCGCGACCAGGTCGGCGACGCGCCGCTCGGTCGGCGTGAGGCCGCCCCCGGAAGGAGCCCGGCCGCCGATCCGCCCGAGCTCTGCCCGAGCACGGTCGACGAAGGGTGGTGCGCCGAGGCCCTCGAAGATGCTGAGTGCCTGCTCCAGCGTCGCCCGTGCTTCGCGTCGCCGTCGCAGCCGGCGCTGGACGGTGCCGACGGCGAGCAGCGTCCGGGCACGCTCGAGTGGAACCGCCCAGCCGTCGCCGGCCCGCGCCGCCTCCTCGAGCAGGCCGAGGCCGCTCTCGGGGTCGCCGGCCGAAACGAGCGCCAGCCCGCGTCCGCGGAGGCCGATCGAGATCGCGCGGGGGCGGCCGAGGGCGACGCCGCGGCGCTCGAGCGCAGTGGAGTACACCGCCGCCTCCTCGCCCCGCCCGGTCGCCGCATACGCCTCGATCAGATCACTGGCGAAGAGCCGCATCCCCGGCTCTGCGATCCCGAGCTCGTCGAAGCCCCGGGCGGCGGTCTCGAGATGCGGCAGCGCTTCTTGCGGGTCGTCCTCCGTGAGGGCGGCGAAGCCGAGCACCCACTCGTAGCGGGCACGGTGAAGACGGTCGTCGACGGCTGGCGCGAGTGCCTGGGCGACCGCGTCGCGGGCGAAGTCGAGATCCCCCCGGTGCACGGCGATCACCGCTCGGATCCACAGTGCCGCCCCGACGCCCTGGGGGTCGCCGCTGTCCCGCCACTCAGTCAGAGCGGCGTCGGCGTGCTCAACCGCCTGGTCCCAGTCGCCGGCGCGCCACTCGACCTGGGCGAGGTGCATGAGCGCGTGCATGCGGCGGAAGGAATCGCCCCGCTGCGCCGCTGCCTCGAAGTCGTCCGAAAAGCCGACCCGGGCGAGGTCGTGCTCGTCACGCCACATCCGGACGGTGGCGGCGGCGAACGCGGGGCGGAATCCCGTCACCACCTCCTCCAGGGACCCGCGCGCGAGCTCCCGTGCGCGCTCGAGCGAGGCGAGTGGATCGCCGTCGCAGCAGGCCCCCTCGAACCAGGCGCGGAACGCCAGCGCCTCCGCGGCGAGGGTGGCATCTCCCGCGGCCTCCGCATCGTCGACTGCCGACCGCGCGTGCTCGAGCGAGCGGCGGCAGTCGACCAGCAGGTACCCGAGGCCGAGCGACAGCGAGATCCGAGCGCGCAAGGCGTGGTTCGAGCCCGCCTCGAAAAGCGCCCTGGTCGCAGCCTCCGTCGGCTCCGACGATGCTTCGGCCAGAGCAAGCAGTGCCCGGGCCCGGTCTTCGCCCGGCGGCAGGGCGTCCACCGCCTCGGAGGCGAGCTCTCGTGAGCGCGCGTAGTCGCCTGCGCCCCGCTGCGCGTCGGCGGCCGCCCGCACGCGCCGAATGCGCTCCGGATCGGCGGCAGCCGTCAGGCGCAGCGCGCGCTCCAGCAGCTCGGCGGCCACCTCCGGCGCTCCCCGGCCGCCGGCCTGGGCTGCGGCCCGTTCGAGCGCGGCGACCGCCTCGGGATCGACCCCGGACGCAGCCTGTGCGAGGTGGCGGGCGTGTTCCTCGGGATCGGTGACGACAGCGGCGATGCGCCGGTGGAGGGTGCGCGCGCGCCCCGGCTCGATCCGGGCGGCGAGGCCGGACGCCAGGAGCGGATGGGTGAACGCAATCGCGTCTCCGTCGACCACGATCACACCGGCCTCCGCTGCGGGTCGCAACGACGGCGGTCGACCGAGCACCGAAGCGACGGCCTCGACGGTGGGATGCGCGAGCATGGCCGCGATCTGCAGCGCGCTCTCCGTCGTGCGCGGGAGCTTCCCGAGCCGGTCGTCGACGAGCGCCGTCAGGCTCGCCGGAATCTGCAGCGGCCTCTCCGGCTCCTGTTCGGCCACGTACGCCGGCAACGAGCGGGCGAGCTCGAGTGCGTAGAACGGATTGCCGCCCGACACCGCATGGATCTGATGGAGGACGGGCCGGGAAACCACGACGTCGAGGCGCTCCCGGAGCAGGTGCTGGATCGCGCCGCGACTCAAAGGGCCGAGTGTCAGCCGGATCAGCCGCTCGGCGCCGACGGCGCGGTCGAGGTCGGCCGCCGGGCCGTCCACCGCGGTTCGCCGGGCGACGAGGAAGCGGACGGGCTCGTCCTCGATGCGCCTGGCCGCGTACAGGAGGACGGCGGCCGACGGCTGGTCCAGCCACTGCAGGTCGTCGACCGCGACGAGCAGCGGGTGGGAGCGGGCCAGGAGGCGAAGGGCGGAGAGGAAGGCGAAGGCGATCGCCTGCGGGTCGGGAGGGACGGCGTCGGGCTCCGCCAGCACGAGGGCGATCTCCAGCGCGCGCAGCTGCGGCCCGGGGAGCTCGGCCCGGATCTCGTCGAGCGAGCCCGCGAGCAGGTCGCCGACCGCGGCGAACGAGATCGTTGCCTCCACCTCCAGCGGTCGGGCGCGCAGGATTCGCCAGTCCGGCTCCGCCGCCGTCGCCGCTTCTGCCCACACCGTCGTCTTGCCGATTCCGGGCTCGCCCTCCAGCAACAGGACGGTGGCGGTCCCGGCGGGATCGAGGAACGACGCAACCTGGTCGAGCTCGCGCTCTCTGCCGACGGCGATGGCCATAGCGCCTCATACCAGGCGTCTGCCCCCACGGGCAAGGGCTCGGACGACGGTTAGACGCGTTCGCGCAGTTGCCTGCGCACGAACCAGATCCGCTGCCCGACGGTGATCCAGGCGGTCGCCGCAAGCAGGTAGATCGCCCACTGGAGCCCGCCCCAGGGCGCGAGCACGAGCCCTGCGGTGATAACCACCACGCGCTCCGCCCGCGAGCCGATGCCGACGTCGCCCTTCAGGCCCAGCGTCTCGGCCTTCGAGCGCGTGTACGAGACCAGGAACGAGCCGGCCAGCGCCGCGAACGCGAAGGCCAGTGCAATCTCGTTGCCGTCGCGTGCGAAGGCCAGGGCGATCGCGCCGAGCATGAACGCCTCCCCGATCCGGTCCGTCGTTGAGTCGAGGAACGCGCCGAACGGCGTGGACTTCCCGCCCGCACGGGCGAGGGCGCCGTCCAGGATGTCCAGCAGCGAGCCGAGCACGAACACGACCGCGCCCGCCCAGAAGAACAGCCACTCGTTCCGGTACTCGAAATAGACGAGCACGGAGGCGGCCACGCACAGGGAGACGCCCAGCGCCGTGAGCATCGACGGCGTCACACGCGTCTGCGCCAGGCCCGTCATCGACCGCGACGCGATCCGCCGTGCGCCGTCGGTGTAGGTGGACTTGACGTCCACGCGCGGAGGGGTCAGGCCGCTGCCGGGCTGGGGCGCAGGCGCCGCAGGATCGGGCGCCGGTAGACGACGACCGCCGCGAGGAGCGCGACCACGATGCCCGCGAGGATGTCGAGCCAGAAGTGGTTGCCGGTCGCCATCACCGCGAACCAGACCCACGCCGGCCAGAGCAGCCACAGCGCCTTCGCCCACCAGTGGCGGCAGACGAGCGCCATCGAGACGCCGACGATCAAGGCGTCTGCGGCATGCAGGCTGGGCATCGCCGCGTAGGGATTGGCCGCGAGCTGGATCAGGCCGCTGCCGTGGTTGAGGGTGCCGATGTTCGCGAGCGTGTCCGGGAAGCCGAAGGTCGGGAACATCCGCGGCGGCGCCGTCGGGACGACGATGTAGCCGACGAGCCCGATGATGTTCGCGAGCAGGATCCAGTTGCGGAACCGCAGGAACGCCGCGTTCCGTCTCAGGTAGATCCAGAGGAGGGCCAGCCCGACGACCGTGAACTCGGAGTTCCAGTACGTCCAGTTGACGAGCAGCATCAGGAAGTGCGATCCGGAGACGAGGTTCGCGGCGGTCAACTCGAACAGGTCGCCGACCCGCTCCTCGATCCGGATCACGCCCAGGCCGTTCTCGAACGCCTGCGTCGGATTGCGGTCGGCGACTCCGCGGACCACCTGATAGAGGCCGAGGAAGCCGAACCAGATGGCAACCTGCAGCCCGAGGTCTGCCCAGCCTCTGGGCAGGTGTCTACGGCCTGCTTGGACGAGTGCGGTCATAAATCGTGCTCCCGGGCGGGCATACGGATACTAACGAGACAGGTGGCGGTCTTCATTCCTTCCGTTTCTTCCCTACCCGCCGATGTAGGACATCTCCACCCTCGGCAGGTCGGCCGTGTTCGCCGAGCGGATCTCCGAGTAGCGGTCGGTTCGCCGGCCCCAGATCCGGCCGATCTCATCGTGTAGCTCGCCGTCTGAGAGGCCGCCGCGCACCAGTGCGCGCAGGTCGTGGCCCCGGACACCGAAGAGGCAGGTGTAGAGGCGACCCTCGGCGGAGAGCCGGGCGCGCGTGCAGTCGCCGCAGAAAGGCTGCGTGACGGACGCGATCACGCCGATCTCGCCGCCGCCGTCGCGGTACCGCCACCGCCTCGCCACTTCGCCCCGGTAGTTGGGCTCGGCCGGCTCGACCGGCAACTCGGCGTCGATCGCGGCGACGATCTCGGCCGCGGGGACGACGTCGTCGAGCCGCCAGCCGTTCGAGTGGCCGACGTCCATGTACTCGATGAAGCGGAGAATGTGGCCGCGCTCCCGGAAGAGGCGCGCCATCGGCAGCACGCTGTCCTCGTTCACGCCGCGTTTCACGACCATGTTGACCTTCACCGGGAGCCCGATCGCGGCGGCGGCGTCGATGCCGTCGACCACGCGCTCGACCGGGAAGTCGACGTCGTTCATCGCCTTGAAGACCTCGTCGTCGAGCGAGTCGAGGCTGACCGTCACACGGCGCAGGCCGGCATCGCGGAGTGCCTTGGCCTTCTGCGGGAGGAGCGAGCCGTTGGTGGTCAACGTCAGGTCGAGGCCGTCGATCGCAGCCAGCTGCTCGATCAGCCGCTCGAGATCGCGCCGGACGAGGGGCTCACCGCCGGTGATGCGGATCTTCTCGACCCCATGCGCGGTGAACGCGCGCGCGAGCTGCTCGATCTCCTCGAAGCTGAGCAGCTCGCGCCGGTCGAGGAAGCGGTAGTCGCGCCCGAAGACCTCCTTGGGCATGCAGTAGACGCACCGGAAGTTGCAGCGGTCCGTGACGGAGACGCGGAGGTCGCGGAGCGGACGCCCGAGAATGTCGCGCACGCTCATACATCCACTGTAACGAGCACGGCCGAGGCCGCGCAGAGTCGCTCAGAGACGGTGCGAAATCGCCGCGGCGAAGCGCTTTGCGGCTGCCTCTCCGAACGAGAGATACAGGGACGGCTCGGCGACCTCGAGCTCCAGCACCTGCTCTCCCATCAGGTCGACGCGCCCGTAGAGGAGGGGTGCAGACGCGCAGGCGAGCGCGGCCTCGGCGATCTCCCGCTCCGCAGCAGTCGCCTCGGCCTGGCCGAGCTCCTCGTCGAGGTAGAGGACGTCCCGGTCTCCGGCTGCGGGCAGCGGCACCCGGCGCCGGACCGCGTGCGAGTACTCGCCGTCGAGGTACACCAGCGCCCTTTCGTCGTGGTCGCCGAGATAGGGCTGGATCATCGCCGTGCGGTTCTCGGCGTGGATGCGGGCGACGAGCACCCGGGCGGCCGGGGCCTCCTTGGCGTCGAACCGCGCCGAGCTGCGCCCGCCGGCCGAGATCGCCGGTTTGACCACGAACGTGTCGTCCGGCGGCCGCAGCTCGTCGCCCGGCCCGACGAAGGTCGTCGGCACCACCGGCACGCCGGCGGCTGCGAGATCCGTGAGGTAGCGCTGCTTGTCCGTGTTCCACTCGAGCACGTCGAGCGGGTTGAGTACGCGCGCCACGGACGCCGCCCACGCCAGGAAGTCGTCGCGGCGCTCGGCGTAGTCCCAGGTCGAGCGCGGAAGGACGAGGTCGTAGGTGCTCCAGTCGACGGCCTCGTCGTCCCAGACGGCCGCTTCGGACTCGACTCCCTCGGCCGCGAGCGCGGCGATCAGCAGCGGGAAGTCCTCGTCGCCGTCGGGCAGTTCGGCGCACGTCGCCAGCGCGACCCGCGCACCCGACCAGGGACTGACCCCGGAGGGGTCTGTTCCCTCAGAGACGGAGCGGCGCAAGTCTTCAGGGTCAGACCCCTGCGGGGTCAGACCCCTACCCAGACTCCGTTCTCCTGGACGACCTCGCCGTCCAGCTCGATCCGGCCGCCTTCGCGCAGGTCCTTGATCAGATCCCAGTGGAGCGAGCTGACGTTCGTCCCACCGACCTTCGGGTAGCTGGCGCCGACCGCGAGGTGGACGGTCCCGGCCATCTTCTCGTCGTAGAGGATGTTGCGCATCGGGCGGGTGATGCCGGCATTGCAGCCGATCCCGAGCTCGCCGACGAACCGCGCGCCGTCGTCGATGTCGAGCGCGGCGAGCAGCTCGGCCTCGCCCTGCTCGGCGGATGCCTCCTCGACTCGCCCCTTGCGGAAGGTCAGGCGGATCCCCGAGACGGGCGCGGACTCCAGCTCGGTGGGGACGTCGAAGTAGATCGTCCCCTCGGCCGAGTCCTCGATCGGTGAGTAGAAGAACTCGCCGCCCGGCATGTTCACATGGCCGTCGTCGACCTCGCCCTTGCGGCCGCGGAGCGACAGCGCCAGATCGGTCTCGTCGCCGACGATGCGCACCTCGTCCGCGTCGTCGAACCGGGCCACCAGCCGGTGCATCGACTTCGACTCCGCGTCCCAGTCGCGCAGGCACGCGCCGTAGAAGAAGTCCTCGAACGCGGCCAGCGGCATGCCCGCCTCCTGCGCGAACGCGTTGGTCGGGTACTGGCAGCCGACCCAGGGGATCTCGTCCGCCATCGTCCGCCGGAAGAACGGCGCCGACGCCCGTTTCATCAGTGCCCGGCGCTCGGCGCTGACCTCGGCGACCCCGCGGGTGTTGTCCGGCGCCTCGACGGTGATCCGAGCGTCCATGTGGTCGGAGGCGTGGAGATCGATCGGCGCGATCTCGCCGACCAGCTCGAGCGGCGCCTCGGACGCCCACGGCTCGTCGTTCGGGAAGAGGGTGAAGTTCATCCGCAGGAGCGGGTACGCGCCGCGCTCGGCGACGAGCCGGATCAGCTCCTCGATCAGCGGACGGGCCTCCGGCTGTGTCCTGATCAGCACCTGCCAGCCCGGTTGGACGTTCAGCGACCGCTCGACCAGCAGGCGCGCGTACTCGCCGACCCGCGGGTCTAGAGCGCCCACGATCCGTTCTCCTGGACGACCTCGCCGTCGAGCTCGATCCGGCCGCCGGGCCGAAGGTCCTTGACCATGTCCCAGTGGACGGCGCTGTGGTTCGTGCCGCCGACCATCGGCACCCCCGCACCGACCGCCAGGTGCACCGTTCCGTCGATCTTCTCGTCGAAGAGCGTGTTGCGGGTGTGCCGCTGGATGCCGGGGTTGCAGCCGATGCCGAGCTCGCCGATCCGGCGCGCGCCCTCGTCCGTGTCGAGCGCACCGATCAGGAAGGCCTCGTTCGCGGTCGCCGAGGCGTCGACGACCTTGCCGCCCTCGAAGCGCAGGCGGACGCCCTCGCAGATCGCGCCCTGGTAGACGGCGGGGAACTCCGAGAACTCGACCACGCCCTCGGCCGAGTCCTCGACCGGCGAGTAGAAGAACTCGCCGCCCGGCATGTTGTAGTGGGCGTCGTCGACGAGGCCGGATCGGCCGGCGATCGACAGGGTGAGGTCGGTGCCGGCGCCGACGATGCGGACCGTCTCGGCGGCGTCGAACCGCTCCGTGTAGCGGCTCATCCGCGCGGCTTCCGCCTCCCAGTCCAGGAGGCAGGCGCCGAAGACGAAGTCGGCGTAGTCGGCGAGCGTCATCCCCGCCTCCTGGGCGAGCGCCTCGGTCGGGTAGAGGCAACCCACCCACGGGAGCTCGCCGGTCAGCCGCCGCCGCGTGAAGTCCATCGACGCCTGGCGCAGCTTCTGGCGCCGCTCCGGCGAGAGGATCGTCCCGCCGCGCGTGTTCTCCGAGCCGAAGACCAGCAGCCAGGCGTCGAGTTCCTCGCGCACGCGCGCCTCGCCCGGCGCCATCGTTCCCAGCAGGTCCTCCGGGGCCTCGCTCGCCCAGAGGCTGTCGAACGGCACCTGCTCCTGGTCGACGTAGGAGAGCCGCACGAGCGGCCATGCCCCTTTTCGTCCGATCTGGCGGACGAGCTCCTCGACCAGCGGCCGGGCCGACGGCGTCGCAACCAGCATCACCTGCCACCCCGCCTGGACGCCGAGCGAGCGGTCGACCAGGAGCCGGGCGTACTGCTCGACGCGCGGGTCTACGAAAGCGCCCATGCGCCGTTCTCCTGGACGACCTTGCCGTCGAGCTCGATCCGGCCGCTGTTCCGGAGGTCCTTGACCATGTCCCAGTGGACCGCGCTCTTGTTCACGCCGCCGATCTGGGGGAACCCGGTGCCGATCGCGAGGTGGATCGTCCCCTCCATCTTCTCGTCGAACAGCGTGTTGCGCATGTGCCGCTGGATTCCGGGGTTGCAGCCGATGCCGAACTCGCCCAGCCGTCGGGCGCCCTCGTCCGTCTCGAGCGTGCCGAGCAGGAACTCCTCGTCGATCGTCGCCGACGCGTCGACGATCACGCCGCCCTCGAAGCGCAGGCGCGCGCCCTCGACCTCGTGGCCCAGGTAGCACGCCGGATACTCCAGGTAGCTGATGACCCCTTCGGCCGTGTCCTCGAGGGGGGAGTAGAAGATCTCCCCGCCCGGCATGTTCGCGCTGAGCGCGTCCACCTTCCCCTCGCGGCCGGCCAGGCTGAACGTCAGGTCGGTCTCGGGGCCGACGATCCGCACCGTCTCGGCCCGGTCGAAGTGCTCGGCGATCCGCTCCATCTTCTCGCGCAGCTCGTGCCAGTCGATCAGCACGGCTCCGTACAGGAAGTCCTCGAACGCGGGCAGCGGCAGTCCGGCGTCCTGGGCGCAGGCGGCGGTCGGGTAGTAGCAGCCGACCCAGGGCTTCTCGTCCATCAGGAACGGCATGTGCGGCTCGCGCAGGGCGGCCTGGCGGGCGCCCATCCGCTCGGCGGGGACATCGGCGCCGTCGCGGGTGTTCTCGGGTGCGACGATCGCCATGTACGAGTCCGTGTGCTCGATCTCGTGCAGCTCGATCGCCGACGGCGTGGTGATCAGCTCGATCGGCGCGTAGCGGAGGAACGCGCCGCCGACGGCGTCGAAGTTCAGGCGGACGAGCGCGCGCGCCCCACGCCGGCCGAGCTCTCGGCAGATCTCTTCGATCAGCGGGCGGGCCGGCGGCTGCGAGCGGACGCTGACCTGCCACCCGGGCTGCGGCTCGATGCAGTCGACCAGTACGCGCGCGTACGCCTGGATCCGCGGGTCCACCGGCCGATCCTACGTCACGGACGGAGCGGGGATCGCCAGGCGCGCGCCCACGATCGCGTCCGCCGCCCGGGCGCTCGGCGGGTTGCCGGTGACGGCTTCGAGAAAGGGGTCGCGGCCGAGTGCCTGGAGCCGTGCGTCGGTCTCGGCGGTCACGCTCGCGGTCCGGGGGACGTCGCGGAGAAGCGCGATCTCGCCGAAGAAGTCGCCGGGGCCGACCTCGCCGGCGGGCTCGCCGTCGACGGACACGCTCAGGCGCCCGGACTCGACGACGTAGAAACGGTCGCCGTGTTCGCCCTGGCGGATCACCTCGGTTCCCGGCCCGACCGTCACCGCCTCGAGCTGCGACGCCAGCCGCTCGAGCACCGGCGCCGAGAGCGGGGAGAAGATCGCAACGCGCTCCAGCAGCCCGAGCTCGGGCGGCGCGTGGGACTCGGCATCGATCGCGCGCAGCTGCCGCCACGTCAGTGCCGCGAGGACGGGCAGGAATGCGCCCGCGACGACCAGCGACCAGCGTACGCCGAGGCCGTCGATCAGCGCCGGCGCGATCACGGCGCCGAGGCCGATCGTGCCGACGAGCACCATCTCCAGGACGCCGAACACCCGGCCGATCACGTCGGGCGGCGCGGTCCGCTGCAGCAGCGTCAGCCCGGCGACGTCCACGAGCGTGTTGCCGAGCCCGAGGACGCCGAGCGCGACGAGCGCGACCCACGCGTGCGGCCAGAGGCCGATCGCGGCGAGGGGTGCTCCCCAGAGCACGATCCCGAGCCCGAAGTCCGACGCCAGCCGCTTGCGCCCGATCAGCGCGAACGCTGCGAGCGACCCGGCCACGCCTCCGACGCCCATGGCCGCGTTCAGCAGCCCGACGCCGGAGTCGTTCCAGCTCAGGAGGTCGAGCGCGATCACCACCACGAGGACGCCGAGGGCGCCCGCCAGCAGGGTCTGGGCAGCGTAGAGGCCGACCACCACGCGAAGCCGGCGGTCGCGCACGATTGCGCCGAAGCCCGCGGTCACCTCGCGCCGGAAGGCGCCGGCGGGCTGCGGCTCGTGCGCCCGCTCTTCGGCGCCCGCGTCCCGCACCCGGATCAGCGAGACGAGCGCGGCGCCCCAGACGAACGCCGCGGCCGTGATCAGCATCACGGTGCCCGGCGTCGTCACGGCGAGCAGCGCGCCGCCGATCGCCGGCCCGGCGAAGGTGCCGACGCTCTCGATCGTCGAGCGGACGACGTTCGCCGCGGTCAGCTCGTCCGGCGTCCGGGCGAGGTGGGGGAGGAGCGCCGACTCGGCCGGCAGGAAGGCGGTGCCGAGGATCGAGGCCAGCCCGGCGAGCGCATAGACGAGCCACGACGCGCCGCCGGCGACAGCGACCGCTCCGGCGGCGCCGATCGAGGCCGCGCGTCCGAGATTGGTCGCGACCATGAAGGGGACGCGGGGCAGCCGGTCGGCCAGCGTCGAGGTGAACGGCGCCGAGAGCGCCGCCGGGATCGCGCGCACGAGCGTGACGATCCCGACCGCCTTTGCTCCGCCCGAGTCGTAGGCGTAGACGGCGAGCGCCACGCTGTACGCCCAGAGCCCCATCACCGAGCCCAGCCCGGCCAGCTGGATCCGGCGGAGCTGCGGGTTGGCGAAGTTGCCCCGGAAGGCGGCGACCGACTCGGCCAGGCGTTCGCGAACGAGCTTCACCGCGGGCGAGCATCTCAGTGTCGGCGCCGCATTGCGAACTTTCGCGAAGCGTGGGAAGATCCCCGGCGGATAGGGCGTCTAGTAGGGCAACCCGTGATCCCTCGCGGGCACCCGGTCAAGGAGGACACATGGCGGACGAACTCGACAAGAACTCCGTTGGCGCGTCGGACGAGGGCAAGGACGACGTCGAGGCCCACAAGAACGCGATCGGCAAGAACTCGGTGGGGAAGACGTCGGTCGGCGCGAACGACGACGAGAACGACGTCGAGGCGCACAAGTACACCGTCGGCAAGACGAGCGTCGGCAAGACGAGCATCGGCTAGCCCGGCAGTTCGGTTCGAACCGAACGAGCTCGGCGCCGGCCGGGCTCGTTCTCTTTTCAGGCTCTCTTCAGCACGGCGGCCAGCGCGCCGAGCAGCCGGTCCGCCTCGGGCCGGCGGTCCTCGTCGAGCTCGGACAGGGTCGAGGCAAGGCGGGCGACGGCATCGAGCCGCCCGTCGCCGGCGAGCGCCCGCTCGGCCTCGCGGGCGCGCTGCAGCAGGTCGAGCGCGATCGCCGCCTGCGAGGCGAAGAGCCCGAGCAGCTCCATCTCCTGCAACGTGAAGTGCGACTGCCGGTCGAGCACCTCGAGCACGCCAAGCGCGCGCTCGTCGTGCAGCAGCGGCACCGCCATCAGCCCCTGCGGAACGTAGCCGGTGCCCTCGGCCACGTCCTTCGCGAAGCGCGGGTCGGCGGCGACGTCCTCGATCACGAGCGGCGTCCGCGTCGCCATGACCCAGCCGGCGACGCCGGTTCCCGCGGGGAAACGCCTGCCGAGCAGCCCCTCCTCGCCCTCGCCGACGACGGCTTCGAAGACGAGCTCGTTCGCGTCCTCGTCGAGCAGGAGGATCGAGGACGCCCTGGCCGCGAAGATCGCGCGGGCCACCCCGACGACGGAGCGGAGCAGCTCGCGGAAGCGCTCCTCGGAGCCGAGGGCGGCGGCCGCGACGGCCGAATTGAGCTCGCTCATCTCGATCCTCCCACGTTCGACGAGGTCAGGTGCAGAACGCTCTTCAGCTGGAACGGTGTCAGCTCGGGATGCTTGGACCGGATCAGGGCGCAGATCCCCGTGACGTGCGGCGTCGCGAAGCTGTTCCCCGAGGCGCTCAGCGTATCGCCGCCCAGCCAGGCGACCTCCACGCCGACGCCCTTTGCGAAGAACTCGACCGGCGGGTTCGGGTTGTAGTAGAGCGCCGTCGGGTCGTCCTCCTCGTGACTGCCGACGGAGATCACCGACGAGAAGCGCCACGGGTAGCTCTCCACCGGCATGTTGTGCGCGGAGGCGACGAGCACCGTCCGCTGGAAGTACGCGGAATCGGCGAGCTCGTGCAGGACGGTCGAGTAATCCTTCTTCGTCGTCGACAGGCTCAGGTTGACGACGTCGAAGCCCTGCTCGATCGCGTAGCGGAGCCCGAAGAGCAGAATGTTGCCGCCGCCGGTGAAGCCGGGGCCGAGGACGCGGACGCTGTGGATCTCGGCCTCCGGAGCGAGAGAGCGGACGATCCCGGCGCAGGCTGTGCCGTGCCCGCAGACGTCGCCGTCGATGTCCTCGGCCACGAACGCCGCCCCGTCCTCGTCCTTCGACACCGCGACCGAGCTCTCCACGTGGCCGACCAGCGGATGCGAGCCGTCGACGCCGCTGTCGATGATGCAGACGCGGACGCCCTTTCCGGTTGCGCCGCCCCAGGCCCATTCGCGTGTGACCTCGGCCGGCCAGTCGGTGGCCAAGGCGATCTGCCCGACGGCGTCCGCCGGCAGGCTCCAGGCCGGAAGCTCGCTCACGTGCCGATGCTAGTCCGAAGCCAGGCGAACGCGGAGATCGGCGAGGAGGGCGGAGCTGGGCTCGACTCCTTCGGCGGCCAGCGCGGCCTCGAGATCGTTGAGGATGCGTCGACGCAGCTCCGCGTCCGCCTGTGCACGCGCAACGAGATCGTCCAGTGCGGCGCGGGCGGCAGGCAGCTCCTGCGCCGCCCGCACCCACCCCTCGGGTGCGGGCGGGAGAAAGCGCAGAAGCGTGCCCAGTGTCTCCTCGTCGTACCTCATGCGTTCACTTCGCTAGACGATCCGGTGGGCCGTTTTCTTCCCGTCATGCCTCGAGCCGCTGTCGGAGCCGGGCGAGGCAGCGCGAGATGCGGCTCGCGATCGTGCCGGACGGGATTCCGAGCTCCTCGCCGATCGTCCGGTAGCTCTCGTCCCGGCAGAAAAAGCGGTCGAGCACCTCCTGGCACTCCTCGGGCAGCTCCTCGAGCGCCTCGCGGACGGCGAACGCCTCGTCGAGCTGCTCGATCGTCGACTCGATGCCGTCCGGCTCGACGTCGGAGGGCTCCTCGCGCTTGCCCGCGGCGATCCGGTCGAGGCAGACCCGTCGGGTCAGCTGTGCGATCCAGGGACGGAGCGCCTCCGGGTTCCGCAGCGATCCGAGCCGGCCGTAGACCCTGACGAAGACGTCCTGGAAGGCATCCTCGGCGTCGGCGCCCTGGAGCCGGTAGCCCTGGGAGCAGATCGCGAACACGTAGCGCGAGTAGCTCCGGACGAGGTCGTTCCAGGCTTCCTGGTCGCCTGCCAGGCACCGGGCGACCAGTTGCTCGTCACTGGGCATCCGTGCGGTCGAATCCGGGTCAGACGCCCGCGTCGAGCGCCCGGGAGGCGGAGTACCGCGCGTCGTCGGCGGCACGCAACGCGTTGACCAGCCGCGGATCGTCCGGCTTCACGGTCAGGTTGGCGCGGACGAGGTGGGCGGCGGCGGCGGAAGCTCCGGCGGCGAGCGCGGCGGCGCCGGCGGCATCGGCACGGACGAGGCCGTCGCAGCGCTCGGCGACGACCAGCGCCAGCGCGGCGACGTCGGCCGCCGCCTCGGCGATCTCGAGCGGCAGGGCGGCTGCCCGCTGCATGTGCCGCTCGAGCTCGGCGGACGGCGTCGCCAGGGCGACCAGTGCGGCGGCGAACACGTCCGCATCTGCCTCGGCGAGCACCTCGAGCCGGTCGGAGAGCGCATTGGCCTGCGCGACGACGCCGGTGGCGTCGGGCCACGAGTCCTGAGACGCCCGGGCCACGTCGGCAACCAGGCGGGCGCCGGCGGCGGCGGTACGGCCGGCGGCATAACCGGCTCCACGGGTAGCATCGTGTTGATTTGACATAAGATGACTTAGATTTTATCCTGTTCTAAACTCATATCGGCGAAGGAGATGGCAGCACTATGGCAAAAGTGATCGGAATCGACCTCGGTACGACCAACTCGTGCATGGCCGTGATCGAGGGTGGCGAGCCGACGGTGATCCCGAACGCGGAGGGCGGACGGACGACGCCGTCCGTGGTCGCGTTCACGAAGGACGACCAGCGACTCGTCGGCACGCCGGCGAAGCGCCAGCAGGTGACCAACCCGCAGAACACCGTCTTCTCGATCAAGCGCTTCATGGGCAGGAAGTTCGATGAGGTCTCCGAGGAGATGAAGATCGTTCCATACGAGGTCGTCAAGGGGCCGAACGACGACGTCCGGGTGAAGGTGGGCGACCACGAGTATGCGCCACCTGAGCTCTCGGCGATGATCCTGCAGAAGCTGAAGACCGACGCCGAGGCGTATCTCGGCGAGCAGGTCACCGACGCGGTGATCACGGTCCCGGCGTACTTCAACAACGCGCAGCGCGAGGCGACGAAGGACGCCGGCACGATCGCCGGCCTCAACGTCCTGCGCATCGTCAACGAGCCCACCGCGGCCGCGCTCGCGTACGGCCTGGACAAGGAGGGCGCCGACCAGACGATCCTCGTCTTCGACCTCGGCGGCGGCACGTTCGACGTGTCGATCCTCGAGCTCGGCGAGGGCGTGTTCGAGGTGAAGGCGACCTCGGGCGACAACCACCTCGGCGGCGACAACTTCGACAAGGCGATCGTCGACTGGATGGCCGCGGAGTTCAAGAAGGACCAGGGCATCGACCTCTCGACCGACCGGATGGCGCTCCAGCGCCTGTACGAGGCGGCCGAAAAGGCGAAGATCGAGCTCTCCTCGACGATGACGACGCAGATCAACCTGCCGTTCGTCACCGCCACACCGGAGGGCCCCAAGCATCTCGATCTGCAGCTGACCCGCGCGAAGCTGAACGAGCTCACACACGACCTGCTCGAGCGGACCGTCGGCCCGACCAGGCGCGTGCTCGAGGACGCGGGGCTCGACGCGTCCCAGATCGACCACGTCGTCCTCGTCGGCGGCATGACCCGCATGCCGGCCGTCCAGGAGAAGGTCAAGGAGATCGTCGGCTCAGACCCGCACAAGGGCGTCAACCCGGACGAGGTCGTCGCCGTCGGCGCGGCCATCCAGGCCGGTGTCCTCAGGGGCGAGGTCAAGGACGTGCTGCTCCTCGACGTCACACCGCTCTCGCTCGGGATCGAGACGAAGGGCGGCGTGTTCACGAGGCTGATCGACCGGAACACGACGATCCCGACGAAGAAGGCGGAGATCTTCTCGACCGCCGAGGACAACCAGCCCTCGGTCGAG
>Ga0207661_10000647_pt1 | contig 22491 bp, 21 predicted proteins | sample KBSC713LmetaG_FD_184337 | JGI IMG/M metagenome (GOLD analysis project Ga0207661, IMG submission 184337) | Corn rhizosphere microbial communities from Kellogg Biological Station, Michigan, USA - KBS C7.1-3L metaG (SPAdes) (version 2) | ecosystem: Host-associated > Plants > Roots > Rhizosphere ...
ATCAAATTCGAGCCGCTCACGGCGCTGCGTCTGGCCGCTCCCTTCGAGCGGCTGCGCGACCGCTCGGACCAGATGCTGAAAGACACCGGGATACGTCCAAGCGTATTCCTCGCCAATCTCGGCACCGCTGCCGATTTCACGGCGCGCGCGACCTTTGCCAAGAGCTTTTTCGAGGCCGGCGGCATCGCTGCGATCGACAGCGACGGCTTCTTCGATCCCGCCGCGCTCGCCACCGCCTGCAAGGCCTCCGGCGCAGGGCTCGTCTGTCTGTGTTCCGCCGACAAGGTCTATGCCCAGCAGGCGATCGAAGCGGCGAAGGCCCTTCAAGCCGCAGGCGCCAGGCATATCTATCTTGCGGGCCGGCCGGGCGAACAGGCGGCGGAGCTGCAGGCGGCCGGTGTAGCCGAATTCATCTTCGCCGGCTGCGACGCGCTTCCCGCGCTGCAGAGGGCCTATGAATTGATGGAGCGGACATGAGCGCCGAGGCGAAGCCCGTTCTCACCGGCGGCTGCCAATGCGGCGCCGTTCGCTTTGCGGTGAAGACGGCTCCCATCAGGGTCAGCATCTGCCATTGCCGGATGTGCCAGAAGGCGTCCGGCGCGCCGTTCGCGTCGTTTGCCGATATCGAGCACGCGGATTTCACCTGGACCAAGGGCAAGCCTGCGGCGTTCAGATCATCGACGATTGCCGAGCGCGACTACTGCAGGGACTGCGGCACGCCGCTGAGCTTCCGCCGCATCGACGGCCCGCGCATCGAGATCATGACCGGCGCCTTCGACCGACCCGACCGGGTCGTGCCGACCCGGCAATACGGCACCGAATCCCGGCTCGGCTGGGTCGTGGGCATCGCCAACCTGCCGAGCCACACCACGATGGAGAATTACGGCCCGGAAAAGATGGCGACCATCGCCAGTCATCAGCATCCGGATCATGATTGACGGCCCTGGAGAGCCGCTCGAATGTGCTAGGATAGACCCATGAGCCGCATTCCAAACTTTGCCGATATCGCGTTTGAGAAGGCTATGCCGGCAGCGCCCGCCGGCAAGGCCGAGCCCTGGCTGACGCCCGAAGGCATCCCGGTCAAGACCGCCTATGGCGAGGCCGATCTTGCCGGCCTCGATTTCCTCGATACCTGGCCCGGCATCGCGCCTTACCTGCGCGGTCCCTACCCGACCATGTATGTCAACCAGCCCTGGACGATCCGGCAGTATGCCGGCTTCTCGACGGCTGAAGACTCCAACGCCTTCTACCGCCGCAACCTCGCCGCGGGGCAGAAGGGACTCTCTGTAGCGTTCGATCTCGCCACGCACCGCGGCTATGATTCCGACCATCCGCGCGTGTCCGGCGACGTCGGCATGGCCGGTGTTGCGATCGACTCGATCTACGACATGCGCACGCTGTTCGCCGGCATCCCGCTCGACCGGATGAGCGTGTCGATGACCATGAACGGCGCCGTGCTGCCGATCCTCGCGCTGTTCGTGGTCGCGGCCGAGGAACAGGGCGTGCCGCCGGAGAAACTGTCGGGCACCATTCAGAACGACATTCTGAAAGAGTTCATGGTGCGCAACACCTATATCTATCCGCCCGCGCCCTCGATGCGGATCATCTCCGACATCTTCGCCTATACCTCGCAGCGGATGCCGAAATTCAATTCGATCTCGATCTCCGGCTATCACATGCAGGAGGCTGGCGCGACGCAGGATCTCGAGCTTGCCTATACGCTCGCCGACGGCGTCGAATATCTGCGCGCGGGCCTTGCCGCGGGCCTCGACGTCGACCGCTTCGCACCGCGGCTGTCGTTCTTCTGGGCGATCGGCATGAATTTCTTCATGGAAGTCGCCAAGATGCGCGCCGCGCGGCTGCTCTGGGCGAAGCTGCTCAAGCCGTTCAATCCCAAAGACCCGCGCTCGCTGTCGCTGCGCACGCATTGCCAGACCTCCGGCTGGTCGTTGGCCGCGCAAGACGTCTTCAACAATGTCGTGCGGACCACGATCGAGGCGATGGCGGCGACGCAAGGCCACACCCAGTCGCTGCACACCAATGCACTCGACGAGGCGCTGGCGCTCCCGACCGATTTCTCCGCACGCATCGCGCGCAACACGCAATTATTCCTGCAGCAGGAAAGCGGCACCACGCGGATCATCGATCCCTGGGGCGGCTCCTATTATGTCGAGCGGCTGACCCGCGATCTCGCCGCGAAGGCCTGGGGCCACATCCAGGAGGTCGAGGAACTCGGCGGCATGGCCAAGGCGATCGAGGCCGGCGTGCCGAAGCTGCGCATCGAGGAAGCCTCCGCCAAGACCCAGGCCCGCATCGACGCCGGCCGACAGGCGGTGATCGGCGTCAACAAGTACAAGCCTACCGACGAACCGCCGATCGAGATTCTGAAAGTGGAAAATTCCACCGTTCGGCGGTTGCAGATCGACAAGCTGAAGCGGCTGCGGAGCGAGCGCAATCAGAAAGACGTCGATGCGGCGCTGGCCGCGCTGACGCGCGCGGCCGAAGGAGACGGCAACCTGCTGGCGCTTGCGATCGACGCGGCGCGCGCCAAGGCGACCGTCGGCGAAATTTCCGACGCGATGGAGAAGGTATTCGGCCGCCACCGCGCCGAGATCAAGTCCATCACCGGCGTCTACAAGCGGGAGGCGTCCGCGATGTCGAACAAGGTTGAGAAAGTGCAGGCGCTGATCGACGCGTTCGAGGAGGCCGAAGGGCGGCGCCCGCGCATCCTCGTCGCCAAGATCGGCCAGGACGGTCACGACCGCGGCCAGAAGGTGATCGCCTCGGCCTTCGCCGATGTCGGCTTCGACGTCGATATCGGGCCGCTGTTTGCGACCGCGGAGGAAGCGGCAAGACAGGCGGTCGAGAACGACGTGCATATTCTGGGCGTCTCGTCGCTTGCGGCCGCCCACCTCACCGCGGTGCCGGAGATTAAGGCTGCGCTGAAGAAGCAGGGACGCGAGGACATCATGATCATCGTCGGCGGCGTTGTGCCGCCGCAGGACTATGACGCGCTGTACAAGGCCGGCGCCGAGGCGATCTACCCGCCCGGCACCGTGATCTCGGACGCAGCCGAAGAGCTGATCCAGAAGCTCAACGCCCGGCTCGGCCATAGCGAGGCGGCGGAATAAGCGGGTAGAGCCGGCAATTGTGCTAATATTAAATCATGAACACCGCCGCAGACATTACGCTCGAAGCAATTATCTCCAGGCTGCGTGAGATCGCTCCCGAGATCAAGGCAGCCGGTGTAACCCGACTTGCGCTGTTCGGTTCTCGCGTGCGTAGCGACGCGCGGCCAGACAGTGACCTGGATATTTTGGTCGACACGACCGCTCGCGGAGTACAGCCGCATTTCGACCTCTTCAAGGTTATGCACCTTATTGAAGACGCCACGGGTCTCCACGCGCAGATATCGATGCGGGACTTGCTAAAACCACGGATGGCTGAACGGATTGCCGACGACCTGACCGAGGTGTTCTGAGTGCCACCGAAGACCGGTTGCACGATATCCTCGAATCTATTTCGTCGCTCGAGAAAATCATCCAAGGCAAGAGCCTGGATCAATTCGCTTCCGATTTCACATTGCGAATGGCAACGGAACGGCTTCTGGAAATCGTCTGCGAAGCTTCGAGAAGACTTCCGGGCGAGCTCAAGCAAAATGACTCGACGATCGACTGGCAAAGAATGATCGATTTCGGCAATGTGTTGCGCCACGCTTACCACGCGATCAGGGTCGATATTGTATGGGACATCGTACAAGACGATCTGCCGGCTCTGAAATCCTTTGCGGTTCGCAACATCGAACGTCGCTGACCAACCAGAATGATTCGCGGCTTTGTGAAAGTTCCTCTCTTGTCCTTCCCCCTATCTTTCAGCGTGATCTACCGGATTTGCCTCGTCACTGCATTAGCCTGCCTGGCCGCGTCGCCAGCGCACGCCGCCGATCCCAAACCCGACGCAGCGATCAAGAACAAATCGATCGAGGCCGATGTTTTCCTCGACGGCCAGATCAAGGCCGACCCTGCGCTTTCAACCTACTGCCTTGCCGATGGCAAGAAGTGGCTCGACAAGAACGCCGCCGATGCCGCCAAGGAGATGAAGCAAGACCCGCAATTCTTCAGGGATGGCGGCTGGAGTTTTGAGCGCAAATACTCGATCCGCTCTGTCGTCGCCGACCGCTATGTCAGCATCATCAGGGACGATTACATGGATACCCACGGCGCGCATCCCAACACTGATGTGAACACCATCCTGTGGGACAAGTCCGAGAACAAGCCGATCAGCATCCGGCCCTTCTTCACCGAGACCGCCGACGGCGGTCCGGCCATGACCGCGATGCAAAAGGCCATCATCGCCTCATTGAAGGCCGAGAAGAAGAAACGCGATTCCAGCGAGACCGCGACTGCCGAATGGTTCAAGAGCGTCGAGCCAAAGCTGCTCAAGGTCGGCGCGGTGACGCTTGCGCCCTCGACGGAAGCCGGCAAGAGCTCAGGCCTGACCTTCCACTATCCGCCCTATGCGGTCGGCCCCTATGCCGAAGGCCAATATGTCGCCTTCGTGCCTTGGGAGATGCTGAAGCCTTATCTGACGCCGGAAGGTCAGCGCATCTTCGGTGGCGCACGCCCGAAAGGGTGATGCCGACGACCAGCAGTAAAGGGACGCGTTTCGAGCTCCAAATGACAGGGATAGTTGGGTGGGGAAGCACTCGCTTGCGCAACAAGCACGGTGTACACCAAGTCCATGCCCACCTCGAAAACCCCTGACATCAAAGTCCTTGCCAACGACCTCCGTGCCGGCAAGGTCGCGTCCCTGGCGCGCGCCATCACGCTGATCGAAAGCCGGCGTGGCGATCACCAGGCCTCAGCGCGCGAGCTGGTGCAGGCGCTGCTGCCGGCAACCGGCAAGGCGATCCGCGTCGGCGTCACCGGCTCGCCTGGTGTCGGCAAATCCACCACCATCGATGCGCTCGGCATGTATTTGATCGAGCAGGGCCACAAGGTCGCGGTGCTGGCGGTCGACCCCTCTTCCGCGCGGACCGGCGGCTCGATCCTCGGCGACAAGACGCGAATGGCGCGCCTTGCGGCCTCCGATCACGCCTATATCCGTCCCTCGCCTGCCTCGGGCACGCTCGGCGGCGTCGCCGCGAAGACGCGCGAGGCGATGCTGCTCTGCGAGGCGGCCGGGTTCGACGTAATTCTGGTCGAGACAGTCGGCATCGGCCAGTCGGAGACCGCGGTCGCCGACATGACCGACTTCTTCCTGACCTTGATGCTGCCGGGCGCGGGCGACGAGCTGCAGGGCATCAAGAAAGGCCTGGTCGAGCTCGCCGACATGATCGCGATCAACAAGGCCGATGGCGATAATCTCAAGCGCGCGCAACACGCGGCGGCCGATTACCGCAGCGCGCTGCACATCCTGTCGCCACGCTCCGTGCATTGGCATCCGCCGGTCGTGACCTATTCGGCGCTCACCGGCGCCGGCATCGCGGAGCTGTGGCAGAAGATCCTCGAACATCGCACTGCCATGAAGGCGTCGGGAGATTTCGCCGCGCGGCGGCGCGAGCAGCAGGTCAAATGGATGTGGTCGATGCTGGAGCAGCGCATGATGGCGCGGCTGCGCGCCGATGCCTCGACGCGCGCGAAGATGAAACGAATCGAAAACGACGTGGCCGACGGCTGCCTCACGCCGGCGGTCGCGGCGGAACAGATCGTGGGGTTGTTGTAATGGGCAAAAGACTGCGCATCCTCATCACCGGCTTTGGTCCGTTTCCCGGCGCGCCGCATAACCCGACCATGCCGCTGGTCGAGCGGCTATTGCGCTTGCGGCGTCCGGCCTTCGACGACATCGAGCGCTCCAGCCATATTTTTCACGTGACGTACGCCACCGTCGATCGCGAACTGCCGCCCCTGCTCGAAAAGCGGCGGCCGCATGCGCTGTTGATGTTCGGCCTTGCCGCGCGAACGCCCTATCTGCGTGTCGAGACGCGCGCCCGCAATGCGGTCACGACGACTTGGCCGGACGCCGACGGCACGCGGATTGGAAAGGGATCGATCGCCGGCGGGGCTTACGCCATGACGTTCGGTCCGCACACCGCAAAACTGTTGCGCGCCGCGCTGGCCACCGGCATCGATGCGCGCGCCTCGCGCGACGCCGGCGCCTATCTCTGCAATTATCTGAGCTGGCGCGCGATCGAAGCAACCCAGCAGGACAACGGCCCCCGACTTGCTGCATTCATCCATATTCCACCGCTGGCGCGCGACGGCATGATCAGGCCGGGCCGCATCAGCCTGGAAGAGCTGGTCGATGCCGGTGAAGCCATGCTCGCGGAACTCGCAAAACTCGCACGAAGTGCTGCCTTGGCCGCCTGTTAACCCTACCCCCAACAATCACTGCTGCCGCCGCTCGCTTTCGCCGCGCTGGTGCGCATTTCTGCGCTACTTCCATCCATCGCAGCCTTGCGGGTTACGGTCATGGACCTCAATCGCCGCCATCTCATCGGAGCTTCCGCCGCCGGCGTTGCGGGCGCATTCGCCGCTTCGCCCGAGGCTGCGCGCGCGGCGCAACTGACTTCCGAGCTCGGGCGCGACGCCACGCAATACGGCGTGCGGCCCGGCAGTCCCGACGACCAGACCCGAGCCCTGCAGCGCGCCATCGACGAAGCCGCGCGCGCCGGCGTGCCGCTGGCGCTGCCACCCGGAATCTATCGCACCGGCACGCTGCGGATGAACGACGGCACGCAGCTCCTTGGCGTCCGCGGCGCGACCAGGCTTGTCTTCAGCGGCGGTGCCGCGATGCTTCTCGGCGAAGGCGCAAGCCATGTCGGCCTCGGCGGCATCACGCTCGACGGCGGCAACCTTCCCCTGCCCGCACGGCACGGGCTCATCTATTGCCTCGGCGGCCGCGACATTCGGATCACCGATTGCGAGATCGCAAACAGCGGCGGCAGCGGGATCTGGATCGAGCAGGTCTCCGGCGACATCTCGGGCAACGTCATCACCGGCATCGCCGGCACGGCCGTCGTGTCGTTCGACGCGAAAGGCCTGATCGTCTCGCGCAACACCATCACCGGGACGAACGACAACGGCATCGAGATTCTGCGCACCGCGATCGGCGACGACGGCACGCTGGTGGCGGACAACCGCATCGGGGACATCAAGGCCGGCCCGGGCGGCTCCGGCCAATATGGCAACGCCATCAACGCGTTTCGCGCCGGCAACGTGATCGTGCGGGGCAACCGCATCAAGAATTGCGATTATTCCGCGGTGCGCGGCAACTCGGCTTCCAACATCCAGATCACCGGCAACAGCGTCACCGATGTGCGCGAGGTCGCGCTCTATTCGGAATTTTCCTTCGAAGGCGCGGTCATCGCCAACAATACCGTCGATGGCGCGGCGTTCGGCGTCTCGGTGTGCAATTTCAACGAAGGCGGGCGCCTCGCGGTCGTGCAAGGCAACATCATCCGCAATCTCATCCCCAAACGTCCGATCGGAACCGCGCCGGACGACGACGCCGGCATCGGCATCTATGTCGAGGCCGACACATCGGTCACCGGCAATGTGGTCGAGAACGCCCCCTCCATCGGCATCGTCGCGGGCTGGGGTAAATATATGCGCGACGTCGCCATCACGGGTAATGTGATCCGCAAGGCGTTTGCCGGCATCGGCGTGACGGTGACGGCGGGCGCGGGCACAGCGCTCGTCAACAACAACATGATCTCGGAGACGCCGCGCGGCGCGGTGGTCGGACTCGATCACGCCCGCGCCATCACCGCCGATCTCTCGGCCGACGGCGCAGAGCGCTATGCCCAAGTCGTGGTCGGCAGCAACGCGGTGCGGCGCTAAAGCGCGTGCAAATCAAGTCGCCCTGCATCCGCGGCGATGCTGCGCTCCCTCTCCCGCTTGCGGGGGAGGCATAGGCGGCCTCCGGCCGCCGTCCTTGAAAAGAACGCCGATGCGATGCATCGGCTATGGGTGGGGGTGTCTCCGCGAGTCAGACCATCCGTGTGGAGAGAGCCCCCACCCGCATCGCATCTTTCGATGCGATGCGACCTCCCCCGCAAGCGGGAGAGGTGGAGCGAGGCCGCGGATAGCCCACCGATTCAACTAAAACTCATCATGCGCAAGCTTTAAAGCGCATTCCGCAGCAGCGGGTAGCGCTGCTCGATTTCCCCAAGGTCCAGCACGGGAGCTTCCAGTGCTCGTTCGAACTCGGCGAGATCGATCACGGACGCGCCCGATGCCTGCATCGGCACGGCTGCGGCTTCCGTGGCAGCGGGCAATTCGATCGGCGCCATGATAGCCGCCTGCCCGATCTTGCGAAGCTGAAGCGGCGCTGCGGGCCTTGACGTTGCCCTTGGCGCCGCGCGTGGTGCCACCGGCTTCGGCGAAGCGAGGTTGCGCCAGGTCTCCACCGCTTCCTTGGCTTCCCTGATGTTCTCGAGAAAGGTGAGCTCGCTGTGGTAGCGGCGCCAGCGGCCACTCTCGAACAATTCGGTAAGGTGTTCCAGCCGCTGCTCTGCGAGCAAGCGCCAGCGATCGAGCACACGGCCCGCCGCGTCGTTGCGATGTGTCATAAATCTGCCCGTATGAGGAAAAACGGACGCAACAGCAACGCAACGAATCAACGAGATGTGACGCGAATATTTTGTGGAAAAGTTTTTGGTTGTCCAGCGAGGTTCCGCGATTTGTACGCGAAGGCCGTAGTTGTCCGGGTTTTCCCTGCTGTTCACCGCCGCCTGCGGCCCAAATGAAAGACCCGTCCGGGGGGACAACCGGACGGGTCAAGCCATATGGGCGCTTGGGGGTGGATGGGCGCTCGCGCCTGATACAGCTATGGGGAGGGATTTCCGCTCCCACATGCATTGGTCGCCGAAGGCACTCCCCCCGTTCAACCGGCGGGCGATTTTTTTAACCTTTGCGGCAGGTACTTTTGTCGCAAGAACCTACCGCGCGGCCGGCGGATTGGTCCCGCCAGCGGTCGGCTTTTCCGACGCCATGGTGGAAACCGGCGCTGAGAGGGCGCGAACCGGCGGCATTTCGCGCCGTTTCGGCGTATTTTCGGGAACGGTTTCGGGTGGCGGCGCGGACGTGCTGGCGACCGGCGTCGCGATCGCCGCCTGCACCGCCCCATATGCATCGGCCTCACCGGCGCCAAACAGATCATCACGACCTGGTGAACCGAGATCGCGCGCCGTGCGCATCAGCATCGCCCGCAGCTCCTCGGGCTGCAACGCCGGATTGCGCTCGAGCATCAATGCGGCAAGGCCGCTGACATACGCAGCCGAAAACGAGGTGCCCGAGGTGATCTGATATTTGTCATCCGGCGCCGGCAGGAACACGTCGACGCCGGGCGCCGCAACCGTGATGTAGCTGCCGCGGTTCGATGCCGAGAACAGATGGTCCTGCGCATCGGTGGCGCTGACCGCGATTACGCTGGGGTTGGCGGCCGGATAGAGCGGCGGCGATTTCGCGCCGGCATTGCCCGCGGCCGCCACCATCACGATGTTGCGCGCCGCGACCGCCGCAATCCCGCGCTCGATCAGCGGGTCTTTGGGTCCGGCAAAGCTCATGTTGATGATGCGCGCGCCATGGCTCACGGCGTAATCCAGCGCTTTCAGGATGACATAGGAATTGCTTTGCGCGCCGTTCGCCCCCGCCCCGAAGGCGCGGATCGCCAGAATCTGCGCTGCCGGCGCGCTGCCCGTCAGCTTCGCATGGGCGACGATCGCGCCCGCAATGCCGGTGCCGTGCACATGCGGCCCTTCGCTGCTGCCGAGCGCGTCAAAGCTTTCCACGATCGAATTGGCAAGCTCGGGATGGCGGATATCGATCCCGGAATCCACCACGGCGACTCTGACATTGGCGCCATGGGCGAGCATATGGGCCTCCGGCAGGCGCAGCTTCGCCAGCGCATATTGCACGGAATCCTTTTCGCTGAACGCGGCCTTCTGCTCCTGCAGGATGTAGCGGTAGTTGGGCTGCACCAGGTGAACGCTGGCCTCGGTGGCGAACTCGCGGCTCACCACGTCGAGCGGACGGCGGTCGGTGATGCGGAACACGCCGATGGTCGCGTTGATCAGTGGAAAGTTCTGCGATCCGATGCGCCTCAACCCATGACGCCGCGCCATTGCGTCGACCTGCGCCTCGGTGCCCTCGATCTCGGCCACGAGTTCGTTGGCGATGGTGCGAATGTCGAACGCGGTCCGTGGTTGCACCACGACCGTATCCCGCCGCGGGCCGCTCTTGCTCTTGCCGCGCTTGACGCTGTTGCTGTCAACCATGGCAGCCACATCGGCGCAGTCGGCGCCGCTGCTGCGGCTGGCGCCGCCGCAGGCGGGGGAGAGATTCGGCGAGGTGTGGAGCGCTGGCATATGCGGCTGTACCGCCAGCCGTCCCGTGATGGACGGTTGCGGCGCCGGCACGCGGCCTGCGAAACCGGGATCGATGCGAGGAAGATTGGGGTGCACCGCGATGGCTTGCGCGTGAACCATCGGCGCGGCGATCATCGCAAGCGGCAGCGCCAGCGCGGCCCAGGCGATGCGGCGTAACTGCTTCCGCCAGTCTGCACCTTGATGCGGCATGGGACCTCGCACTTGGCCGCGGCGCGGCGAAAAAGCGGCGTGGCGGAAAAGCCTAGTTCGCCGCCACAGCGAGATTGACGATCTCCTCGCGCTGCAGCTTGGAGATCAGGCGGGCGATTTCGTCCTTGGGCATCGCCTTGTCGCCGAATTGCAGGCGGAACAGGCCGCCGCGAGCCTCGATGATCGAGGCCTGGTAGTGGTCGAGCAGCGCGTTGATGTCGGAGACCTTCGCATCGGGCGCGAAACGCACCAGCGCGCGCGGCGGACCGACGTCGGACCCAAGCGACCGCACCGTCGGCTCGTTCATGCTGAGTGAGGCGGTCTGGAAGGTCGAGGTCTGGTTGTTGACCAGGACTGCGCCGATCACGCCGGCCTGCATCACCAGCGCGAGCGCGCCGAGACTCGCCGACCAGGCAAGCGTGCGCGGCGACAGGCTAGCGAAAAAACCGGAAATGCGTGTCGACAGACGGGAGAACGCGGACGGCCGGCGCACGGGCTCGGCGTCGATCGCCGCAAACAACTTCTGCATCGCCCGCGCCGAGGGCGCGCCCAGGCTCTCGTTGAGGCCGATGGTTTCGGCATATTCCTCGCGGATCACCGCATACTGTCGGGCGAGATCAGGGTCGCTGCCAAGCGCCTCCTCGACTCGGCGCGCGTCACGCGCGTTCAACGTGCCGGCAGCGTGCCAGGGCAGCAGCATCTCGATTTCACTGGGCTCATCCAGCATCTTTTTGCTCAGTGCCATCATGGCCAGCCTCGTTCCACGCCGGCTGCCTTCAGCAGTTCGGCCAGTTTCTTGCGCGCATAAAACAGGCGCGTCTTCACCGTGTTCTCCGGGATGTCGACGATCCTGGCCACCTCTTCCACGGACTTCTCGTGGTAGTAGACGAGATCGATGATCTCCCGATGTTCCGCCGATAGTGCCTCAAGGCACTTACGCAATGCCGCACCCGTATCCTTCTTCGTCAAGACCACTTCGGGATCGTCGGACGAATCCTCGATCGCGTTGGCGGCCTCGTCCTCCAGTTCAGCGTCCTTCCGGCGCCGGAGCGCCGAGAGGGCCTTGAACCGGGTGATCGCCAGAAGCCAGGTTGAAACGGCGGAGCGGCCCTCGAACTTGCTGGCCTGACGCCACACATCGAGAAAAACCTCGCTGATCAGGTCTTCCGCGATCTGCTCGTTCCGGACCAGTCGAAGTCCGAAACGAAACACCCTGACATGGTGCCGTCCGTACAGCACCTGCATGGCGAGCCGGTCGCCTTGAGCGATCCTGCCGATCAGGACGTCGTCCGATGCGGTTGTCGCGCTCAATGGCCGTCTCGCAGGGTTGGTCGGGTTGGGTCGGCAGGCGGTTCGATGATTTCGACAATTAAGGCAAGATTCTTTAGCTTATCCCTATACTCTAGCGGCATATGTGACGTACTGCACACCGGCGCGAATTCTGTTCGCCATCGGCAGCTTGGCGCGGGAATGCACTCCAAAATCGGTATCATAATACGGAAAAACTTTCATTCAGCAATATCCGCAATCAACCTATCCGAAGCAGGCGAACCGAGACAGTAGTTGTACGGGCTTCTCGAAAAAGCCCTCTGCGGCATCGTTTGCCGCCCCCGCACCCGGCTAAAATCCCGTTGCCGATCAAGGGTTAGCGGATCGTCGCAGGAAGGCGGATTCGGGTTCCGAAAGATACCAAACCTAAAGGCTTTCCCACGTAGATTTTTGCCGCTGATTTCCCTTTACCGGCGAGACAATGGGCACCGCGGCGTCGCCTTTCCTGAACCCGATTGCGGCAGAGCTGGAAGGCACACGTCCGAAGCTTTCGGCCAAGGCGCTGTCGCGCCGCGCCCGGCAGCGCCGACAGATCCAGGGAATGATCGCCGCGAGCTATCTGCTCGATGGCGTCGTCCTCTTGCTCTATGCCTATGCGGGCTCCATCGCGCAGACGATCGGCCCGGCCTTTGCCGCCTGCGGCCTGCTCGGTGTCGCCGTGTATCTCGTGCTGTCCGAAACCGGCTTCACCGAGCGTTTCAAGGACCATTATTTCGTATCGCCCCAGCTGTTCGCCAGCCTGGCGCTCATGCTGGTTTTCACCTACCTCGCGCCGCAAGTCGGCGTGATGTTTCTCTGCACGCTGTTCCTGGTCTTCAACTTCGGCTCGTTGCGTTCGACGCCCTGGCAGACCGCGACGCTCTGGGTCGCGACGGCCGCGGGCCTCGCGGCGCTGTTTCTGCTGACGGACAAGCCGATCGGCCTGCCCCACGGCAGCACGCTGGAGCGGCTTGCGACCGCGCTGATGTTCGCGCTGACCATCGGCCGCTGCATGTTCGTCGGCCTGTTCTCGAGCTCGATGCGCCAGTCGCTTTATCAGAGCGGGCAGAAGTTGAAGGAGGCCTATCGCCGCATCGAGGAGCTCGCCGAGCTGGACGAGCTGACCGGCGCATTCAACCGCCGCTGCATCATGCGCATGCTGGGGGAGGAGATTGCCCGCTCCCAGCGCGTCGGCTCGCCCTGCTCGATCGCGCTGATCGACCTCGATCATTTCAAGCGCATCAACGACGCCTACGGCCACCCGACCGGCGACGAGGTGCTGCGCACCTTTTCCATCACCACCTTCGCCAATATCCGCGCCATCGATCGCTTCGGCCGCTATGGCGGCGAGGAATTTCTGCTGGTGCTGCCCGATACCGGCGAGGAGAGCGGCGCGCGCATGCTGGACCGGCTGCGCATGATCATCGCCGAGCTCGACTGGGGCGCCTTCTCGCCGGGCATGCAGGTCACGATCTCCGCCGGCGTGGTGACGCTCCGTGCAAACGAGACCAGCGACAATTTTCTCGCGCGCGCCGACCACGCGCTTTACGCCTCCAAGGCGAGAGGACGCAACCGCATCACGAGTGCCTAGACCCCAAAGCCATTTTGTTTCCGGCAGTCAAGAAAGTGCCGCCGGCCCAACGCTCCAGGATAGAGATCATGAATTCCGCATCTGCCGACGCCCCCGAGAACCTGCTCGACGAGCTGCAGTCCACGCTCGCGCATGGCACCGTGGCGCGGCGCGTCGAGACGCTGCGCCGCGTCACCGACCTCTTCATCAACGGCGCGGTCGATTATTCCGACGAGCAGATCTCGCTGTTCGACGACGTCTTCCAGTGCCTGATCCAGCATATCGAGCTTTCCGCCAAGGCGCTGCTCGCCAATCGCCTGGCGCCGGTCGACACTGCGCCGCCGCAGACCATCCGTACGCTGGCGCTCGACGACGTGATCGAGGTCGCGGGCCCGGTGCTGACGCAATCGGCGCGTGTCGACGACGACACGCTGATCGAGACCGCGCGCTACAAGAGCCAGGCGCATCTGATGGCAATCTCCAGGCGCAGGGTGCTCTCCGATGCCGTCACCGACGTGCTGGTGCTGCGTGGCCATGACGACGTGGTGCAGAGCACCGTCAACAATGCCGGCGCGGAGTTCTCCGAGCGGGGCTTTTCCCGGCTGGTGAGCCGCGCCGAGGGCGACGACGATCTTGCGACCTGCGTGGGCTTGCGGCCGACCATGCCGCGGCACCTGTATCTGAAGCTGCTGGCGAAGGCGTCCGACACCGTGCGCCAGCGGCTCGAGGCCGCCAACCCGAAGCAGGCCACGGAGGTCCCGACGGCGGTGCGCGAGGCGACGCAACGCGCGCGCTCGGCGAAATCGGGCATGACCCAGCAGACCTCGATCGCGCATGCGCTGGTGAGATCCCTATTCGAGGACGGCAGGCTCGACGAGTACCAGGTGGCGCAATTCGCGGAAGACGGCAAGTTCGACGAGGTCAACGCGGCAATCGCCGCGCTTGCCAACGTGCCGCTGGCGATTGCCGAGAGCATGATGGTGGAAAGTCGCGCCGAAGGCGTGATGATCCTGTGCAAGGTCTCGGGGATGTCGTGGTCGACGGTGAAGGCTGTCATCAATCTGCGCGACGATCTGGCCGGCGGCGAGCCGACCGATCTCAACGCCTGCCGCGATACCTATGAGCGCCTGCGCCCGTCGACGGCGCAGCAGGTGCTGCGCTTCCACCGCATGCAACAGACCTCCTCGCCGCCCACCGTGCCGGCGGCGTGAACGACGGCGCCCCTTTCCCGTCATTGCTTCGTCGCTTCGCTCCTCGCATTCTCGCCGCTAGTCGAACGTGACTCCCATCCGGTAGTCTCTCTTCCAGACGATACGGCACGGCAGCTTCAAGCCATCATCGGGCATGATCAGATTGAAGCTGGTTGCGATCGGAACGACCTTGACGGGATCGGGAAACTCGATCGCCGCACCGGTCGAGGAGAGGTCTCGTATGGTGCATGGGTACTTGTCGCCGCCGTACTCGGCAATGGCTCGCTTATCAACTCGGAAACGCGGAGCAATTCTGGTTTCGACCATAGGGAAACGAGCCCCAACTACTCCCAGAACGATCCGGGGTTTTCTTCCTCATGCAACCAAAGCAGCGCCTCACGTACCCCGAGAGATATCAGTCTCTCTTCGCATAATGGTGGCGGCGCGCCATCGGACAGGTAGAGCATGAAGCCGCTTGCGCCGCGAAACAGAGCCTCTCGTGCCTCACGCGCCTCGAGGGAATCGGCGTCCAGAGAAGAGATCGTTCGCGCGCAAATCAGTTGCATGCGAGGCCCGTTACCGAGACCCCACTGAAGGCTGCGCGACGTGCGATTGCCCCGCGACATCGAAAAATCTTTTTGCCCGAAACAGGAGCGCGGTATGTTGCGCTGACAGCTAAAATTCCTGATCCCACGATCAGCCGGTTTTCCTAATCGATTCTTAAGGAAGACGGGTTCGCTCAGTACGACTATTGAAATCACTGTCGGAATTCGGCACATCGGGTGCCGACGCCATCCCGCGTAACCCCTTAAAACCGCAACACCCGCGACCCCGCCAGCGCGCCGATCGCGGTCACGACGGCGGTGGCGAGCGTGTACCAGGTCGCGACGAACAAGGGCGAGTCGTCGGTGCAGTTCGAGGCATAGAGCGTCGCCGCCAGTCCCGACGAGAGCAGGCCGGCCATTGCGCCGGCGACCGCGGGTCTGGCGGGCGCGCCATGGCGCAGGCCAATCAGGGAGGCCGCGAGCAGCGGCAGCGACAACAGCGGCACCGCGGTCAGGCACACTTTCGAATTGCTGCCGACGAGGCGCGTCATCATCGGCAGGCGTTGTGGCATCATCATCTCGCCGGAGATGCCGGCGACCAGGAGGCCCGCCGGAATCGCGAGCAGCCAGACGAAACCGCGCAGCGAGGCCTCGGGCCGCGCCAGGTGCAGGCTGATGGTGATGCCGGCGGCCGCGAGCGCCAGCGTCACCGCGAATTTCAGATCGAAGAACGGATTATGCATCGCCGTCATGACGTCGGGCCGCACGCCCATTTCGGTGACGAACATCAGGATCGATATCGGAGCGGCGGCGAGCAGCGCCAGCGTGAGCACGAAGCTGACGGGACGGCTGCGGTGCGCATTATCGGCGGCGAGGGTGTTAATGAGCTGATCGGTATCCATTCTCATTGTCCCCTCAGCTTCGCGGTGAGGCTCGCCAGCCCCCGATGCAGCGCCACGCGCACCGCGCCCTCGCTCATCGAAAATTTCTTGGCCGTGTCCTTGATCGAGGCGCTCTCGACCGCGATCGACTGCAAGACGTCACGCTGGCGCGCCGGCAAGGTTTGCAGCTGGGCTGCGACCTCCGAGGGCGAGGCGGTCTCGGCCGGCGGCTGGTCGGCGAGCGTCTCGGCGAAATCGTCGATATCGACGAACACGCGCCTGCCGCGGCGGCGCAGCGCGTCGATCAGCTTGTTGCGCGCGATCGCAAACAACCAGGGCGCGAGCGGCGCGTTCGCGTCCCAGGTATGCCGCTTCAGATGCACCGCGAGCAGAATGTCCTGCACGATATCCTCGGATTGATCGACCGGCTGGCCGGCGCGCGAAAAACCGCGGCGCGCGGCGGCCCGCAGGACCGGCGTGATCGCCTTGAACAGCCGATGATACGCCGCGCCGTCTCCTTCCATGGCCAACCGCATCAGGCCGGTCCACTCGTCTTCACGTTCGCGCACGCGCGCTCCCAAATCTCAATTCGGTCGACGTTTCAATTTGTTACGGCGCAAACCTATAATCACGAAGTCGTGAATATGGCCCGCGCCGACCACGTGTTTTGCGAAAGCTTCCGCACTTCATTGTTGCCGCTCGGCTCATAGCATCGAACGCCGCCGCTGACATCGTCACGTTGCTTCCAAAAACGATTTGCGCGCGATCGCGCCGCTCAAACCGAGCCGAATCGAACAGCTGCCAAGCTTTCGCCATTGTGGCGAAAGATTCCCTTTTTCTGCCCCGCTGCGGTCACGTCGCGAGTTCTCTTTTTCGCATCACGGGACAGGGATTGGCACTTTGGGGAGACTTGCCAAATGACAAAGAAGACTAGCGGGCGCACCGCGCTCGTTCTCGCCATCGGCCTGCTTTCGGGTCTGGCGGTGCCGTCATGGGCGGCCGATCCGCAGGCGGACGCGGCCAATGTCGCAGCGCCGGTAAGCCCGGCCGATGCGCAGGCCGAGGCCGCGAACCAGGCGGCGCCATCCAACCCGCTCAGCGATGCCGACCGCGCTGCGCGCCAGGACGATATCCGGATGCCCGTCATCGTGACGCAGCAGAACCAGCAGACGCAGCCCGAGACACCGCTGGTTCGCGCCAATCCGGTCGTGGCCGGCAGCCAGAACGCGACCTGGGACGAGACCTCGCTGATCGGAAAGATATTCATCGGCTTCGGCGCGCTGCTGACGATTGCCTCCGCCGCGCGCATGTTCATGGCGTAGCACGGCTTCCCCGCCTTCCCGCTACTTGAAGCCCACTCCGCCAGCAGGCACATTGCCGACGTCATCAGTAAGCGGGGTGGGTCATGAGTACATTCGAACACATCATTGTCGAAAGCCGGGGTGCGGTCGGCATCATCAAGCTCAATCGCCCGAAAATGCTGAACGCGCTGTCGTTCGGCGTGTTCCGCGAGATCGCGGCCGCGGTCGATGATCTCGAGGCCGACGAGGCGATCGGCTGCATCGTCGTGACCGGCAGCGAGAAGGCCTTTGCCGCGGGGGCCGACATCAAGGAAATGCAGCCGAAGGGCTTCATCGACATGTTCTCCAGCGACTTTGCCGCCGCCGGCGCCGACCGCGTCGCGCGGTGCCGCAAGCCGACCATTGCCGCGGTTTCGGGCTACGCGCTCGGCGGCGGCTGCGAGCTTGCGATGATGTGCGACATCATCATTGCCGCGGACACCGCGAAATTCGGCCAGCCCGAGATCACGCTCGGCACCATCCCCGGCATCGGCGGCACGCAGCGCCTCACCCGCGCGGTCGGCAAGTCCAAGGCGATGGATCTCTGCCTGACCGGCCGCATGATGGATGCGGCGGAAGCCGAGCGAAGCGGGCTCGTGAGTCGCGTGGTCCCAGCCGACAAGCTGATGGAAGAGGCGCTGGCGGCGGCGGAAAAGATCGCCTCGATGTCGCGCCCCGCCGTTGCCATGGCCAAGGAAGCCGTCAACCGCGCCTTCGAGTCGACGCTGTCCGACGGGATCAATATCGAGCGCAACCTGTTCCACTCGACCTTTGCGCTGGAAGACCGCTCCGAAGGCATGGCCGCCTTCATCGAGAAGCGGAAGCCGGTGAACAAGAACAGGTAACGACACGCTGACCGCCTCATCGTTATTGCGAGCCTCGCAATGACGGCCGGCTTCGTAGGGTGGGCAAAGCGAAGCGTGCCCACCATTGTGCAGCGTCGTTCTTGGTGGTGGGCACGGCGCTGACGCGCCTTTGCCCACCCTACGCAGCTAACTCGCCCTGCTCCCTTCCAGCGCCGCACTCACCAGCGCGCGATACATCCGCTCGGCGAATGTCGTGGGCCTGTCGAGCCCAAGCCGCGCAAGGCATTCCTGATCGGCTGCGCCCGGCGGATGAGTCACGCCGCGCAGAAGCAGGCGTGCCAAATGCAGCGGCGCGTGCTGCGCGCCCTGCAAGATCTCGAGCGCCGGAATCAGCCGCTGCTCGACTTCAGTGAAATCGCTGCCGAACGGAAACGCCGGCAACAGTCCCGCCTCGCGTGCCGGCTTCAGCGCGGCCGCAATCCGCTCCGGGACGTTCTCGCGATGGGCAGCCGGAATCTCGAACCCCTTCGGCAGCTTGCCGGCGTCCTTGGCGACGCGCGCCAACTCGTCCTGGAACCGCGAATCCGCGATCGCGAGCATCCCGGCGATTACCTCGGCGTCCGACTTTCCGCGTACATCAGCGACGCCATATTCGGTGATGAAGACGTCGCGCAGGTGCCGCGGGATGGTTTCGTGGCCATAGTTCCAGCGGATGTTCGACAGCGTCTTGCCGCGCGCCTGCCGCGTTGCTTCCAGCGTGAGCACGGAGCGCGCGCCTGATAGCGCAAACGCCTGCGCCACGAAATTATACTGGCCTCCGACGCCGCTCACGACCTGGCCGTTGTCGAGGCCGTCGGAAACCGCCGCCCCCAGCAGCGTCGCCATCATGGTATTGTTGATGAAGCGCGCATCGACGCGCGCGGCGCGCTTCTTGTCCTCATCGCCATAGAGCTCGTTGGTGAACGACACCGGCATCATGCAGATGCGCGCGAGGTCCTCCTCCTTCATCTCGCGCAAGCTCCGGTAGAACGATTTCGGCCCCAGGAAGAACGCTGCATGCAGGATGATGCCGCCGACCGCGCGCTTGAGGATGCCGGCATCGATCAAGCCGATGAAGGCTTCGGTCGCCATCTCGCTGACGCCGTAAAGCCCCTTCTCGAACGGTGCGGTCTCGCGCAGGTCCGCTTGCGGCGAAAGCCGCCGCATGATGTCGACAAATTGCGCGTTGTCGCGGTGGCGCACGACAAGACCTTGCGTCAGGGCATCGCCGATCTGCCCGATGCCGATCTGCAACGTGCCGCCATCGCGGATGAGGCTTGCCGCGTGCAGGCCGATCGCATATTTGCGGTCGGAGATCGGCTCGGCCGGCGGCGCGAACAGCGGGAAATCGGTTGCGGGGCTATCGAGCACGGCGCTGAATTCGTCGGCCGATAGATCGCCGGGTCCCGGCATGAACGGCAATTCGGAATTGACCTGCGCCACCAGGCGAAAATTCGCGCGGCCCTGGGCGCGCGCCGTCAGTACGTCGAGCGTGGTGTCGGTGTTGGAGGAAAGACTGTAGCGCGGCACACCGCCGACCACGCGCTTGGCCACGAGCTGCGGCACGACATTGAGGCCGCGGGCGAGCAGATAGGAGGCGGCGTGGGTGTAATTGGCGGAGATGTAATTCTGCTGCGCCGCCGGGACGCGCAGCCAGCGCCCGGCGAGGAAGAAGAACTCGATCACGCGGATGTTGGGCGGCAGCTTTCCGCTGCGCAGCGGCACAACATAGGCGAGATCGGGATAGCCGCCGAACAGGCGATCGATCACCGGCGTGATGAAGCGCGCTTCCAGGAGATTATCCGGCTTCGGCTTCTCCAGCGTCAGCGCGGAGAAGAAGGTGAGATCGACCGAGGGATCGGCGGCGGCGCGGGCAAAGAGCGCATTGACGATGTGGTTGGCTTTGCCGAGCCCAAGCGGCAGCCCGACCACGAGCTTGTTGCCGACGTCGCGGATAATATCCTCGGCGAGCGCGTCGGGATCGGTGAATTGCTTCGGCATCGGGCTGTGGCTCGCGCGCAATGAGTGGACCGGAATCGGACGGAACGTCTTCAGCTATAGCGCATTTGCCCGCCACAATCGTCAGTGCCCGGCTATTTATGCGGCGGCGAAACTCGGCTAACGGGCTTGCGCGGCGATGCCGAAGGGTTCACCGTGCCATGACAACAAGCGCGACGGGACGCGCGAACTCGGAGACGAAACGCGAAGCGCCGCATCTCATTCGTTGATCCAGGGAGGCATCCACCATGCTCACGCGACGACGACTCCTGCTCACCTCGATTGCGGCCGGAATAGCCATGAACAGCAAAGACGCCCTTGCCAAAGCCGCCCAACCCTCGACCCCAGTCAATTTCGACGTGCCGGAGGGCGCCTGCGATTGCCACACGCACATCCATGCCGATCCCGAAAAAATTCCGTTCTATTCGGGCCGCATCTATACGCCGGAGTCCGCGAGCCCCGAGGAAATGTCGGCGCTGCACAAGGCGCTGCGTGTCGAGCGGGTCGTGATCGTGACGCCGAGCGTCTACGGTCCCGACAACTCCGCGACGCTGTTCGGTATCATGGCGCGCGGCGCCACCGCCCGCGGCGTCGCCGTGATCGACGACAAGACCAGTGAAGCCGATCTCGACGCCTTGCAGAAGGCCGGCTTCCGCGGCATCCGCCTCAATCTCGCGACCGGCGGCGTCAATGATCCCAATGTCGGCAAGGCACGGTTCTCGGCTGCGGTCGATCGCATGAAATCGCGCGGCTGGCATGTGCAGCTCTACACCACGCTGCCAATGATCTCGGCGATCAAGGAATTGGTGATAAAGTCTCCCGTTCCGGCCGTGTTCGATCATTTCGGCGGCGCGGACGCAGCACTCGGCGTCGAGCAGCCGGGCTTTGCCGACCTGCTCGAGCTCGTGAAGTCGGGCAAGGCCTATGTGAAGATTTCCGGCGCCTATCGCGCCTCAAAGCTCGCGCCTGACTATCCCGATGCCGCGCCGCTCGCAAAGGCGCTGATCGCGGCCAATCCCGACCGCATCGTCTGGGGCACCGACTGGCCGCATCCGAATTCGGTCACGCCGCCCGGCAGGCAGATCACAGATGTTACGCCGTTGTTCCAGATCGACGATGGCCGGCTGATGAATCAGCTTCCAGTGTGGGCGCCGGATGTAGCGACGCGGAAGAAGATCCTGGTCGACAATCCGGCGCGGCTTTACGGGTTCGGATGAGCCGTTGAAGCGAGCGCGTGAGGCTTCTGCTGCAGCGCTTGCGCAGGATAGTCGCGCAACCAGTTGCGCGCCTTGCGCAATCCGCCGAAGGGAAAGAGGTGGAAACCGGATATCGACGCCCTCGCTTCGCGCGGCGCGGCCTCGAGGCCGCGCATGACATCATCCGGTCCGGTATCGACCAGCAGCCGCCCGAACCGGCCGATCTGGCCGCGCAGCGCGCGCATGGAGTTGCCGATGCCGCAGCGGAGCGCAAACTTTGTCAGGGTCGCCGACGTCGCCGGTCCCGCAAGGCCGATGACGACCGGCAGATTGATGCTGCGCGTATCGAGCTGATGCAGGAATTGCAGGATCGGCGCGGCTTCGAAGCAGAATTGCGTGACGATGTCGACGCGCCTCCCGCTCTCGCGCGACCAGTCGCGCCAGGCTTGCAATCCCGCGAAGGTCGCGGCCTCGCCGAGAAACGGATGGCCCTCCGGATGACCGGCGATGCTGACATGGCTGATGCCGTGCGCTTCCAACAGGCCGGTGGCGGCGACATCGCGGCCCGCCTTGAACGGGCCCCTGGCGGCGGCAACGTCGCCCGCGATCAGCAGCACGCGCCGGACATCGGCTTCGCTGCGCAGCCGCGCGACGAAATCGTTCAAAGCCTCGCGCGAGGGGAGTTCGCGCGCGGCGATATGCGGCACCGGATTGAAGCCGGCGCGCCGCAAGTCGCGTGCGATATCCGCATTGCCACGGAAATTGTCGCCCGGCAGGAAGGTGATGGTCACGTCGATGCCGGCGGCAAAATTGTCGCGGAGCTCGGCGAGCCCTTGGCCGCGCGAGGACACTTCCACCGAGGCGGAAGCAAGTAGGGCAAGCAGTTCGCATGACGCATTCATGCCTCTGCCCCTTCAGGCCGGCGCGCGGCGGCGCGAGATCACATAGGTCTCGTCGTTGAACCAGAGCCCACCGTGCTTTTTCAGCACGCGGTCGGTGGCTTCGAGATAGCGGCCGTCGCGCACCACTTCCGAGAGGC
>Ga0207661_10000648_pt1 | contig 22477 bp, 51 predicted proteins | sample KBSC713LmetaG_FD_184337 | JGI IMG/M metagenome (GOLD analysis project Ga0207661, IMG submission 184337) | Corn rhizosphere microbial communities from Kellogg Biological Station, Michigan, USA - KBS C7.1-3L metaG (SPAdes) (version 2) | ecosystem: Host-associated > Plants > Roots > Rhizosphere ...
AGCCTTTGAAGAGTGGAGAGCCCCGAAGTACAGGCACCCTCTGTCCCCCGGATTCCCGGCGCGGATGGGGGGTGCCTTTCGGCGTCTGTAGACCATGTTTCGGAGGCTGGACCGCGCTTTTGTGACGCCTGTCAGATGCATGTGCCGAGAGGTCCCGACCTTTGCCTTGGCTACCTGGCGGGCGTGTCACACGCTTGCTGTGGTCACGGCAAGGTCGATCGTGCCTATGCGGTCCTCGGCGGCGAGCCGAACCAGCGAGCCACGACGATCGTCAACAAGCTGATCCTGAAGGGTGAGCGGGCACACCGCCTCTTTGCGCTGATACGTGAAGCACGTGAGAACCCGTCACCAATCGACATACGACTCGAGGAGGCAGATGCCCCGTCCTTCCAATGATGTGATCGCTGCTCATTACGCTGCAGCAGGATCCATCCGTCAGGCCGCACGCACGCTCGGTCTGGCCGAGAGCACCCTCCGCAAGTACGCGAAGAGCGATCCGGAGCTTGCTGGCATCTTCGGCACGCCTCCCTCCCCTGACATCACCGCCGCCTCGAAAGAGGCCGAGATCCGCGAGCTCAAGCGGAATCTCAAGCAGCTCTCAGAGGCCCTCGGTAAGCGCGAGGAATGGCTGAATCAGGTCATCGAGGCAGCGCGCGTCCCCGTAACGCGTCCGGTCTACAAGGCGCCCGACCGCGACCACAACCTGCCTGAGCGCTCGATCGTTCTCCCCATCTACGACATCCAGTACGGCCAGCTCGTCCAGCCGACGGACGTCCCCTTCGGCAAGGGCAGCTACAGCTCGGAGATCTTCGACGAGCGCCTGAAGGCCTACGTCGACCGGATCACGATGCTGCTCCAGGACCGGGCTCGCTCGACCAACTTCACGGAGCTTCACTTCGTGCTCGGTGGGGACCTCGTCGAGGGTGACCAGATTTACCCCGGGATGCCGTGGCAGCTCCAGAAGGACCCGGTGCGCCAGTCGCTCGACCTCCGCGTGAAGCTCTCGGCCGCGATCAAGCAGTTGATCCGCGTCGCCAAGGAGGATCTGGGCGTCGAGGCCATCGCGCTCTACGCAGTCCCCGGCAACCACGGCAAGGTGGGCGGCAAGCGTGCCGGCGCCACGCCGACGTCGTACTCCTGGGACTACCTCACGGCCGCTCTCGTCATCGACGATCTGCGTGAGGAGCCCGTCGATCTGACCGTCAATGAGTCCGCTGGGGCGCTCATCTTCGAGACGCTCGGCCACACATTCCTGACGATCCACGGAGACGAGCTCAAGGGCCACGCTGGAATCCCGTTCTACGGCTTCCAGCGGCTCGACGGCAAGGCTATCCGCCTCTCCGAAGTGATCTTCGACTACGGCCTGAGCGGGCACATCCATCAGCCGGCGAGCATCCCCAACGGATCCGGTGGCGAATGGAACGCGCAGCCCGATTGGGTCGGTGGCAACAACCTGTCGAAGCACATCGTTGCAGCCAGCCGCCCTGGCCAGAAGCTCTTGATCGTGGGGGCCAAGCAGGGTATCTGCTCCGAGGAGCGCATCTACTTCGACGACCGTCGCGCCCGCCACAAGGCGACGATTCACCGGGTCAGGAAGACGAAGTAAGTGGCACGTCCCGCTAACAGGCGTTTCTTCGGGCGGCGTGCTCTCCTCAATCTCCCCGGGCATGAGAGTAGCGCAGCGATCGTCGCGGAGATCGAAGACACCTCGACGTGGAAGAAGGGCACGGGCTATGACGGCAAGAAGCTCGAACCGTACTCCGACATCGAGCCCAGAGTGATCCCTCAGATTGCGAACTGCGATCGGTCGATCGTGTTCAACTGCTCGATGGATACAGAGCAGGAGCAGGAGAACACACTCCACAAGGTCATGGCGCTGATCGCTGCGCTCACCGAGTTTCGCGATGGACTCCTCATTGAGTTTCCTCGCTACAACGAGCGTGCCGCCAAGGTTAAGGGGATAAAGAAGTCATGAGCAACCACGACCGCGAGACGATGCTCCGCAACTTGTGCTTGTGGATCATGGGCAAGCCGGGCTACTACACGATGAGCGAGGATGTTGAACGGGACGCAGAGGCGGTCCTCGCTGCCCCTGTCGTACAGGACGCAGACCGACAAGAGGCGGAGCGTCAAGCCAAAACGATCGAACGGCGGATCACCGATGCGGCCGAGCGCCAGCGTGTATCCCAAGACGCCCCCATAGACTCGCTGCGAGAGGCACTGAAGGACGCCGCCAGGCACCTTGCCCTAGCGGGGTGGCGGTTCACGCACCTGCCCTATGCGCTCGATGCCCTCGAAGCGGGAGAGCGGGCCGAGGCCGCCGTGGCCGCTGCTGCTAGGAACCCAGAGGGAGAGGAGTAGACGATGAACGATGCAACCGGAATACCAGTGTGGGCTGAGAATCAGCACCACGATTACGTCAACGCGGAGTCCGCACGGATTGCGGTGGTGGCTGCGCTTGACCAGTGGGAGAAGGCGAACTGCGACTGCTGCGCGCCTTCGATGCTCGAAGAAGCGATCGACAGAATCGGCTACGAGGTCTCATTCTGGGAACGCCTACGGCACTTCGGGATCGACCTCGCGCAGACCGCCCAGAACGTGATCGACAGCGAGCTTGCGAATCTAGAGGGAGAGCAGGGAACACAATGAACTACGCCGAGTTTCAGGAACGCATTCAGCGTATGACCGATGATCAGAAGGAGCGCGTCAAGGCGAAGTGTCAGTGGGAGCAGACGACCTGGCTGGGCGTCGCAGCCGATTGGCCTTCGCTGTTCGACGTTGAGGGGATGCCGCCTGCGACTGCGTATCGGGCTGCTAGGAACCCCGAGGGGCCATGCTAGTTCGCTTCTACATCCGCAATCGGGACGGCTCGATCGAAGGAGACGAGACCACTGAGTTCTCAACGCTTGAGAGGATCGAAAAGGGCATGACCGTTCTCGGCCGGCGCAAGACGCTAGTGGTGGAGTTCGACCCCCCGCTGAGGGTCGCTAGGAACCCGGAGGGAGAGGAGCGGGCATGAAAGCGTGGCTTCGCGCAAAGCGGCTAGTCCACTGGGTGCGGCCGTTTCGGGGCACGTCGCCGAGCGAAGTTGATCGGGCTGAAAGGGCGGTCACAAAAGCCCATAAGCGTCTCGATCGCTTGGACGCGAACCCCGAGGGAGGCGACAAGTGAGCGACCGACCCGGAGAGTTTCCAAGCGATGCCCCAACCCTTGACCAAATCGAATATGGCGAGGACATAGACATCTTGGAGTGCGGGCACTGTTGCGGCGAGGGAGTTTGCTGGGATGGCGCGGACCCGCTCGGCAACTGTCCCGATGAGCCGCACCGCTGCCATGCTTGCGGTGGTTCGGGCAACCGCAGGGATCAGGTGATCTTTTGATCGCCGACCGTGGGGAGCAGGGAAGATGAGCCCGCCGCTGCGGAATCTGGCTTGCAAACTGTGGAGCGGCCACGAATGGGGAGCGTGGGATGAGCGGCGGCGGGAAAACCTGCTCGGGCTGAGCTACCGGGTTCGCTGGTGTCGCAAGTGCGGGGCGCGGGATATTGCGAGCTGGTTTTGATGGCCGCGCGGGAGCAGGAAAGATGAGCGACGAGAGGAGCAGTGATGGGTAGAGAAGAACGGCCGTTTGAATTGCGAGCGTGGGCGGTGTCGATCGATGAAGCCCGAGAGGCTGTTGCGACATACCGAAAGGGGATGTCTGGGTGAGCAACCACGACCGCGAGAAGGCACTGGACGCGATCCGCTGGTATGTCCGGTGCCTGCGCGATGTGATTTCACAGGTGCCGGTACGTGGGCTTGACGAGGCCGAGCACGGCTATGAACAGGCGATGGCCGCTCTCGCTGCCCCTGTCGTACGGGACGCAGACGATGAGCGCGACCTTGGTCCCTTTCGCCCGCTCTTGAGGCCGCTGCTGCTAGGAACCCAGAGGGATGAGCGATGAGGCGGTGGCGCATCCATTTCATCACGGCATCCTGGGACGAGCCAGGCGACACGGTGATCCCGGTGGTCGATGAGAGCGGTGGCCTGGTTGAGGCATCGAGTCAGCAAGAGGCCGAGACTAAGTTCGCGGCTGATCCCCGAGCAAGGTTCTATGTCGAGGAAGGTGGCGCGTGGGCAGTGCCCGAGGGAGTACGCTACTGGGAGTATGTATCCGAGGGAGAGCGATGAGCGACCACGTATTCGGAGTAACTCTGACTGACGCCGGCCGCGAAGTCGTTCGTCTTCAGGATCGACCGAGGCTCCAGCTACAAACTGACGCTCCACGAGCTTGCCCAGGTTCGAGCCGTCGACGGAGACCGCGCCATCCTCCTTGTGGCCGAGGACGAGCCAGCGACCGACGGCAAGCAGCTCTGTGCGATCCCTGCCGACCTTGTTCAGGGGCGCCCGAAGATCAGATTGCGATACCTGGCGTCGTTTGAGGATCTGGACTGAGGTCAATCGTTCTTCCGTCCAGTTCTGTTAAGGGCCTATCGCAGGATCCCGATCCCGTATATAGGATCGGCCGGCGAGGCACCGGTATAACTGACTCGGCCAGATGAGTTCCTGCAGGCACTTCGGGGAAGAGGCTCCACGGCGCTAGGCGCGCTCCAGGGGAGGTCATCATCGGAAACAGGAGCAAGGGATGCAGCAACTCACGGAGGAGACCACCGAACGGCTCGAGGCGGCAGCGATGAAGATCCTACGCCGTCGTTATGGGCACGTCAGACCCGTACTGGAGGAGCGTGGTGCGCTCGGCGACGTTGCCGCGTCCGCGTCGGACTTCGATCACCCGGAAGGCAGCCTGCAGCAGCTCGCGTAGACCGTTCGGATCCTTGGTGTCGAGAAGCTCGATCGGGAGAGTACGCGTCTCCAGCGCGCTCTCCTTCGCTTCCTCTCTGAAGGCTTCTTGCGCCGCCTCGACGTCTTTGACCCGCTGGTTGAGCAGCTCCTGATACGCAGCAGCGCCCAGGGTCTTCCTGATGGTCGTGTCGGCCGCGAAGGCGTAGAGCTCTGCCTCAGCCTCCTCCAGCGCCGTCTGCGCCTCTCCTGAGCCCTCTGGCGGTCTGTCAGCCACCTGCCAGCCCCTACTCAGCCAGACGCGCCTCAGTACGGACCTCGCGTGCTCCTCAAGGCGCTCTGCGGAGATCACGCAAGGCTCGGGACACGGATCGCGTTTCCCGTATTTACAGCGATAGACCCTCACGTCATTTGAGCGACTCCCAACGAGGGTGCGCTTACAGCCGGCGCAGATCGCGACCCCGGAGAGCGGATAGTCTTCGTGTGGCCTGCGCTTGTCTCGGGCTGGGATCTGGCCAGCCTCCCACTCGCGACGACTCACTAGCGGTGGATGCGCGTCCGGATTCGAGAGATCCCCGTAGGACACCTCTCCCAAGTACACCCGCGAGCTGAGAAGGCGACGCACTCTCGATGTCTCCCAGACACGATCGGGTAGCTGCTCCTTCAGGTAGTCGACCGTAGCGGGCAGGCCGCTCTCGGCGGCAATCCTATACGCGCCTCGCATTATGTCGGCCTCCTCGGACAGTTCAAGCACACCACCAGGCCCCTTCTTATACCCCGGAAGAGCCGGTCCAATACGCGCTCCTCGAGCGACAGCCCTCTCCTTGGACGTTTTCCAGCTCGACTTGATGCCGTCCAAGAAGTACTCGCCCATCGCGAGCATGATCGTGTAGACGAACTTGCCCATCGGCCCTGACGTGTCGATGTCCTCGGCCACGAATCCCAGGCGGGCGCCGGCAGCCTCTAGGAGACGCAAGTCTCGCAGGCCATGCTCCGTGAACCGGCTAAAGCGATCGATTTTCCACGAAACGATACCAGTCGTTTCGCCATTCACGGCGCGAGTAACGGCCTTTTCCAGCTTTGGGCGGTCGTGTGTACCTCCTGACGAGTCCTCGTCAATGAGCCAGTCAGCTATCTCAATCCCCTTATACTCGGCCCAGCGCTCGATAGCCTCTCTCTGCACGGTCGGGGAAATGTACCTTGGGTCAGCCCGCCTGATCTCCTCGCCCCTGTCGCCCTTAGGCCCTTTACTCCGCGAGACGCGAATATAGGCGTCTAGTCGCTCCCTCTCTCTGGCCATCGGGATAGAAGTGTAGCAATGTGTCCGAGTATACGCTGCTGGACAACACGGGCGTCTCCTACACGTCCTAGGGCAAAGAGAAGGGGCCGAGCTCGAAAGCCCGACCCCAACTCAACTAGGAGGCACAGCGACCACGCTGTACCACGACGAAGCATAGGGCCGACCCCCGGGAAGTCAACGCCCGGTAAGCGCTGCTCCCCTCGGGGAGGGGCCGACCCCCCACCATAACTGCCCTCAGCCCAGATCCTTAAACGGATCGGACGAGTGTTCTAAGTCCGGACGATCAGGTCTGATTCCGAGACCTTCCAGCCGAGCGGGAGCCTGGTGAATGCGTTTCCGTAGCCACCGCCCAGGTCGGCACCGCCCAGGTCGGCACCGCGCAGGTCGGCATCGCGCAGGTCGGCATTGCCCAGGTTGGCACCGCCCAGGTCGGCACCGCCCAGGTCGGCACCGCCCAGGTCGGCACCGCGCAGGTCGGGCCTCTTCTTCTGGCTCTTCTTCCACTTCGCCAGACGCTCGAGGGCACGCATCGTCCGCTCGTAGTGGTTGACGCTGTCGCCCTCCCGCAGAGCGAACGCATCCGCGATAGCCTCGCCGGGAACCCACCATGTGTTCAGGACGCCCTTGACGCCGGCACGAACCAGATCGGCTCGCATCTCTTTGGTGGTGGTGTGCGCGTCGTTGGCCTGGATCACGTTGTTGGCGATCACCGGGTGAGCGCACTGCGGGTGAGCGGTCCACGGTTCATCGCAGATCCAGGTGAGCAGCGTCATTGCGCACGCCCTTCTGTCCTCCTCGTTGCCGGCGCCAGCGATCAACTCGAAGTTGGCAAGCGCCTCGTCTATCGAACGTACTACGCCCATCGACTGTCCTTTCGTCGTGATTGAGTCAGCACTTGTCATCAGTGGATTGAAAGAGGCCGAGCAGTTCTGCGCCCTCGCCGATCCCGAGTTGTTTGCCGAGCTTCACGCCCGACAGGAACAGCAACCAGATGCCTGAGACGATCGAGGTGGAAGCCGCGAACGTGTCGAGCACGTAAGGCATCGAGAGAACCCACTCCTCCAGGTAGTCGGAGTCGAGTTCCCCGAGGATCTCTTCAGTCGCCTGCAGAACGGTCGCGTCAGGGCCCCAAGGGTTAGCCCGCTCGCTCTCAAGCAACGCGTCCATCGCGGCCTTGACACGATCCGTCTGATTCATGACGCCGAGGCCTCCACGAGGCCGCGCCCGAGCTCCATGCCACGCATGAAGATCTGAAGCGTCGAAGACCGGGCGTCGCTGCCCGTCACGATGCACTGCGCCTGGTATTCCAGGAGCATGTCGGCGAGCCCACCGATGAACTCTTCGGTGACGCCCTCGCCGAACGCCGCGATGATCGCGTCGCCGACGGTGCGCTGACCGAGTTCATCCCGAGCGAGATCGCCGAGCACCTTGTTGATGAACTCCTCGCGCGGCGAGAGGTCCAGGGGCTCCTGACCCGCTGCCTCCTCAGCCTGGAGGGCTGCGAGCTGCTCAGCGGCGTTGTCTGTGCCCTCTCGCAGGGCCTCCTCGAGCCGTTCCCGCTCCTCCTGAGTGGGCTCGCGCTCGATCTCTGAGAAGACGTGTCCGTTGGCGTCCATCAGAACGGTGCCTCCTCGCCGCTCTGGGCAGCCTGCGCGGGCGACTCCTGCTGGGTGCGCTCGCCCTTCGTCGTCAGGAACTGGACCGAGTCGGCGACGATCCCGACCTTTTCGCGCTTGCCGCCGTTCTCTGCCTCCCAGCGGCGCTGCTCGAGCCGGCCCGTCACGCAGATGCGGTCGCCCTTGGAGCAGTACTTGACGATCGTCTCGGCCTGCTTGCCGAAGACCGTCACGCTGAAGAAGTTGGCGCAGTCCTCCCACTCCTCGGTGGACTTGTTCTTCTGCGTGCTGTTGACGGCGATACTCAGATCCGCGAGGGAAGTGCCACTCGCAAGCGAGCGCAGCTCCGGATCGCGGGTGAGGCGCCCGATCGTGATTACCTTGTTGGTGTCGCTAGCCATCTGTGTCTTTCACACTCCTTGAGCGACGTCTTAGACGCCAGCCTCCATGGGGGATATTCCGATTGCATGTGCTATCGCCGCCGCCCGCTCATACGTGATTAGAAACGGGCAGTTCACTTGCTTAGCGTTCATCCGCGTCGCCAAGCCAAGGTGGTATTTGAAGCATTCGATTGTGTTGCTGCGAAAGTCCCGCGAGTCGAACTTGTAGAGCGCGGCTCCGAAGTCTGCGCCCCCCGCCTCTGACTCCATCGCGACGAGGGCGTCCTTGACGTTCTGGATCAGGTCGATCCACTGCCTGCCGCTGTCTTCGAGGTAGTCGAGCACTCTCTCCCGAAGTGGCGCGTTGGGCACTCTCTCGATGAGCGCCAGACCCTTGATGACCTTTGCTTCGAAGATCGGGAAGTAGGCACCCATCTGCATCGAATGAGTCACCCACGCAGACACATCCTCGGGGGAGTAGTAGCCGGCGCTTGCAGTCGACGCCACCTCGAAGAGATTCCAGCGAAGATCAACAATCCGCTGCCGAGCAGCCTCGACGAGTGACGGATCCGCTACGGAACCTGTGCGCTCGATCTCCTTGATCTGAGCATTGATGGATTTGGTGGCGCCAACCAAACGTGTGATCAGCGCGTCATGCTCCAGTGCAGCGTCTTTATCTGCGCGCAGCTCAGCGCGAGTTGTTGTAGTCCCGCTTGACATCCGCCCCCTAGTTGGCTACGTCGTGGTCGGTTTGGTACTCAGGTACTGCTTCGTGGTCGCTAGTTTCAGTTCTAGGGTCGCCATCGGACGTTGTCAATGAATCGTTCGTCGAGTCCTCGCTAGTAGCGCCCAAATCCTGTCGCCACGCCGCGTCGAGAAGGGTCGGAACGCTGTTGCGTTCGGCCAGTTGGTAGTACTTCTCGAGCATCACCTCGTTGCGACAGACCAACTCCAGGTCGTTGTAACGCACTCCCGTCTCGGGGTTGATGTAGTAGCCGACGGCCAGTCCATCAATCGCTCGACAGATAAAGATGGGCGCGTAGTCTTCTTTGAGCCTGGCCAGGACCGTCTTCTGGCGCTTCTCACCGAACTTCCACGTCTTGGTCTTGTGCAGGCGTGCGACGTAGTACTGCGCGATGAGTCGCGCGATCCGTCCGTGATCGGACTCTGTCGTCTGGCGGGAGAGCTGCGCTTTGTACGCCGCGATCGAGCGCCTCAAGTGGCGGATCTCGTCTTCGGCTAGGCGCAGGTCGGACTCCAGCACCTCGACACGCATCCGTTCGCGCTCAAGCGGGTCCTGAGGCGCCTCAGCGACCTCTCCGGTGACCGCGTCGATACCGCTCACGACGCCCGCCACCCGTCACTGTTGGCCTCTCGAGACCATGCTCCCATCGTCAAGGCATTGCCACGGTCATCGCGACAGAGACGGATCCGCTCCATCGCAGCGCGATCCTCAGCAGCGGCCGAATCCATCTCCTCCTTGGCCTCGAGGACTGCGTCAGTGCCCTTGGCCAGTACCTCGGCGACAGTCGCCCCCTGAGGCTTCAGACGACCCACTGCGAGGGCGAGTTGCTTCCGGTACTCCTTGGTCGCTTTCGCCAGCTTCTTGCCCGACGCCTCGGCCGCGTTGATGGCAGCCCGGTGCTCCCTGCTAACCGTCATCGACATCCGACGAAAGCCGGCGTAGTCGTAGGGCTCGGCCCCGACAAGCTGATCGTCGAGCACCTCGTACTGCTCGCCCGTCTCTGGGTCGACGACGATCCTCATGCCCGCGAGATGTCCAGAGCCTCGACAGCAGCGACGGCCACGGCAGCGACCTGGATCAACTCCTTGCGGTAGTTGACGAAGTCGAACTCGTCGATCCGCATCTCGGCGACGTCCTTCGCGACCTCGCCGACCTCCTCGGTCAGGATCGCGAGCCACTGATGCGGAGAGTGGTGCTGCTCTCCCCATTTGCGGATCTGGTCAGCGCGCTCCTCTTCGACCTCGACGAGGATCCCGTCAGTGCGGGCGAGCAGTTGTCTGTCGTCCATCACGCCGCGACCTCGGCCTTCAGGAACTTCTCGACATCCTCTGCCTGGTCGACGTTGAGATGCGCGATCTTGCCGCTGTTGACGCCGACCTCGGCGAGCTTGGCCTTGAGGACGGGCATGAGCGTGACGACGGGCTTGCCCTCGACCGTTTCGACGGTCGCGAGCCCAGCCTTGGTGGCAAGCTCGAGGATCCCCGTGGCACGATCCATCGGGATCGATGGCGATGCCGGCCGCGCTGCGTCCTTCGACACAGACTCGCTAGCCGCCTCGGTCACCTCATCGCGCTCGGGGTCATCTCCCGTCGGGATCAGGAAGAGATTGAGCAAGGCGTACTTGAGTCCGCCTGTGTATGACTTGTAAGAACCCTTGTCGCCGCCAGTGTCAGCCCCAGCGCCGACCCAGTAGAGGGTCTCCTCTTCGCGGGAGTCGACATCGATGAAGCGGTACTGGAGATCCAGCGTTGTGACAAAGCCTTTGCCACCCGTGTCGGCGAAATGCTGGACGTTGCTAGCGCCGGGGAACACGATGATCCTCCGCTGCAGCAGCTCGGCACGGATCTTGCGGTTGACGTTTGCTGCCTCGACGTAGTCGTATTTGTGGTGCTCGTTGCGACCCGTCTTGCCAATGCCGTCGATCGTCAAAGCGATCTCGTGCAGCTTCTGAAGTAGCGTCGGCAGCGGCGCCTGATCCGTCTCGGACATCCAGATCTCCTGTGTCGATTGCCTACCTTCCGAAGCTAGGCAAGTGCCCCACTACAGCCTCGACCACAGGCCCTTGGAGCAGCCCACGAGGCCACGTTTCTGCATCGATCGGAGCAGTCCACCAAGAGGTCCCGGCTCCAAGTCAGAGGTGAGGTCTTTGAATCTCGACGGAAGCTGCCCTAGAATGTCCACTTCACGTTCTGCAGTGCGTGCCACCTCAGGGTCTTTCGACTGAATGTCAAGCACCGCGTTGTGAGCGCTGAGGTAGGCGAGGAAGTGATCACCGTTCGCCCAAGAACGGACGAACTTGTACGTGCCGTCGGGTTTCGTGTTCAGGACGTATCGAACGTCGGTGCGCGGAAAGCCCATCTCGACACTGGCCAGCTCGTACCCCTCTAGCTGGGCAAAGTGCTGGGTCGGGTAGACGTCCTTCGACGTCTTTAGATCGACGAGAGCGAGCCAACCTGGGTCCGGAGGCGGGATCGGGGGCCCGAGCTCCTTGATATGCCTCAGGTGACAGCGGATGTCGTAACGGCCGGCGAACCGATGCTTCTCGCTGACGACCTGGACCTCCGTGGAGACGAAGCTCGGTCGATAGTCGAGATACCAGCGCAGCACCGCTCGAGCGTGCCCTTGGACCTCCGCGCTGAACTTGCTCAGGTCGGGGATCTCTCCCGATTGCCCCAGCCCCTCGAGGACGTCGTGGACCCAGTTGCCGCGCTCGGCCGCTTTGTCCCGCGTTGCCCAGGGCGTGAGGCCAGCCTTCTGGAGTTTCGCTCGCAGCTCGCCCGGATCAACTCCCAGCACCTTTGCTGCGCCGTTGACGCCGATCTTGAAGGCCCACGCAGACGCGATTCCCCACGTCTCCGTCTCCCCCATCTTCGAGATGGTGCTGATCCCTGGCAGCTTCTCCCCGCGCAGCGCGTAGGCGTGTGCCGCCGCGTTGAAGTCGGTCTCCGGTCTGACGACCGTAGGCCCGGTCATCGTTTCAGCCACGCCTTGAAGCGCTGCCAGCGCGACTGCTCAAGAGCCTGTTCGATCTGCACGGGTGTGCAGTTGCACGCTTGCCGGCGACAGATCAGACAGCTCACGCGACCACCGCGCCCTTGATCTTCGCCTCTGACTTTGGGATCTCAAGATCTGGGTAGAGCCCTTTGTCGAAGTTTTCGAGAAAACGAATGAGGACCGGCTCGTCCAAGCGTTCTTGACCGTCGATGCCATAGATGCTAACCAAGCCGCTGCCGTAGTCGACATCTGTGATCCCGGAGCCTTGGAGCGTCATGGCCAACGTGCAGGCTCGCCTGTGACCTCGGATCCCTCGGGTCATGCGACTCGTTGATCCCAGGCCGTGTGCCTTCCGGATCACGTTGACGATTTTCACCACTGCCTTGCGGTCTGCGACCAGCTCCTCCGGGGTCATGATCCACCCTCAGACAGAAGACAATCTGGCCAGACGTCTCCGTTCTCTACACGCTTCTGGGTCTCGTAGGGCTTCAACACCCGCTCGACTAGATCCACCTTCGCTCCCTCAAGCGCACCCAAGCACTCAGCGAGCGCGGCGTAGCTCAACTGCTTCTGCAGGAGGTAGTTGCAGATCTCTGTCTGGAGCGCATATGTCAGCTCGCCAGCATTGACGGGTGACTGGTGTGGGATCGTCGCGAGCTCGTACTTGCGCTGTGGCGTGATGTAGGGCATTAGACTGCCGCCTCTCGTTCCACGATCCGTTCACCTATCCATTGCGCGATTTGCGGGACGAGGGCGTTGCCGAGGGCTCGCAGGCGGTCCACTCGAGCGGGAACCCCATTAGCCACTCGACCCACGTCGGGTTCAACTGCCCACCAATCGCCGAACTGATTGACGAGGTCGGCGTTGTCTCGAGTCGCTCTGCTCTGTTCATGCCGCGCCTCGCTCCCCGAGAGAGCGACGGGCCACCTGCCCCCCCCCGTGGCGTTGGCCACATTCCCGACCGAGCCATCGACATCAGCGAGTGACGCACTGGCCCGACCCTCCCTGACGCCCCCCCCCGATTGCTTCCGTAGCTCGTCGCTGCAGGGGTAGGCAACAATCCAGATCCGGTCTCTCTTGTGAGGGGCGCCAACGGCTGAAGCTGAAATGCCGTCCCACTCCGCGTCATACCCGAGCGCCATGAGGTCAGCAAGCACTTTTTCGAGACCCCTTTTCCGGAGAGCCGGGACGTTCTCCACGACGACGTATCGGGGTCGAAGTTCGCCAACAAGTCGGGCATACTCGGACCAAAGACCCGAGCGGGCTCCGGTGATCCCGGCTCCCTTGCCGGCGAGGCTGATGTCCTGACAGGGGGAGCCCCCGCAGAGCACGTCAACAGGCTCGACGTCGCTTGCTCGCAACTGGGTGATGTCGGGGTAGCAGGGGACTCCTGGCCAGTGCTTGTCGAGTACTCGCTTGCAGAACTCGTCCTGCTCGCAGAACCACGCGGTTCGCATCCCCGCTCGCTCAAAGCCGAGGTCGAACCCGCCGATCCCTGAGAAGAGAGATCCGACATTCATGCGCCCGGACGATCGTCGAGCTGCGGGTGGTGCTCCTTGAAGTACATGAGGCCGAAGGCGTGAAACACGACACTCGCCAGGTGAGAGCATCCAGTCTCGGGATCAGTCTCCTCACCCTCCCACCAAGAGCGCGCGTGACGGATCAGGCTGTCGAACGAGAGACTCCAGTCGTACCCCTTGCGCCAGTTGTCTCGCGAGTACTTCTGCGCTCCGGCGTTATAGAGCCGTGCCACCTCGTCAAGCTGGGACCATGGAATGAGACTGTATGACTCGGGCTTCTTGCCCTTTTCGCCACCAGTGCTTCCGTTGACGACGCGGACCTCACCAGTGATTGTTGTGGGAGTGGCCTCCACGGTCGTCGCGTGACGCACCCCCAGAGGCGCGCCCCCAGCGAAGGCGTGTGCCCTGTCGATATCTTCCGGCGAGACCTTCTTCATCTCGGCCTGCTTCTTGGGGTCCGTCACTCCTGGGTTGAGCGCCCCGAGACTCGCGTATTCGTAGATCGTCAGGCCGCAGAGTCGACCAACGAAGGTCTCGAGACGCGCCCCACGCGATTTCTGCCACCCGGGCAGCGTGACGATGGCTTCGATGCCTTCGTCGGCGATCAGCTTCACGTCCCGTGCGAGGAAGTCACCCCAGCTGTCGCCCTGTGCGTAGTGCGAGGGATCGCCGTCCGGCGACGCTATGGCCAGGGCACGCGTCTCGGGGGAGTCGAGCTCTGCCGGCGAGACGACGTCGTAATCGAGAGCGCGCAGTACCTTCGCCGCGTGATCGAATGCGGGGAAATTAAACTGCGCAATACCTGTCATGGGTCCCGCCACGTACACGCGCATCCGACTCACTCGTCCCGCTCCTTTTCCGAAGCCCGGTTGAGGGCCTTGACGATGTTCGTGGCCTCCTGCTGCGAGAGGAGCCCGCACCACGCACGACGCCAAAAGCGCGTGTTGTGACGGTGCTGACGTGTGAACGCGCGTCGCATCGCCCTCCGCTCAGCGCGGTTGGGCAGACGCGTCGTCTCGTCCTTGTCGAAGATCGACAGCGAGAGAGACTTCATGACGACGCTTCCTGTCGACGACGGCGCAAGGTCTCGGTCGGCGGCTCGGTCAGCGGGGTGACGGCGCGTGGTTCCCCGGTCTTGGGGTCCTTGCCCGCCTCCCGTCGAATGCGCTCCACGCTGTCCTGGTGGACGCCGTAGAGGAACGCCAGTTCGGCCGAGTCCTTGCCAACCTCCTCGAGGATTACGGTCCGCGTGACCCGCTTGACCGGGTGGTGTCGATCGGTGCCGTGGTTGAGCCGGCCGCTCAGGGCGCCGAGCTTCTGCGCCTCAGACACCCTAGCCAGCCGCACGACGCGCTGGAGCAGTTCCTCGGCCTCGTCACCGAAGTCTCGCGGCGCTCGAGTACCAGCCTTCGATCCAGTCACTCGATCTGCCTCAAAGTGCGACGTGGCGCCACTCGCGTGGGTGAGAAGCGTCTTGTAGCTCTTGATGATCGAGTGAATCGCGTCAGTTAGAGTCATGCAGTCGCTTTCGGAAGGTGCTTGAGCACGTTGAGCAACCACGGCAGCGGCACATCTGCGCGCCACTCGCCTTTGTTCCTGCGCCAGAACACCATGGGCACGCCACCACGACCCGCATCAGTTGCATCGGTGGCGGCTTGCCTCACCATGGCGTCGACACTCATCCGCTCGTCGCGCTTGACCTCTATGTGAAGGTCGGGGAAGTCGAACAGCAGAACGTCGGGTGCTCCTGACTGGCGATTTGCCTGAAGCTGAGCAGTCCGAATCGCTCGGATCTCGTGCTTGGCAGCCTCTTTGACGACATCGCGCTCACCTTGCGCGCCCTTGTCTCTGCTCATCTTGCCCACTACTCAAAAAGGTAAGGACGCGCCCCACTACAGCCCTCGACCAATTACGCGCTTACGGGCACGCTCAATTCCGCCTGCCGCTTTCACCATCGCGACCTGCTCATCGAGTCGCAGATAGGGCAGGAGATCGAGCTTGTGAGCGTCGTAGAGGTCGTGACAGCCGGCGCCCCCCTTGATCTTCGAGCAGAGCGGTACCACTAGAGCGGGCTCTGTGAAGTTGCCCCCAGCGGTGCCTCGATCCCACGTGTGTGCCGCATCGCATCTGTCGGCAGGTTCACCGCAGACTCGGCACTCGCCCTCGTCTTCGACCTTCTGACGAGCAGCGTTCACGAGAAGAGCTTTCCCAGCCGCCCACGGACGATCGAGTAGTCGATAGGTGAGAGCGGCACGCCGTACCCCCACAGCAGCGCGCCGAGGTCGAACACGTTGCCGCCCATGACGTCCTTGTCCAGCAGCGGCTCGCAGGCGTAACAGGCCCACAGCGTCTTGTCGGCCCGGAAGCTCGGGGTGCGCTCGTTGCCGCCCTTGTGGAACGGGCACTGCATCCACCCGTCAGCGTCGACAGGTCGTCCAGTGAGGACAGGCGCGTAGACGCTCGCCGGCACCCACTTCAGGCTGTCTGTGGTCTCTGGATTGATGCCAGGCGCCGCCTGGCGCCTCGTCTGTCCCTGCATGCGCTCGAGCCACGCCTGGGGTACGTTGGCCACCTCGGCTTCCTCCGGGCCTACTTCCCACGAATACGGCTTGCCGCTTGGGTGCAGTGAGGGAGGCGCGACGATGTAGCCGTTAGCCTTGATGTCGACGCCTGGCGCTATCTCCCGCCTGAACGAGCCGCCAGGGTTACGCAGCAGCACATGGGCGCCACCGCCCCCGGTCAGAGCAGTTGGCGTACTTGGAAGGGCTCCGAGTTCTCGTTCAAGCTCGAAGAGCGCATCCTCTCCCCCATTGCGGGGGTCGAAGTCGACGACGACGAGGCCGCTGGCCTCGCACGTGATCCCGATATTGGCGGCTGGAGCTGCCTTCCACCACTTGAAGACCTGAGCGAGATCGCAGGTCCCATCATGCATCCCATTTGGGACGAGACTGCCGAGTGGTGCCTTTCCGCCCTTCTTGAGTGGGAATACCACCCACCCTCGATCAGCGTAAATGCAGGCGGCATCCCTGAGCTCATTCACTGCAGGAGCAGCAGGTTCGCCCCTGCGAGCATCATGGACGCGAGTCCGAGCCTGAAGTTGCCAGCAGCAAGATCCAGGACGCCGAGACACATGAACGCGCTCACGGCGATCCAGACGAAGGTCATCCTCATTTGCGCGTCAGCTCCTTGCGGTAGAGACCTCGCAACTCCTCAGCCTGCGAGGGCGACAGCCACCCGACCGCACGCTTCATTGCGCTCTTCAGCGCATCGCGTTCGCGCGTGACCTGAATCTCACTCATGAAGGCGACCTTGGCCTCGTTGCGCCCGGCGGTGTCATTTACCAGCTCGCCCGGAATCGCCGTGTTCAGCGGCGTGAAGACCGTGTAGACAATCCGATTGCGCACTCCGACACATAGGACGCCCTCGCCCTTGTGCGGTCGCTCTTCGTGGCGCACGTACAGCAGTAGTTGGCCCTGTGGAGTGCGGAAAACCTGTTGCGGACCGGACACATCTTCCGAATCTAGGCCCGCGCCCCACTACTGAGGCTGTTGGGGCTCAGCCCATTACGCTTCGGCTTGTGCCCGAAAAGAGCCAGGCATCGTTGGCTGAAGACAGAGAGGTTTGGGAATCCACTCTCCTGGCCAGGAGCTAGGAATTGAAGACTACGTGGTGGTATCCCTACTTCTCGAGCCTGTGTCGACAAACATGGTGCCCCACTACGGGGCAGCGTGGTACGGTAGGTAGCGTGGTTATAGTCGGCAACGGGGCTCAGCGATGGGTATAAAGATTCAGCGGAACGGCTGCCCCGCCGGAGCCGCTGGTCGAAGTGGCGCTGAGCACGCCCGCCACGCTCTTGTGCGGGTCAACCTTCGAGGTGACCCCCCTCCACCCAGTACAGAGTGGATCTACTTCATTCAGGCCGAGCAAGGTGGCCCAATTAAGATTGGGCGTAGCCGCAATCCCCAGCGGCGCCTCGCTCAAACACAGATACATCACCCAGAACCACTAGTGCTCACGCGCACGGTCGCAGTCCACGCGACCAAGATCGACCTAATGGAGCGCAACATCCACAAGCACTTCAACCACGCCCGCCTTCGAGGCGAGTGGTTCGAGCCCATAGACGAGCTAGCCAAGCTCGCTCGGGCCAAGTCTTTGGCGAGCGTCTAAGCCCGCCTTCCGTTGGCGTCGACCCTGGGTCCATGGCCAACGACGGGCCGCAGGAAGACCACTCTGTCCGCTGCTCTGCAGCCGCGACTTCTCCGGCCCTGAAACTTCGACCGACCGCGCGATGCGGAGGTACGCATGTCCCTGATCGCTGGCCAAATGACGCTCGAAGAGTGCATTGCGCTGTCCGAAGCGTGCGACGAATGCCCGGATCAGGCCACGTGCCAGGCTGAGAACGCCTGCCTCGCGGAGCTCGAGCCCACCGTAGATGGAAACGTCATGTGGGACGACCCCGAGAAGCTCTCATGAGCCTCGACGAGACGCTCAAGGACATCGAGCGCTCCTTCGGCGCCGGCTCGATCCTCAATCTCGCAGACAAAGCGGTTCAGCAGGTCGACCCGATCTCGACTGGCGCCCTGACCCTAGACCTCGCTCTAGGCGTCGGTGGATTGCCTCTCGGCAGGATCGTGGAGATCTTCGGGCCCGAGTCCTCGGGCAAGACGACGGTCGTCCAGCACGTTCTCGCCAACGCCCAGAAGCGCGGCCTGCGATGCGCCCTCATCGACGCTGAGCACGCCTTCGACCCCGATTACGCGGTCGCCACGGGCTGTGATGCGGCTTCGCTCCTCATCTCCCAGCCCAACAGTGCTGAGGAGGCCCTCGAGATCGCCTCCATGCTCGTCCAGAGCGGGGAGATCGGCGTCGTGGCCATCGATTCGGTGGCTGCGCTGACGCCCAAGGCCGAACTCGACGGCGAGATGGGGCAGCTCCAGGTCGGTCTCCAGGCACGCCTGATGGGTCAGGCCATGCGGAAACTCGTCGGCCCAGCCTCTCGATCGAACACGATGGTCCTCCTGACCAACCAGATCCGGGAAAAGGTCGGCGTGATGTTCGGGTCTCCCGAGACTCAGCCCGGTGGTCGCGCGCTGAAGTTCGCCGCCAGCGTCCGTATGGACATCAGGCGCATCGCCACGGACAAAGACTCCAGCGGCGAAGCAGTTCAGAACCGAGTCCGCGTCAAGGTTGTCAAGAACAAGGTCGCCGCGCCCTACAAGCAGGCCGAGTTCGCCCTGCGCTTCGGCGAAGGCATCGACACGGTCGGCGAGTTGCTCGATCTCGGGGTTGCCCAGACAGCCGTGAAGAAGTCGGGCTCGTGGTTCGTGGTCGGCGATGAGCGCGCTCAGGGATTTGAGGCCGCTCGCATCCTCCTCGCTCAGAACGAGCCGCTCATGGCCCTGATCCGAAAGAAGGCGCTCGCATGAAGGCCCGCGATATCAGCGAGCTAGAGCGGTATATCCGCTGGATCGCCAACGAGATGGGCCTCCGCGACTGGACCTTCCATGTCGTGATTGCCCAGCCCACGGCAAAGGGATCGGACGACGGTAGCGGGCACGAGTGGGGCGCGATGTGTACGCCCATTCCAGGCCGCAAGCACGCCACCCTGACCTTCCATCCCGAGCGACGCGACGACGAGCTGGCCGAGCTGCGCCAGACGGTTGTTCACGAGCTTGTCCACTGTCATTTCTTCGGCCTCTGGGACACCTGTCGGCGAGACCTCCCACTCGACGAGGAGGCCTACGAGATGTGGATCGAGGGCGTTCGTCGTCATATGGAGTACGGCGTCGACGCGGTCGCTGACGCCATCGCGCCACGGATGCCGTTGATCAAGTGGCCAACGAAGGGGACTCGATGATCCGCCAACGCAAGAGCAGCAACGAGCTGGTCATCCCCTACGCCATCTGGCGTCGGTTCAGCCACTCAAGAGCCTGCAAGATGGTCGGCCTGAAGGGACGAGCATGAAGACATACGACGACCGCCATCCCTTCGCCGTCCGCAAGGGCGCGCGTGTCCAGTGGATCGGTGACCCAGCACGCGGAGAGTTCCTCCCCCGCGAGAAGCGCAAGAAGCGCCGTAGATCTTAGTCGAGCGGTCCCTCCCCAAGGACGTCACCACGCTCGGCAAGCACCCCGACAGCGAGATTGGATCCGGCCGCATCCACAGGTGCGGTGATACCCGGTTCGTTACCGGAGGTCGGGGACTCGGAGTGGCAGGCAAAAGCGTCGCCCCACATACGTCATGCCACCACACTGCGACATTCGGCAGCGAAACCCTACCCACTCCACCCCATGAACCTTCCTCGAGTATGCCTGGAGGATCGCTGTCCTGAGATCGCCGGCCCATCCAAGCGATGCGTCAAGCATTCGCAAGGGCGCCGATCCCCGTCTAGCGCACTGACCAGTGCCCCTGGGTACAAGAAGCTCCGTCGTGAAGTCCTCGATCGAGACCAGGGCATCTGCCATATCTGTGGCCAACCAGGCGCAGACACGGCCGATCATGTCCAGCCGGCATCTCACGAGGGCGCCAACAGCCTTTCTAACCTTCGCGCGGCTCATCGCGCCTGCAACAGGAGTAGGTCAAACACATGGCAGACGAGCTAGCGGGCTTCCCCTCAAGAGAGCTCGGGATCAACCCTCAGACCGGCAAGAAGGGCAGCAACCAGTTCCTCCGTGGCAACAGCCACGCCGATCAGAGCACGAAGGGCCCCCGCGCCAATCGCGTGCAATCACGTCAGACCCCTCGCACATCAGGGCCCAAGGTCGGCAAGCCGACCGCCGTCAACCCCATTGGCGCAGGGTCGAGCAACAGCCTCAACGGCTAGGAGATCTCCCTCACATGGCATCGAAATCGAACCCGAACAACATCGGTGTGACGAACGAGTACGCGGGCAACGTGGCTCCCAAGCGCGCCGATCAGTCCACCATCCTTCCCGGTGGTAACAGGGTCAACCGCAAGCGCATCAACCCCACGCGCTCGAGCGTCAGCAAGAACAAAAGCTCGATCTACCCAGGCGGCGAATCCCGCTAAATCGTCAGCGCTTAGGGCCTTAGTCGCACCTCACGCGTCAAAGGAGGGAACGTGAAGAACCTCTGCCCTCAGGTGGACGTCTCGCGACGTGTGCTCACGTACTCAAAAGCACACCTCCCCTCCTTTCTCGTGCGGATCTTGGCACTAGCTGAGCGTATCCATCGCTGGAAGCGCAGTAGGGATCTACGCGTCCGGGACGAACGCGTGCTACTCCTTGTCGATCCCACTCACCCTAGGTGGGCCGTCAGGCTTTACGGACGAGCACGGGCTGAGAACAGGCTCCGTGGCTACTGGTAGCCAGCGCGTCCCAGGGTGCCGTTCTTCCATGATCCGTGCGAAGGTCGCCGCCACTGACTGACGTACTATGTCCTCGGTCTCGTCAGGCTTCACGCCACGCGTCCAGCGCCGATCGCTTGAAGTAGAGCTTGCCGCCTGGTGTGTCCTGCTCAAAGGGGATCTTGCGTGCAGACGAGAGCTTATGGAGCGTGCTCTTGGGAATGCCCAAGTACTCAGCCGCTCGCGTGGCGTCTATCCAGTTGTCCTCCGGGTGGTCGATAATCTCGGCCACCCTGGAGGCTATCTCGTTGATCAGCTCGTCTGGTATCGGTATAGAGGTCATGCTAGTCTCACCATTGCGAGACCTCCTTCGTAGGTCTGGCCATGGGCTCGGACGTTTGCGCGTCGCGAGCCCGCTTTGTGTAGGGTAGCTACGTTGGCGGTCGGCCATGAGCCCGGACAAGCTAGGAGTCGCGGGCTCTCTTTACGCCGCCAGTCTCAGGTCAGGCTCGTCCATGTCGGTAGCCTTGAGCAAGTCATCCAAGACCGCCTCAAGCTTAGCGATACGTTCCCCGATTACCTCTAGCTCCTCGGGTTTAAGCTTACGTCCACGACACCATTTAGCCAGCGAGCTAGCGAACCTCACGGACGCGTCTGCCGCTGAGCAAGCGCCGACAAAGTCCATACCTACGTGGCGAAGTGGATCCTTGCGGTGCGCCGTCTTACGGGCGCTACTGGTGCCTTCGGCATTTACAGCGCAAAGGGCCGAAGCCTCCCTGGTCGTCACGCCGGCCCGGACGATTGCCACCCTATCGGGGTGAGACGCTAGGATCATGTGAGCGCGCATAGGCGAGCGCGCGGACCACTCATCGCGAGCATACGCTTCTGCAGTCGCAGCCTTTAGTCTTACATTTGCACAAATACTGGTTAGCGAAGTGTTCTCTAGCCATAGCCTTCCGGCCTCGCTGGCTAGAAGGATAAGCCGTAGATGGTCCTGCGCTCCGCTTGTTCTGTATCTCTTTATGTCATCAGACGCGCGGAGCATAGAGTCACGCCTTTGTACTGCCTTCTTCAAGAGTGGCGATACCCGCGCTGCCGGTAGTGTGTCGGGAGCCTTGATTCGTGCGCGTTCTGGCGTGGCTCCTCTAACTGTTATCTCATAGTAAGCGGTTCGACGATAGCGGACGAATGAGATATACCGCTCACCTACATTGCTACTTGCTCCCGGATCCATTAGGTTGAGGCATTCAAGCCACGCGTAGCACTCATCCCGAGCTGCCTCCCAACTCTTGCGCCCTAGCGACATAGCGTTTAGTGATGCCTTTACTGCAGGGTGATCCTGCTCATATCCAATGGGTGCGTTGTCGTCCGTCTCTTGGGTAGTCATGTGGTCGAAGCCTCCTAGTTAGCGTGCTGCTATGACGTGTCCACGACCATCGCGAACGATGGTCACACAAGCGCTCTCGGCTGCTGCTTCGAGCTTCTCACGCTCAGTCCGGGCCCGTTGCCACTTCGCTAGAACCCTCATCGGCTGATCTTCTCGTGAGGAAGCTTGGTGACTTCGGACGCAGGATGAGCGAATAGACACTCGCCCAACCGATGTCCTCCCGGGATCATCTGGACTGGACTTAGTCCAGGCCTCTTGCGAGCCTTGCTTGGTCCGCAGTCCTCGTAGGTGTGGACTATCTCTCCGTTAATCGTTCGCACTACTTGCCGGCGCATGTGGTCGTCCTCCTAGTCTCGTTTGCTAGTAGCCTCTCGGTCAGCTCGTCTGCTTCCTTGGCGACTATGCAGAGCCCTAGCGCAAGACAGCTAGCGATGCCCACGATGCCCACGAC
>Ga0207661_10000650_pt1 | contig 22458 bp, 22 predicted proteins | sample KBSC713LmetaG_FD_184337 | JGI IMG/M metagenome (GOLD analysis project Ga0207661, IMG submission 184337) | Corn rhizosphere microbial communities from Kellogg Biological Station, Michigan, USA - KBS C7.1-3L metaG (SPAdes) (version 2) | ecosystem: Host-associated > Plants > Roots > Rhizosphere ...
CCCGAGCGCCGCCAGGTAGCCGAGTTCGAGCTGCTCGGAGAGGAAGTCGCCGGCCGAGGTGCCGAGGGCGAAGGTGAAGAGGATCGCCAGCCAGTAGAAGGCCTCGCGCCGGGTCGTGTAGATGGTGTGGACCGAGAGCGTGCGCTCGACCGCGTACCAGGTGGCGAAGACCGCGACAAGGGCGATGCTGAAGGCGATAGTCGTCGTTTCCAGGGCGACGCCGTAGTTTTCGACCAAGTTGTCGCTGACCAGGGTGCCGACGACGCTGATCAGTACCACTGCCAGCCAGTAGATGCCGGGGGTGTAGCGGCGGGCGCGGAACTGGAAGAAGAGAACGACGAGAAGCGCGGCTCCCACGATGTAGCTGGTGCCGCTTAGCCCGAGGCCGAGGTTTTCGTTCAGGTTGTCGGCGAAGGTCTCGCCGACGGTGGTGCAGAGGACCTTGATCACCCAGAAGAAGACGGTGATCTCGGGGACCTTGTTCAGCATCCGGCGGCCGAGCGAGCGGGCCGAGCTGCCTGGGGGAACTGCGGCTGGGGACATCGTCGCGGAGGTCATGGCGCGGCAGGGTGGAGGAGGCGGCTAAATGCAAGATGAGAGTTCCCATGCTTCTCAGCGAACTTTTAAGTCCCCCAGGCAAGTCGCACTCCTGAGAGGATTCGCCGGCATGCACCCGATGGCGCCTGTAGAGCTTCGTGGCAACCTCGTCTCGATCGAGCCGCTGCGCCTCGACCATGCTGGTGGCCTTCTCGCTGCCGCCGATGCGGACGAGGTGTTTGCTTGGCTCCCCTACTCCCGCCCTGCCGACCTGGCTCAAGCTGAGGCGTGGATCGAGGGTGCCTTGGCGGATCGGTCGGCCGATCGGCGATTCCCGTTCGCGGTCCTAGATGCTGGGGACGGTTCGGTTATCGGCTCGACCTCCTATTGGGATTTCGACGCTCACAACGGCCACGTCGAGATCGGTTCGACCTGGCTCAGTCGCACCGCATGGCGAACGGGTCGCAACGCGGAGGCGAAGCTATTGCTGATGGCGCACGCGTTCGAGACCCTTGAGCTCGAGCGCGTTGCCTTCCGCACGGACATCCGCAACGAGCGCTCGCAACGGGCGATCGAGCGGCTTGGGGCGAGCAGGGAGGGTGTCCACCGCCACGAGATGCGACGACGCGACGGTAGCTGGCGCGACAGCGTCCACTACTCGATTCTCCGCTCTGAGTGGCCTGACGCCAAGGACCGCCTGCGCGACCGGATCGCAGCGGCCGGGGCGGTGTGAGGCGTGCAGAACGTCGAGTCGCCGCTCTACATCTGTGACCTCGACGGGACGCTCTTGGGCTCTGACGGAGCGCTCAGCGAGTTCGCGAGAGACGGGCTTAACGAGCTTCTGAGCCGGGGCGTCCGCCTCACGGTCGCCAGTTCCCGCGCCACCCCTGCAATGCGCGCTTTGCTTGCGGGAGTCGATTTGCAGCTGCCGGTGATCGAGTTCAACGGCGCGTTCGTCTCCGAGCTGGAGAGCGGTCGCCACCTCGCGAGCAACGTCCTGCCCAAGTCTGTGGCGTCCGCCGCAGTGGAGGCGATCCTCGCGACCGATGCCGACCCGGTCGTCTCTGCCTGGGACGGCGCGCGCGATCGGGTCCATTTTGGACCTCGCATGAACCAGGGCACCGACTGGTACGTGGAGGAGAAGCGGGCATACGGCGATCCTCGGCTGACGGCGTGCGGTGACCTGCTCGGCGCGGCCCGTCGGGAGGAGGTGGCGTCGATCGTCGGATTCGTGCGCGATGCCGAGGCGGCGGCGCTGAGCGAGGGCCTTCGCGGGGCGGTGGGCGACGAAGCTGTCGTCTACTGCGCCCAGAACTACTACTGCCCTGGCTGGACCGAGCTGCAGGTCCAGCATCCTGCGGCAGAGAAGGGCGCCGCGGTACCGGCATTGCTGGCAGCCTGCGATGCGCTCGGCGCCGATGTCGTCGCCTGCGGCGACCATCTCAACGACCTCGGCCTTTTCGCTGCGGCGACGCACAGCATTGCTCCGGCAAATGCCCACCCGACCGTGCTTGCGAGTGCCACGCTGGTCGTCGGATCGAACGATGACGACGGGGTCGTGCGGCACCTGCTCGATTGCCATTCCCGCTGCCGATAGCTCGCGAGGGAGCCTCGGCTGCTTGTATCGACGTACTCCACCACTTCGGTTACGCCTGATCCATTAGCTTGCCTCGGATGATCGAGGTCCGCGAGATCCAGTTGGGAGGTACCGCTCAGGCCGCTCGGGCGATGCTGGAGCTGCGACCCCGATGGGAGGCTGCCGACGCGCTTGTCGACTTCATCGACGCCGCGCTACGTCCAGCGGGCTACCGAGTCGTTGGGGTCTTCGACAGCCCTGAACCGGAGGCGCTCGCGGTAGCGGGCTTTCGCGAGGTCAGGTCCCTCGCCTGGGGCCACTACCTCTACGTTGACGACGTCTCCACCGTGCCTACGGCGCGGCGTTCGGGTTACGGCGAGCAGCTCATGGACTGGCTGGGCAGGGAGGCCCGGCGACTGGGCTGCGAGGGCCTTCATCTCGACTCCGGCGTCGCTGCCGATCGTGCGCCTGCGCACCGGCTCTATATGCGAAATGGGCTGCGCATCTCGGCGCATCATTTCGAGCGCGAGATCTAATACCCGACGTCCGTCGGCTCTGCCTAAGTCTCAGACCACCAATCCCGCTTGCCTTCGACGTCGTCGCGTGGGGAGTTGCCGAGGTTGGGGGCGCCGATGACGATGAGCTCGAGGCCGTCGAGGCCCGCCTCGTAGCCTCGCCAGGTGCCGGGTGGGACGCGGATGGCGTCCCATTGGCTGAGCTCGACGATCTCGTCGTCGAGCTTCATCCGGCCGTTGCCGCGGAGGACGAGGTAGATCTCCTCTTGCTTCTCATGGGTGTGGCCGTAGGGGAAGCGGTAGTTGGGAGGGAGGCGCTGGTAGCCGAGGCCGGAGTGTTCGAGTTGGAGGGCTTGGGTCGCCAGGCGGAACTCGAGGTCGGGGGGCCCGTCGAAGTTGGAGCCGACGTCCTCGACGTCCTCCTTGAGGTTGGTGCGGGTGAACGGCACCGGGCCATCCTAGGGTGGTAAGAAAGCGGGCATGAGATCGGAGGGCATCGACTCGACCGGCTTCCGCGAGGCGCAGCAGGGGAACTGGGACTCGGCCGCGGTGGGGTGGATGGAGTGGAGCGAGTTCAACGACCGCGCCGATCGGCACATCAGCGAGCGGTTGGTGGAGCTGGCCGGGGTGGGGCCGGGGAGCCGGGTCCTCGACGTCGCCGCCGGCTACGGCGAGCCGGCGCTCACGGCCGCGCGCCGGGCCGGTCCGGAGGGTCACGTCGTCGCCACCGACATCTCCGCCGAGATGCTCGCCTTCGCCCGCGAGCGGGCGGCGGCGGCCGGCCTGGACAACCTCGAATTCGTGCAGGCGGACGCCTGCAGCCTCGACTTCCCACCGGCGAGCTTCGACGCCGCCGTCTCGCGCTGGGGAATCATCTTCGAGCCCGACGCGGAGGCCGCCGCGGCGCGCATCCGGAGCTTCCTCGGGCCGAGGGCGCGGATGGCGATCGCCTCGTGGGGGGAGCCCGACGAGGTTCCCTTCCTCTCGCTGCCGATGAGGACGACGAGGGAGCGCCTGGGCCTGCCCGCGCCCCCGGCCGGAACGCCTGGACCTCTCTCCCGGCCCACTCCGGCCGCGATCGGCGGGTTGCTCGAGGGCGGCGGCTTCTCCGACGTGACCGCGGAGCGGGCCGAGGTCACCTTCGAGTTCGACTCCCCCGAGCACTTCACCGCCTACGTGAGGGCGATCGCCGCCCCGATCCGGGCGATGATCGAGCAGCACGCGGGCGAGGCTCAGGAGGAGGCCTGGGGGGCGATCGCTCAGGCCGCCGCGGATACCGCCGGCGGCTCGGGGCCGGTCACCCTCACCAACGCGGTCCTGCTCGCCTCGGGAACCGCCTAGGCATAACAAGGGAGAACCGGAGTACGAAGAGCGGACAATCAGGGGCAATGGGGCAGCCCCTCCCGGACAGCGCCGCGATCGCGGCTTCGATCGACGATCCGGCGGAGTTCGCGGCGGTTTTCCACCGCCACTTCGACGTCGTCCACGGCTACATCCGCAAGCGCGTTGGCTCCTCGCTGGCCGACGAACTCGCTTCGCAGACCTTCCTCGTCGCCTTCGATCGCCGCGGCAGCTTCGACCAGTCCTGGGCGAGCGCCCGGCCCTGGGTGCTGGGGATCGCGACGAACCTGATCCACGGCAAGCGCCGCCAGGAAAGGCGCCAGCTGCGCGCCTACGGACGGGCGGGGGCCGAGATCGGGTTCGACCCGCTCGAGGGGACCGAGGCGCGGGCCGACGCAGAGCGCCTGCGGCCGCAGCTGGCGGCGGTCCTCGCGGCGCTTCCCAAGGACGAGCTCGACCCGCTGCTCCTCTATGCCTGGGCCGAACTTGGCTACGCGGAGATCGCCGAGGCGCTCGCGGTGCCGGTCGGCACCGTCAAGTCCCGCCTCTCCCGGGCTCGCAGGCGGATCCGTGAACAGCTGCGCCTGCAAGGGCCAACTGAGGAGCAGAGGCAAATCGCGACTTTGGAGGTTGACCATGGATGAGATCGCCCTGCTGCGCGCCCTGCCCCCTGAGGCGGAGGAGCCCGATGCGGCCGCCCGCGCGGATGCTCTGCGGGCGCTGGAAGGACGGTTCGAAGCAACCGCTCCGGCGCCATCCGCGCAGAGCTTCCGGCATCGCCGGGGCGCCCTCGCGGCCTTCCTCGCCGGGGCCGCCGCGCTCGCGGCGATCGGCGCCGCGATCCTTCCCGCCGGCCCGGGACCACGGGCAGAACTTGCGGCCGCCGAGGTCCTGAAGAGGGCCGCGGTCGTCGCCGAAGCCTCGAGTGCCGTCCCGATGCGCCCGCCCGGCCCCGGCCAATTCTTCTACCTGGGCGCGAAGCTGGTCGAACTGCAGGGCTGGCTGCCGGATGGCCCGGGAACGGGCCCGAGGGACCATCCCAGGTATTTCACCGCGCATATCCCCGGCCAGCCCGGTGCCCGCGTTGCCCTGGTGCCGGCCTCGAAGCAGTTCTGGATCAGCCGCGACGGCGATGCCCACACGCGCGAAACCCTCGGGCGGATCGAATTCCTCTCCGCCGAGGACCAGGAACTATGGGAAGACGCAGGGTCGCCGCCCCCGTTCTCCTTCGATCCCAGCGAACACTCCGTGGAACGCGACGCCTCAGGGCGCCCGGTGAAGGAATTCGACTCCTCCCAGGCAGCCGGCGTCTTCCTCGACAAGGGCGTCTTCGCCGACCTCTCCGATCTGCCCACCGAGGCGCGCGCCCTGCGCCTCGCCGTCGAATACCCCGAAGGGGGCGTGCCGACCGTTCCCTCGCAGGCCGCCCCGCGTCCGGTCTCCCGCAACCCCAACGCCCTCGAAAGGCTGACCACCATCCTCATCGCCCCGACCGCGAGCCCGGCGCTCCGTGCCGCCGCCTTCAACGCTCTGGCCGAAATCCCGGGCATCGAGCTGGAACCAGGCGTCCCCGACGTCGCCGGTCGCCGCGGCGACGCGATCGCCTGGGAAGTGGAACCGGGCTCCGGCTTCCGCCACGAGCTCATCTTCGATCCCCGCACCTCGAAGGTCCTCGCCGACGCCCAGGTGCTCGCCGGTGCGAAGGCCGCGGACGAAGAAGGGGTTCCGGTCGGCACCGTCTTCCGCGAGACCGCCTTCCTGCGGTCGGGGATCGTCGACTCGCTGGACGAAACGGCGCGCCGCTGACGGGACGGGCCACTCTCAAGCCAGGCTAAAAATGCGGGGAGATCGCGGAGGGCGCTCGTAAGCTTTGACGATGGGTTCCCTGGTGGGCATGGGACGACGTTCATTCCAGCGCTGGCCGATCCGCTGGAAGCTGGCGATGGTCTCGGCCTCGCTCACCTTCGTCATCCTCCTCGTCTTCGGGGTGATCGTGGGAACGGTGGCGACGAGCCGGATCCGCAGCGACTTCAACCGCGACCTCGAGGAGGCGGCCGCGCACCTGGTCAGCAAGACGAGGATCGTCGAACGGCCGTTGCAGGAACCGGTCGTCGAAAGCCCCGACCTGCGGGCCGTCTCGCTGCCGAACGGGGCGACCGCGCGGGTCGTCAACACGGCCGGCGTGGTGCTCAGCGAAGCGCCCGAACACCACCTCGAACTGGGCCCGCCCAAGCCCGGCGTCGCCAGCGCCGCTGGGCTTTCGGTGGCGACGCAGCCGGTCTTCGGGCCCGAAGACGAAGTAGTGGGGTTCATCCAGTACGCGCGCAGCGACAACCAGGTCGACTCCAGCATCGCCCGGCTCTGGTTCTTCACCATCCTCGGCATCCTCGGCGGCACCGCACTGGCGATCCTCGGCGGGGTGGCGCTGGCGAGCCGGGCGATGAAGCCGATCGCGACCCTGACCGCGAACGCGCGCGAAATCGCCGCCACCGGCGACACCTCGAAGCGTCTGGCCCGGCCGAGCGCCGAAGACGAGGTCGCCGAGCTGACCCTCACCCTGCAGGAGATGCTGACGGCGCTGGATGCCTCGCGGGCCGAGCGCGAGGCGGCGATGCAGAAGCAGCGTGAGTTCGTCGCCGACGCCTCGCACGAGCTGCGCACGCCGCTGACCAGCATCCTCGCCAACCTCGAACTGCTCGAGGCCCAGCTCGGCAGCGTCGACTACGGCGAAGAGCGCGAACTGGCGGAATCGGCGGTCCGCTCCTCGCAGCGGATGAGCCGTCTCGTCTCCGACCTGCTGGTCCTGGCCCGCAGCGACGCCGGCCAGCACCGGCCGAAGGAGAAGCTCGACCTGGCCGAGGTGGCGATGGGCGCGGCTCGCGAGATCACGCCCAGCCTCGACGGGCGCATCCTGCAGACGAGCTGCGAGCAGGCGCCCGTGCTCGGGAACCGCGACGAGCTGCACCGCCTCGCCCTCAACCTCCTCGACAACGCCGTCCGCTACACCCCGGGGGGGGCGGAGATCTCGCTGAAGACCGAGTGGCGGCGGCAGGACGGCAGCGTCGTCCTCGAGGTCGCCGACGCTGGCCCCGGCATCCCAGGGCCGATGCGCGAGCGCGTCTTCGAGCGCTTCGTCCGCGGCCACGACAGCTCCGACACCGCCTCCAGCGATGGCACCGGTCTCGGCCTGGCGATGGTGCGGGCGATCGCCGAGGGGCACGGCGGCACCGTCACCGCCGGCAGCTCGGAGGACCTGGGCGGGGCGCTGGTCGTCGTCGCCCTGCCGGCCCTGGACGCTAGGGCCCTCGACCGGCAGGCCGTCGGTCGCCGGATCGACTAGGCGCTGGACGAATTCAGCTCGACGGCGGCCCGGATCAGCGCCTTCAGCGCCTCGGCGTCGATCTCCTCGCCCTCGCCGATGTCGATCGCGCGCCTGGTGTTGCCGCCAAGGCTGGAGTTGAAGAGGCCGGCCGGGTCCTCCAGCGAGGCGCCCTTGGCGAAGGTCAGCTTCACCTTCTCCTTGCAGGACTCGCCGGTGCAGACGATCCCGTCGTGGGACCAGACGGGATTGCGCCATTTCCACTCCTCGACCACGGCCGGGTCGGCCTCCTTGATCAGGCCGCGGACGCGGGCGAGCGTCTCGCCGCGCCAGTCGCCGAGCTCGGCGATCCGCTGGTCGATCAGATCGGAAGGGCTGCTCTCGTTCATCGCTGCCGTCACTTTAGGAGCTCGACCGAGCGCAGGCGGTTCGGCACCGAGTCGGAGTAGTGGACCGTCATCAGCTCGTCGGCGCCGGTATCGGCGACGAAGCTCTCGAGGTAAGGGACCACCTCCGCGGCGGTCCCGGCGGCGGTGCAGGCGAGCATCTCGTCGACCGCGGCGGCCTGGGGCGAGGAGAGCAGCGCGGTGATGTCGTCCTCGCTGAGCTTGCGGCCGCGGCCGAAGAGGGCGCGAGCGCGGATCCGCCGCGCCGCCTGCAACTGGGCCGCGGCGCTGTCTTCGGTGTCGGCGGCGATCACGCCGACGCCGGCGATCGCGTAGGGAGTGGGCTGCTGTCGGGAGGGTTTGAAGTTGTCGCGGTAGATGGCGAGCGCCTCGTGCAGGAAGCGCGGCGCGAAGTGCGAGGCGAAGGCGTAGGGGAGACCGAGCTCGGCCGCCAGTTCGGCGCCGAAGAGCGAGGAGCCGAGGATGTAGAGGGGGACGTGGGTGCCCTGGCCGGGGATCGCCTTGATCCCGGGCAGCGGGCTCTCCTCGCCGAGGAACTTCTGCAGCTCGACAACGTCCTGGGGGAAGCGGTCGCTCGCATGCGGGTCGCGGCGCAGCGCCATCCAGGTTCGCTGGTCGGTTCCGGGCGCCCTGCCGAGACCGAGGTCGATGCGACCGGGGTGCAGCGTCTCCAGGGTCCCGAACTGCTCGGCGATCACCAGCGGCGAGTGGTTGGGCAGCATCACGCCGCCGGCGCCGAGGCGGATCGTCTCGGTGTGGGCGGCGATGTGGGCGATCAGGACCGCGGTCGCCGAGGAGGCGATCGAGGAGATGTTGTGGTGCTCGGCGTACCAGATGCGACGGTAACCGCCGCGCTCGGCGAGTTGGGCCAGCTCGACGCTGCCGGCGAAGCTCTCGGCGATCGTCTCCTCGCGGCCGACCGCGGCGAGGTCGAGGATCGAGAGCGGGGTGGAGAGCTTCGGCATCGCCCGAAACCTAGCCGGGGGCGCCCCCGCCCGGCGCATCCGATTCTGGCCCCACCGGAGTGGGGTCGAAATCGGATGCGGCCGAAGGGTCGGCAAGGAGGAAGAGGGCGGCTTGGACGACCAGCGCCGCCGCGGTGGCGAGGCCGAAGGCGGCGGCGGTCGACAGGCCCGGCAGGGCGACTGCGAGGACGAAGCAGAAGGCGGCGAAGCCGTAGAAGCCGAGGAGGAAGTTGCGCAGCAGGGTCTCGAGCTGGGCAGTCCCGCCGTGGGCGTGGGTGAAGACTGCGAGGATGCTGGTGATGATCGGGAACGGCGCCAGCAGGCCGCTGAGGTGGGGGCCGAGGGCGCCGGAGACGGCGGTCAGCGCCAGCACGAGACTGAGCGCGGCGAGGGCCCGGGCGGCCAGGTCCCATGGCGGCGGGGTGAGGACGGCGAGCGGCTCCGAGGAGGACGGCAGCAGCCGCAGGCCGAGGGCGAAGCAGGCGCCGACCAGGAGCAGCGACAGCGCCGGCGGCGGGTGGACAAGCCTGAGGAGGGCGACGCAGAGGAGAAACGCCGCCCAGCCGCAGAGCACGCTCGGGACCGGCCCCCGGGCCTGGGCGGTGCGGCCGTAGACGACGACGAAGGCGGTCAGGGCGGCGAGACCGAGCAGCGTCCCGGCGGCGGCCTCGGCGCCGAACGCGGCGCCGTGGATCAGGGTCTCGGCGAGCAGGATCGGGCCGGCGACCACCGGCAGCCCGCCGAGCAGGCCCGCAACCCCGATCCCCCAACGACGCCCGGCCAGCGAGACGGCGACCACGCAGAGCGGGGCGAGGAAGACCTTCGCCAGCAGCAGCGTCACCCGTGTTCTCGATCCTCGGCACCTAGCATCCAGGCGAGAGCGTATGGAGCGGGACGAGATGAAGCGCCTGAAGGCAGAGCACGAACGCCTCCCCCTGCGCATCCACGAACTCGTTCCCGACTTCACCCTGGAAGACGTCTGGGCTCTGCCCGTGCGGGGCGACGCCGAGGGCTTCGAGGAGTTCCTGGAGTTCATCGGCGGCATCGACCCGAGCGAGGCGGAGAATCGAGCCGCCCGCTTCCTCTGGGGTCTCCGCGACCGCCTCGGCAAGTGGTTCGACCTCGGCGAGATCTCCGCCTCCGTCGACGGCGATCCAGGCCTCCCGATCCCGGGGACTGACGAGACCACGCTCCGCGATCGTCTGCCCGCCGACCTGCGCGGGACCGCGGCGGGTTTCGACTTCCGCTCGCTCCCCTTCGTCCCCCTCTATCGCACCGCTCGCGAGGCGGCAGCCGAGGTCTCGAACAAGACCGTCCACGGCGTCGCCCACCTGGCCTGGGTCGAGTGCGGGGACGGCCGCTACGAGGGCCGGATGGCCGTCTACGTGAAGCCGCGCGGCGCCTTCGGCCGGGCCTACATGGCGCTGATCAAGCCGTTCCGGTACCTGGTGGTGTACCCGGCGCTGATGCGGGAGGTGGAACGAGCCTGGGCGGCCCGTCACCTAGCCTGACATCGACGATCCGGGAGAATGCACCCGTGGCCGCGGGCGAAGGATCCGGGGCGGTCTCGCCGACCGCCCACTACACGGGTGAGACCTGGGTCCGCAACGGGCTCTCCGATCCGCGCTTGCGGACCTGGCAGGGACAGGTGTTCCACGGCGCCCTGGCGCTGCCCTTCGCGGCCAGCAAGGCGGTGGGCGGCCCGACGCTGGAGGGCGTGCTCCTCGCCCGACACCGGATCATCGACTCGCTGCTCGAGGCACAGATCGAGGAGGGGGTCGGCCAAGTGGTCGAGGTGGCCTGCGGGATGTCGCCGCGGGGCTGGCGCTTCAGCGAGCGCTACGGCGACCGGCTCACCTACATAGAGGCCGATCTGCCGGCGATGGCGCGGCGCAAGCGCGAGGCGCTGGAGCGGATGGGCTCGCTCGGCGACCGCCACCGCGTCGTCGACCTGGACATCCTCCGCGACGGGGGAGACGGCAGCCTCGAAGCACTTGCCGAGAGCCTGGATCCGGCGGCGGGGCTGGCGATCGTCACCGAGGGGCTGCTGACCTACTTCGACGGCGAGACCGTCGAGGCGGTTTGGACCCGCATCGCCGGGGTGCTGGCGCGATTCGACGGCGGCGTCTACCTCGCCGACCTGCGCCTGGACGCGCCCGACCGCAGCGTCCCCGAGCGTGCCTTCGCCCTCCTCCTCGGCGCCTTCGTCCGCGGCAAGGTACACGCCTATGGCGGCGAGGGGATCGCGCCCGAGGACGCCCTGCGTCGCGCCGGCTTCCGCGACGTGCGACTGCACCGGGGCAGCGAGCACCCGGCGGCCGGAGAGGCCGGCCGCGATCCGGCCGCGGCCGCGATCCACATCGTCGAGGCGCACGCCTGAACGCCTCGGGTTCAGAAAGGCAACATCTCCGTCCTGGGGGTGCTGTTCCATTCCAGTGGATCCGGTTTAGGACCTTCGAATGCGAACCGCAACCCCACCTGCGGCAGTCGAGACGGCGCGGCCGACGCTGGAGCGCCGATGGCTGCGGCTCGGCGACGGCGCCGGCACGACCGTCCACGTCGCCCGCTTCAGCCGCGCCGAGTTCGATCTGCGGGTGGTGGCGCTGCGGCCCTGCTCGACGGTTCTGCGCTGGTGCGAGCGCAGCGGCGCCGAGCACGCGATCGTCGGCGGCTTCTACATGCGCCCGGGGGGCCCTGCGCTCGGCGACCTCTGGATCGACGGCAAAGCGCTCGCGACCGAGCCCTTCGACGCGCCCTGGCACGACCAGCGCGCCTGCGTCCACGCCAGTGGCGGCGGGGTGCGGCTGGCGCCGCGGCACCAGCTGGGGGAGACGCCGCAGGGCGACCTCCTCCACGCCGGCCCGATGCTGGTCGCAGGCGGCAGCTCGCTGATCCGCGACGGCGTCGACGCCGAGGGCTTCTCGGCGGGCTCGCGCCAGTTCGACTCCGACATCACCGCCGGCCGCTACCCGCGCGCGGCCCTTGGGCTCTCCGCTGGCGACCTGATCGCCGTCGTCTGCGACGGCCGCGCCGACGACGAGGCGGGGCTGACGATGGCGGAGCTGGCAACCGCGATGGCCGGGCTCGGCGCCGAGACGGCGATCAACCTCGACGGCGGCGGCTCCGCCTCCCTGGTCGTCGGCGGCACCCTGGTCAACACCCCGCGCGAGGAGCACGGGCTCGAGCTGGCCGGCGGCCGCGAGGTCGCCACCGCGCTCCACTTCGCGCCGCGCCCGAGCTGAGGAAGGCGCGCGCCGCTAGCCTCGGAGGCCGTGGCCGCCGCCGTGCAGAGATTGCTGATGGGGTTCTACTTCTATCCCCGCGGTGGCTCTTCGCACTCGGCCCGGTCGATCGCGCGGGAGCTGGGCGCCCAGGGGCTCGAGGTGACGCTCCTGGCCGGGTCGCGCTCGGACCTCGGCGAGGTCTCGCTGGCAACCAGCTTCTACGCCGGCCTCGACCTGCGGGTGCTCGACTTCACGCCCGCGGTCCGCTCCGGCGATCCCCTGCGCTACCGCGGCCCGGCGGGGACGGCGCCGATCCACGGCTCCTACGAGGACCGGCCGGGGGCACCGGACGAGGTCCTCGCCTGCCTCGACGAGGAGGCCTTCGAGCTGCAGGTGGAGGTCTGGGCCGAGGCGCTGGCCGCGGCGGCGGAGCCGCGGGTCGATGCCCTCTATCTCCATCACCTGACGCCGATCAACGAGGCGGCGGCGCGGGTGCTGCCGGAGGTGCCGGCGATCGGCCACGTCCACGGCACCGAGCTGCTGATGCTGGAAGAGATCGAGGCCGGGGCGCCGGCCGGCTGGCGATACGCGGAGGACTGGGCAGCGCGCCTGCGCCGCTGGGCCGCGACCTGCGAGCGGATCGTCGTCAACGACCGCGCCGGGCTCGAGCGGGCCGCCGCCCTGCTGGAGCTGGAGGAGGACCGCTTCGCCTACCTCCCCAACGGCGTCGACCCGATCTTCACGCCGGCGCCGATCGACCGGCGGACGCACTGGCGCCGCCACCTGGTCGAGGAGCCGCGCGGCTGGCGTCCGGGCGCCGGTCCCGGCAGCGTCGCCTACGAGGAGTCCGAGCTGGCGGCGCTGGAGGGGGTGGTGCTGCTGGCGATCGGCCGCTTCACCGAGGTGAAGCGACTGCCGCTGCTGATCGAGGCGTTCGCCCTGGCCCGGGAGCGGCTGGAGCGGCCCGCGGCGCTGGTGCTGGTAGGCGGCCACCCCGGGGAGTGGGAGGGCGAGCACCCCTGCGAGACGATCGCCCGCACCGGCGCTCGCGACGTCTTCCTCGCCGGCTGGCACGGGCACGAGGAGCTGCCGCAGTTCCTCCGCGCCGGCGACCTCCTGGTTCACGCCGCCGTCAGGGAGCAGTTCGGCCAGGTCCTGGTCGAGGCGATGGCCTGCGGACTCCCGGTGATCGCGGTCGACCGCGGCGGCCCGGCGGCGATCGTCGAGGACCCCGAGGACGGCTGGCTGGTCGAGCCCGACGACGCCGAGGCCCTCGCCGCCGCCATCGTCGCTGCGGTCGAAGACGACGGCGAGCGCGCGCAGCGCGGCGGGCGCGCTCGCGCGACGGCGGTGGAGCGGTACTCGTGGAGCCGAATCGGGGTCGAGCTGGCGGATCTGGTCCGTGCCGGTACCACCGTCGGTTAGCGTCCCCCCGTGGACCTCGTCTGGACCCTGCTCGGCGTCGCCCTGGTCCTGCTCGCCCTGCGCGACATCTTCGACGTGCTCTTCCACCCCCTCGGTCGCGGCATGGTCGCCCGTCGGGTCGTGCGGGGGGTGGCCTGGGCGGCGCGGAAGCTGCCCCACGGGCCGAGCACGATCGGGCTCCTCGCCGGGCCGATCAGCTACATCGCCGTCGTCGCCACCTGGGCCGGGCTGCTGGCGGTGGGGTGGGCGCTGATCTTCATGCCGCAGCTGCCGGGCGGCTTCAATTTCGACCCCGGCCTCAACCCGGCCGAGCACACCGGCTTCCTCGACGCCCTCTACATCTCCCTCGTCAACCTCACCAGCCTCGGCTACGGCGATATCTCGCCCGCCTCCTCGCTGCTGCGGATCCTCGGACCGATGGAGACGATGTTCGGGCTCGGCCTGCTGACCGCCAGCATCTCCTGGCTGATCTCGATCTACGGTTCGCTTTCGCGCCGCGACTCGCTCGCCCACGAGGTGCGGCTGGCCAAGGAGACCGAGGAACGGCTGGGAGAGAAGCTGGCCGACGCCGATCCCGAGCTGCTGCAGACGATGCTGGCCGGGTTCGCCGAGCAGATGATCCGCACCCGCCGCGACGTCATCCACTTCCCGATCACCCACTACTTCCGCACCGAGGACGAGGAGCGGGCGCTGGCGGGCCTGCTGCCCTTCCTCACCCAGCTCGCCGACGAGGCGGGGGAGGAGGGGCGGCCGCAGGCGCTGCGGGTGCGGGCGCGGATCCTGCAGATGGCGATCGACGACTTCGCCGAGACCCTGCGGGTGCGCCTGCGGATGCCGGGGGACTCGACTGACGAGACGCTGCGCCATTATCAGTCCGAACACGGACCGATCGGGGAATGACCATGAGACGTCCAGTCCCGAGTTTGACGGCGATCGCCCTGCTGGGCTGCGCGCTGCTGTCGGGCTGCGGCTCCAGTGCGGACAGGAGCGAAGGTGAGACTTTGCGCGGCACCTATAACTCCTTTCCCGACTCCCTGGACCCCGGGCTCTCCTTCAGCCTGGAAGGGGCGACGGCGCTGCACGACACCTACGTCCCGCTGCTGACCCATCCGCCGGCAGGCGGCGACGCCGGCACCCGCCTGATCCCCGGCCTGGCCCGGAGCCTGCCGAAGATCGACCAGAGCGGCCGCCGCTACACGCTGCGACTGCGGCCCGGCCTGAAGTACTCGGACGGCACGCCGGTGCAGGCGTCCGACTTCCGCTTTGCGGTCGAGCGGCTCTTCCGCCTCAATTCGGCGGGCTCGTCCTTCTACACCGGGATCGTCGGCGCCGAACATTTCGCGAAGACGAAGAGGGGAGGGCTCGCCGGCATCGTCACCGACGACGCCAGCGGCAAGATCGTCATCCACCTGACCGAACCGAGCGGCACCTTCAGCAACATCCTGGCGCTGCCCTTCGGCGCCCCGCTCCCGCCGGGAACCCCGGCCGAAGACCAGACGGCGCACCCGCCGCCGGCGACCGGCCAGTACATGATCACCGCGGTCAAGCCGGGCCGCAGCTGGGAATACGAGCGGAACCCGGCCTGGGACTCCGCCAACGGGCCGGCGATGCCGCAATTGCCGGACGGTCACGTCGACAAGATCGAGTTCGAAGTCCGCAGCAATCCCTCGACCCAGGTCGAAGAAGTCGAACGCGGCGAAGTCGACTGGATGAAGAACCCGCCGCCGCCGGAACGCTACGCCGAAATCCGCAAGCGCTACGAGGGCAGTCAGTTCCGCGAAGACCCGATGATCGGCGTCTACTACTTCTGGATGAACACCCAGGAACCGCCGTTCGACGACGTGCGGGTGCGGCGGGCGGTCAACTACGCCGTCGACCCGGCGGCGCTCGAACGCATCTACGCCGGCACCCTGGACCGCAGCCAGCAGGTGCTGCCTCCCCACATGCCCGGCTACCGCCGCTTCCAGCTCTACCCCTACGACCTCGAACGGGCGAAGCGCCTGGTCGAACGGGCGGACCCGGCCGAACGCAAGGTCACGGTCTGGACCCTCGGCCTGCCGCCGACCGACGAAGCGGGCGAATACTACGAGCAGGTCTTGAGCAAGCTCGGGTTTGACGTCGACCTCAAAGTCGTCGACGCCGCCAACTACTTCACCGTGATCGGCAACTCCGAGACGCCGAACCTCGACACCGGCTTCGGCAACTGGCTGCTCGACTACCCGCACCCCGACGACTACTTCCGGCCGCAGCTCTCGGGCGAAAGCATCATCGCCAACGGCAACTCGAACTGGGCGCACTTCGACGACCCGGCGATCGACCGCAAGATCAAGCGGCTCGCCCGCCACCAGCTCGGCCCGCAGCAGGAACGCGAATACGCGGCACTCGACCGCGAAGTGATGAAGCAGGCGCCTTGGGCGCCCTTCGGAACGCTCACCCTCGGCACCTTCGTCGCCGACTCGATCGACCTCGACAAGATCGTCGTCAGCCCGCTCTTCGCCCAGGACCTGACCAGCTTTCAGTTCAAGTAGATGCGGTATCGCTCGCAGTAGTGAGAGAGCGCTCGAACCCGATGAGCGATACCGCCAGCGGAATCCCGGTATCTCTGGTTTGAAGACGCCGTTCGGCACTTTCCTGTTTGACCTCAAGGATTCGGCACATGCAGACCTCAAGTGCCTTCATCGCATCAGTCCACCCCTGCTCGTCCACCGTGTACTCCTGCAGGCTGTGGTGTCGATCCGGTCGACGCTCGAAGGTTTCGTTGCCCAGCGAAGCGCTCAGCAGCCTCCCCGTAGCTGCCAGCTCAAGTCCGACTACCGCGGCGCGAATCGGCTCTGGAACCAGCACCCATTCGTCGGCGTAGAAAATCGTGCGGCCCGTTCCTCGATAGAAGTGCTCGGTTGCGCCTCGGCGGGCCTCTTCCCTGACGATCTCTACGAAATCCAATTTCGCCAGCTCCTTGATGTGGTAGGCGACTAAGGAGATATCAGCCTTGATTTCGTAGGCAATTTCCTTGGGGCTTGCCGTCCGCTTGTTTAAGACGCGGAGGGCATGGACCCGGTAGGGGTGGCTGAGCGCCTGCACGAGTTGTTCGCCCAGTTCCACATGCTTGCGATCCCAGCACAGCGCTTGCTTGCTCAATGTCTCCCCTCCTATGCGGTGATTCTGAACAAATGACCTTACTCGTCTTTTCGGGTCCTATGCAGGCAAAATGGAGGATGCCCGTCAAATGGTGTAAGCCCCTTCTCTAATAGGCGGTATTGGAGAAACCCGCCGTAGGAGGAGAAGGAGGTGGTGCCGATGCGGATTGCTAACTCTGGGTCTGCGATTCCGGCGGTTTCGATCCAAAAGATCGGCTAGACCCGCTTGGCCCCTGTCGGCTCGTAGATGCTGCTCGGCCGGCAGTGGGCCTCTCTGCTTTCTCGAGCCGATACGCGCCGAAGCAATGGCTTGGCACTATCAGCGCGCCTGACGAACGAGGCTACCGTCCGGTGAACTTCGCTTAGATAGGGCGCGATGTCGACGGGCAACTCAGCCGAAGCGACGGTCGAGCGCGGCGGCGAGCTCCGCTTGGCCTCGTGGACGCGGCTGCGTCAGGTCGTGCTTGGCCTTTACCTGGTGGTGCTGGTCTTCTGGACCGCGGCGTACGGAATTCCCACCCAGCGCGAGCTGGTGATCCTCTGGACCTGCGGCGCCCTTGCCTGCGCCTCGATCGGGCGGCCGCCGCGGGAAATCCTCCAGCTGGCGATCGACTGGCTGCCGATCGTCGCCGTGCTCTGGGCCTACGACCTGACGCGAGGGGCGGCGGACTCCTTGGGCATCGGCGTCCATTACCACCCGATGATCGACTTCGACAGCTTCGTCTTCGGCGGCGAAACTCCGACGGTGTGGCTGCAGCGCCATCTGTACCACCCCCACGCAATCAGGTGGTGGGACGTCGCCTTCACCCTCGTCTACACCTCGTACTTCATCGTCCCATTTACCCTCGCCGGCTGGTTGTGGGCTCGCGACCGGCTTGCCTTCCAGCGCTTCGCGCGGCGGCTGGTGACCTTGGCGATCTGCGGCCTCGTCACCTACGTCGTCTTCCCGGCGGCGCCGCCCTGGATGGCGAGCGAAAGGGGCCTGATCGAGCCGATCCATCGCACCGTCGGCAGGGGCTGGGAGGTGATCGGCATCGGCACCGCCTCCCTCTTCGACAAGGGCCAGGCGAGCAGCAACCTGGTCGCCGCCGTCCCCTCCCTGCACACCGCCTTCACCACCCTGGTCGCCCTCTTCCTCTGGAGGCGGGTGCGCCGCCGCTGGCTGCGTCCGTTCCTGCTCCTCTATCCCCTGGCGATGGGTCTGACGCTGATGGCGACCGGCGAGCACTGGTTCTTCGACGTCGCGCTCGGCTGTCTCTATGCCGCCGGCGTGATGGCCGCCTGGAGCTGGTGGGAGCAGCGGCAGGAGGCGAAGCTGCCGGCGGCGGAGCCTTTGGCCGCGGAGGCTTCCGGTTAGGAGCCGGCCGGGCGAACGGGCGCAGCCGGCCTCCGCACCAGGCCGCCGACGGCCCCCGGGCGCTCGCGGACGGGGAGGCGCAGTTCCAGGTTGGAGACTGCGATCGGCGCCTGCAGGTTGGAGGGCCTGGCGTATGGAGCGTCGGCGGGGAGCAGCTCCAGCTTGACCGTGTGGCCGCCGGCGAAGCGGTAGCCCTGGGGGTGGAGCTGGAAGACGACGCCGCTGCCGCTGCGCGGTCGCAGGAGGCCGCGGGCGACGAGGGTCTCCTGGCCGTCGGGGCCGACGTCGAGCAGGCGCGCCGCCAGCTCGGAGTCGGAGTTGGCGACGGCAAGGTCGGCGACGACGGTCGGAGAGCCGAGCAGCGTGAACCCGGGCGCCGGCACCGCCAGGCGGTAGTCGGCGGTGCCGAGCTGGTTGGCGCCGGGGGCGGTGGCGCAGGCGCCGCTGCCGGCAATCGGGTCGAAGGCGGCGCCGATGGTGGGATCGCCCGCCCCTGGCATCACGGTCTGGGGGGCGGCAGCGCCGAAGCGAACCTCGCCCGGCGACAGCGCATCCCAGGTGGCCGCCTGGAACGGGCCTTCCGAGGGCGCCGTTTTCGGGCAGGTCGTGGTCAGCGCTTCGGCGCTCGAGCTCGGCGCAGCGCCCGCGTCCTTGAGGTAGTGGTTGAACCAGGCGTTCTCCCGCTGCAGGAAGAGCGCCTCGTCGGCCGCCTTGTTCTGGCTGCGGGCGTGGCCGTCGTCCATCAGGAAGAGCGAGATCGGGTTGCCGGGGTACTGGGCGCGGGTGCGGTTGTAGAAGCGCAGCGCCTCGTCAACCGGGAAGAGGTCGTCGTTCCAGCCGCTCTGGATCAGCAGCGGCGCCGGCGGCTGCGAGTGGTCGATGTAGTAGGAGGAGTGGTGGGCGGTGATCTCGGCGACGATTGAGGCCGCCAGCGGATTCGAGTCGTAGGGCTCGCCGGCGTTGATCAGCCCGTACCAGGTGGTGAGATCGGCGCCGGGGTCGGTGCCCGGCGGGGCGTAGTTGCTGGAGGCGAGGCCGGTGCCGTAGAGGCCGCTCACGTACGAGGCCTTCTCGACCCCGATCGGCCCCTGGTATGGGTTGTCGGCGCGGTAGTCGAGGGTGCTGCCGTTCGGCATCAGCGAGTAGGCGAGGTCGCTCCACGGCCACTGGGGAACCGCCGCGGCGAGTTCCATCTGCGTCCCCGCCGGGCTTTTCCACGGCACGAGGGAGCCGTCGGGGAGCATCGTCCGGTTGCGCAGCGCCGCCAGCGCCATCGACATGCCGCCGCCGTAGGAGACGCCGGTGGCGCCGATCCTGTTCGGGATCGCGACGCCTTCGTCGGCGAGGACCGAGATCAGGTACTGGGCGTCGCGGACCTCGTAGCGGGTGTCGAGCAGGTGGTTGTAGCCGGCCGCGCAGGCTTCGGGGTCGGCGATGCGGTCGGGGTCCTGGGCGCCGCAGCTTTCGCCCCAGCCGCGGTCGCTCATGCTGAAGACGGCGTAACCGGCTTCGGCCCAATGCTGCACGCGGGCGTCTTCGAGCCCGATCTTGTGGCCGCCCCAGCCGTGAAAGACCCCGATCAGCGGGTACGGGCCGTCGGCGCCGGTGCTCGGCTGCGGCGGCAGGACGACGTCGAGGTCGATCTTGGTCTTCCCGTCCCAGGTCGCCGTCTCGCCGCCGCAGAGGCGGACGTTGCCATTTGCCGGCTGCGCGGCGCAGCTGACGTCGCCGCCATAGAGGGACGCGAAGTCCGCCCGGGCCGCGGGCACCAGCACGAGAGCCCCCAGCAGCGCCGCCGCCACCATGCCCAGCATCCACCGCAACCGTTCGACTCCCACCGCAGCGCCTCCTCGCGTTGATGAAACCGCGATGCCCTTACCCGCAGTTCGGCACGCTCAAGCCCGCGCCTCCGAACTTTGGGCCCCTATAGGGGCCCAAGACGCGGAGATGTCGCCCAGCTGGATCAGTCAAGCAAGGCGGCGGGAGAAGGTTTCCTCCAGCGCCTCCTTGCCCGCTTCGCCGGGGACGGTCTTGTCGAGGCGCATGCGGATCCGGCGGCCGTCGATTTCCAGCGTCCCCACCTGGTTGTCGAAGTAAGGGCCGTCGAGGGTGCGCCAGCGGATTCCCGGATCCGGCGCCCCGGCCGCTCTCGCCAGCAGCCGCGCGGCGGCGATGGCGGGCTCGCGGAAGGCGCTGCGGACGACGCGCCGCTCTTTTTCGTCGAGCGGGTTGCGGTAGGGCGAGCAGACAGCCTGGTAGACGGGGGCGCGTTCGGCCGCCGTCCCGTTCGTTGCCTTCGGGAAGGCGACCTCGGCCAGGTAGGCGTGGTGGACGTCGCCGGAGAGGACGACGACCGAGGCCGGCGCCCTGCCGCGCTCGCCGCCGGCGACCTCGTGCAGGAGGTCGCGCAGCCGCGCGAAGGACTCGCCGAAGGCGGCCCAGTGGTCGAAGTCGACGGCACGCCGCAGCTTCTCGCTCGCCCAGGCGATCGCGCCGCCCCAGGCCTTCGAGTCGACCACCTGCTCGTTCCAGGCCTCGAGCCGGTCGAAGGTGGGGGAGAGCAGCCAGGGGATCGTGGTGCAGATCAGCAGGTGGTCGAAGTCGCCCTCGGTGTGCTCGACGATCCAGTCCCACTCTTCGTCGTCGACGATCGCCCGCCGATCCGGCTCCAGGACCCGGGCGGCGCGGGCGTCGATGAAGATCGCCCGGGTGCGGCCGAAGTCGCGGCAGAAGCTCCAGCGCGTGCCGTCGCCCATCGACTGGATCCGGTGGGCCCAGGGAAAGATCTCTTCCTCGCCCCGCCGGTTGCCCCGCATCCGCTGGTAGAGGTCGTTCTCGGCCAGCTCCCGCGGCGAGAGGTTGCCGATGTGCTGGTAGATCCAGTAGCTGGCGATGCAGCCGACGACGCGCCGGTGCCACCAGGACTTCTGCTGCATCTCCAGCAGCCAGCCGCGGGAGATGTTCCAGTCGTCGCTCATGTCGTGGTCGTCCCACAGCATCGAGACCGAGACGTTGGCGAAGAGCCAGCGGATCAGCGGCTCCTCCCAGCTCTCCTGGTAGAGCCAGGTGTACTCCTCGAAGTCGGTCACCTCGTCGAAGGGCGGGGTGTCGGTGCCGCGCCGTTCCCTGATCTTCCGGCGCGTCCTCGGCGAGCCCTCGTCGACGTAGACCTGGTCGCCGAGCAGGAACAGCTGCTCGGGCCAGTCCTCGCGCTCGCCGGCCACCATCTGCTTCGCCAGGACCCAGAGGGCATCGACCTCGTGGCCGATCTCGGTCTCGTCTTTCGGTTCGGTGAAGGGCGCCTCGTGCGGGACCGCGACGCGGCAGGAGCCGAAGCAGATGTCGAGTCCCTGCTCGGGGTCGACGGTGCGGATCGCGCTCGGCGGCAGGTCCGATCCCGGTTCCGGCCAGCGCACCTCGCCGTCGAGCCTGACCTCGTACTCGTAGCGGCGCGCCGGCTCCAGGTCGGTGATGCAGACGAGCGCGTAGTGGTGCCCCTCGACCCTGAAGGTGGGCTCGCGGTGGCCGAGGACCTCGACCTCGCAGGCCTCGTCCGTTTCGACCCAGACCGTCGCCTCCGTTGCGGAGACGTAGCGGAGCAGGGGACCCAGAAGAAGCTCGGCCATGGCCCCTCGCTACCCAGCCGCCGGGGCCATAACCCAGGGAATCCTTCTCAAATGCGCCCGAGCAGAAGCAGGATCAGGAGGATCAGCGCGATCAGCCCGAGGATCCCCCCGGCGACGGCGACCTTCAGCAGCACCAGCACGATCGCGACGATGATGAGAAGCCCGATCAGCGCACCGACCATTTGCCTTCCTCCTCTCGCGGCGACCAGGGTCACCCGCCATTGGACTGGTTTCCCTAACAAACGGGGAGAAGGCGGATACGTCAGGTCCTATGTCGCCTCGTGTTTCCAGAAAGGCGCTGACAACCGTGAGTGACCAGCCGTTTAGGGGATATCGGCACGCCCCTACCCTTGATCGGATGGCCCACGGTGGGAAGATCGAGATATGAGCGAAGCAGCAGCGTTGGGGTTCGGCAGCCTGCTCTCGGACGAGCGCCTGACCCGCCGCGCGGTCGGAGGGGACGATCGCGCCTTCGCGGCGATCTTCCGTCGCTATCACCAGAGCCTCTACCGCTTTTGCCTCTCGATCGTCGGCAATCCCGAGGACGCCCAGGACGCGCTGCAGAACACGATGCTGAAGGTGATGCGGGCGCTGCCGGGCGAGGAGCGCAAGATCGAGCTGAAGCCGTGGCTGTACCGGATCGCCCACAACGAGTCGATCGACCTGCTGCGGCGGCGACGGGAGACGCGCCAGCTCGACGTCGAGCAGGTGGCGCCGGGCTACGGCCTCGCCGAGGACGCGGCGACGCGGGAACGGCTGCGGCGCCTGCTCGCCGACCTGCGGGAACTGCCGGAGCGCCAGCGCGAGGTGCTGGTGATGCGGGAGATGTCGGGGCTCGACTTCGACGAGATCGGCGCGGCGCTGGACACCTCGGGGGCCGTCGCCAGGCAGACCCTCTACGACGCGCGGCAGAGCCTGCGGCAGATGGAGGAGGGGCGTGAGATGAGCTGCGAGACGGTGACGAGAGCGCTGTCGGACGGCGACGGACGGGTTGCCCGTCGCCGCGACGTGCGCGCGCACCTGCGCGCC
>Ga0207661_10000652_pt1 | contig 22376 bp, 21 predicted proteins | sample KBSC713LmetaG_FD_184337 | JGI IMG/M metagenome (GOLD analysis project Ga0207661, IMG submission 184337) | Corn rhizosphere microbial communities from Kellogg Biological Station, Michigan, USA - KBS C7.1-3L metaG (SPAdes) (version 2) | ecosystem: Host-associated > Plants > Roots > Rhizosphere ...
CCGGCTACGCCCTCACGTTCGCGGCGCTGATGCTGATCGGCGGGAAGCTCGCCGACGCGTACGGGCGGCGCCTCATCTTCGTCTTGGGCATCGGGGTCTTCACCGCCGCCTCCCTGGCCTGCGGGCTCGCCTCGAGCGGCGACGCACTGATCGGGGCACGCGTCGCCCAGGGCGTCGGTGCGGCGATGATGAACCCGGCCACGCTTTCGATCATCACGGTGACGTTCCCAGCCAAGCAGCGCGGGACCGCGATCGGGCTCTGGGCCGGCGTGTCGGCGCTCGCGCTAGCGCTCGGTCCGCTCGTGGGCGGGCTCCTCACCGAGCACGCGGGCTGGAACTGGATCTTCTTCATCAACGTGCCGGTGGGCGCGTTGGCGATCGTCGCGAGCTTCCTCTTCATCGACGAGTCCCGCGACGAGACCCACGAGCGGCTCGACATCCCGGGCCTCGTCAGCTCCGGAGTCGGGCTGTTCGCGCTCACGTACGGGCTGATCGAGGCGAACAACTACGGCTGGGGCTCGGCGCGGATCGTCGGCGCGTTCGTCGTCGCCGCGATCTCGCTCGTCGTCTTCGTGCTGCTCGAGCGCCATCGACGCGCGCCGATGCTCGACCTGACCTTGTTCCGCAACCGCACGTACGTCGGCGCGAACCTCGCGATGCTCCTCGTCGCGCTCGCGATGTTCGGCGTGTTCTTCTTCGTCTCGCTGTACATGCAGAACGTGCTCGGCTACTCGGCCGTACAGGCGGGTGCGGCGTTCCTACCGATGACGGTCCTGATCATCGTGATCGCGCCGCTCTCGGGTCGGCTCTCCGACCGCTGGGGGTCTCGCTGGCTGATGGCAGGCGGCATGGTGCTCCTCGCGATCCAGCTCACGTACTTCAGCCAGCTGTCGACCGACTCGACGTTCTGGCGGCTCCTGCCGGCGCTCGTGATCGGCGGGTTCGGCATGTCGATGGTGATGACGCCGAGCTCGGCGGCGGCGATGCGAGCGGTGCCGGTCGAGAAGGCGGGTGTCGGCTCCGCGGTGCTGAACGCCTGCCGTCAGGTCGGAGGCTCGACGGGCATCGCGTTGATGGGAGCGATCATGGCGTCGCAGCTCGCCACGCCCCCGACGACGGAGTCGTTCATGCGCGGCTTCGAGCGGGCGCTGCTCGTCGCGGCGGTGATCGCGCTCGCGGGCGCCGTCGTCGCGGCCTGGCTCGTCCGCCCGCACGCTCGCGGCGCGCACGACACCGAGCAGGGTCGCGCGCCTTCGGTCGAGCCGGCATGACCGCGGACATCCGCGAGGCGGCCGGACGGCTGCCCGCGGCGGAGCGACGGCGCGCGATCGTGCGTGCCGCGCTCCGCGTCTTCTCGTCGACGAGCTACGCGGGCGCTACGACCGCGGAGATCGCGCGCGAGGCGGGGGTCAGCGAGCCGGTGCTCTATCGCCATTTCGCCTCCAAGCGGGCCCTGTGGGTCGCATGTCTCGATGCGGCCTGGGAGGAGACCCGGAAACGCCTCCACGGCAAGATCGCGCTCTTCACTGCGGGGACGGCACCGACCGGCCAGCAGTCCCCGTGGCGAAGCCCGACGATGCCGAACCTCTGGATCCAGGGGCTCACGGAGGCCGGCGAGGACCCCGTCGTGCGCCGCGAGATCCGCCGCCACATGCGTGAGGTGCACGACTTCGTCGCCTCGGCGCTGCGCGACGGACAGGCTCGCGGAACGATTCCGGCGGACCGTGACCCGGACGCAGAGGCATGGATCTTCATCGGCGGCGGGCTCCTTCGCTCGGTCGCCGACCGGCTCGGCGGCATCCTCACGACGGGCGACCTGGAGGCGATCACGTACCAGCGGCTCCGCTGGCTGACGGGTCGCTCGGACTGACCGCCGAGGTCGTCAGAAGGGGATCCGCAGGAGCCAGAAGGCGACCATCCCCGCAGCGATCGAGATCCCGAGGCTCTTCGTCCGCCAGGCCGCGAGCACGGTGACCACTGCGCCAACCAAGCGGATCTCCCCTTCGCCGAGCCCTCCCTCGAGCGATGGGGTGACGAGCGCCGCAAACACGGAGACCGGGACGAAGTGGAGGAACCGCACCCAGAACGCAGGCAAGTCGGCCCGGAGCGCCAGACCCGCGTAGCGTGAGCCGAAGGTCACGGCGACCATCCCCGCAAGCACGATCCAGAACGTCACGCGACCTCCCGGATCGCGTCTTCCAGCCGCTGCTCCCCGCCCGGCCGCCCCCGGGTGAGCCATGCCCCGAGCAGGCTGCCTGCGACGCCGGTGACGACGATCGGGATGCCGCCGGACGTCGTCGCCTGTGCGATGGCATAGGCCAGGATCCCGGAGGCCACCGCGACGAGCAGCTCCGCGCGCGTTCTGACGAGCGGGACGAGAAGCGCGAGGAAGGCGAGCGGGAAGACGAGGTCGAGGCCCAGCTTCGCCGGGTCGGGGATCGCAGCGCCGAGGAACGCCCCGCCAAGCGTCGCGAGGTTCCACACCAGGAACAGGCTGAGCTCGGCGCCCAGGAGAAAGGGAAACGTCGGCGACGGCTTGGCCGCGACGACGCCGAAGACCTCGTCGGTCAGGAAGTACGCCGCGGTCGGCCGCCGCCACCCGTCGAGCGTCATCCGACGACCGAGGGACAGGCCGTAGAGGACGTGCCTGACGTTCAGCAGGAACGTCGTGAGGACGATCGCGACCCCGCTCGCTCCGGTCGCAAACAGACCCGCGGCGCTGAACTGGGCGCTCCCGGCGAAGACGAACAGCGAGAGCGCCTGGGTCTCGACCACCGAGAGGCCGGCGTCACGGGCGATGACGGCGTAGACGATCCCGAACGGGACGACGCCCAGCCAGAGCGGCATGACGGCGAGGAAACCGCGCGCGAACGCCGTTCTGCGCCCGTTCTCCATCCCGGGGATCGTATGGAGCCGGCTCTCCCCGCCGGCCCCATACGTGGAAACGCCCCCGGCTGCGGCTTCCGGGGGCGCTTCGATGAGGCGGCTAGAACCCCGGTGACGCCGGGCGAAGCTCGTGACTCTGCGGCCCAGTCACGCTGTTCTCCGCTCCGACGCCGATTTCCGTGATCAGCGCCCCTAGCACCGTCCTGGCGTCCGTCCGGTGCTCGGTGAGCGGACTGTACGGGCCATGTCCCGAAAAGTCAAGTAGCTAGGTCAAGTGATTATCGATATGATCCACTTCACCTTGGTGGACGGATGAGGCAGTCTCGGGTTCACCCCAACGGGGGAGGACGCTTCCGGGGGGCGGCGGCTTGAGTGACAGCGGTATGCGCGACTCGGCCGCAACCTCCCGGACGATGTCCTCGGGCGCGATCGGCAGCCGCGTGCGCGCCCTCCGCGTCGCTGCCGGCCTGACCCAGACCGCCCTCGCGGGAGAGCGCTTCTCCAAGGAGTACGTCAGTCAGATCGAGCGTGGGAAGACGCGCCCCACGGGGGAGACGGTGGCCTGGCTCGCTGATCGGCTCGGGGTCGACGCGGAGTACCTCGTGCGCGGTGTCTCGTCGGACGTCCGTACTCGTGTCGAGGCGAAGCTCGCGCAGGCCGAGGCGCTCTCGGAATCCCATCGCGACCTGGAGGCCGTCGACCTGTTCCGTGAGGCGCGCGCGGAGATCTCGACACTCGGCTCGGCCGAGCTCGAGGTGCGCGCCCTCACGGGTGAGGGCTGGTCGCTCCAGGAGCTCGGGTCGCCGCGTGAGGCGATCGAGGTTCTGCAGGTCGCGCGCGAGCTTGCGGAGCGACCTGAGTTCTCGGACCTCGACCGCGCGGACGTGTTCTTCCGGCTCGGCTGTTGCCGCTATCGGATCTCGAGCATTCCGACCGCGATCAACCTCCTCGACGAGGCGCTCGAGCTCGCGGAGCGCTCGGGGCTTCCGTGCGACGTCCTGCGCGCGCGGATCCTCGCCTGGCGCTCACGCTGCCGGCGCCGGCAGTCGGACTTCGAGGCTGCGCGCGAGGATGTCGAGCGGGCGCTCGAGCTTGCGTGTGGCGTCGACGAGCCGCGGGCCGTCGCAGGTGCCTACTTCCAGGCGTCGTTCGTCGCCGAGAAGATGGGCCACTGGGGCCTCGCCCGGCAGTACGCGCAGCAGGCGAAGGCGATCTACCAGGACCTGAACGACGAACGGAACACCGGCCGCATCATGCTGAACCTCGGCGGCCTGCAGCTCCTGCTCGGACGACCCGAGCAGGCGATCGAGCATCTGACGGCGTCGTTCGCATTCGCCGTCGAGTCCGGCTCTCAGCCGGACGCCGCCCAGGCCATGGGAAGCCTGGCGGCGGTGTACGAGCACCTCGGCGATCACGATGCGGCAGACGAGCATGCACGCAAGGCCCTCGCGCTCCTGGACGGACGCGAGGACTTCCTCGACGAGATCGGCCAGTCGAACCTCGTGCTGGGCCGCTCGTTGCTGGAGCGGGACCGCCTCGACGAGGCGGAGCAGTGCTTCCGGGCCGCGGACCAGGCGTTCGAGCAAATGGAATCCGTGGCACACCGGACAGGGGCGTGGGTGGCGCTGGGTGATCTGGCGGAGCGTCGGGGGGACGCCCGCGAGGCAGCGCGCTTGTACCGAAACGCTGCCGAGGCACTGGCTGTCGTCCGCTTCTGAGAAAGGAGGTCCTCGTGAACAGAGCACGGCTGATCCTGGCGCTGTTGAACCTCGCGCTCTTCGCCGCGTGGCTCGGGCAGTTCCGCCGCGGCTACACGTTCTCCGACGGAGACTGAGCGCGTTCTGCGGCAGGCGGTCGACCGGTGAGCACCGGCTGCCGTCTACATTGAGGGCGTGACTCGCCCTCCGGCCGCGATCGTCGTCGCCCTCGTCGGCTCGATCCTCCTCACGGCCGGTTGCGGTGGTGGAGGGGGAGCCGGCGAGGGCGCTGGAACCGCCGCATCCACGAGCTCCGGCAGCCTCGAGTCGCTCTGGCGCGCGCAGGGTGAGGACGTCGGTGCGGTCGCCGGCACCTCGGACTTCCAGGTCGGCCAGAACCGCGTGTCGTTCCTGGTGGTCGACAAGGAGGGAAAGACGATCGAGCGCCCGACGGCGAAGGTCTGGGTGGCGCACGGCCTCGATCAGAAGCCGTTCGCACAGACCACCGCACGGCTCGAGCCGATCGGCGTGCCCGGCGGCGAGACGGCAGATGCGGGCGCGATCTACGTCGCGCGAATCGACACGCCGCGCCCCGGCACGTACTGGTACCTCGCCCGGCCCGCCGGAGGACGGAAGATCGGGGCCCTCGGCAACGTCGTCGTCAAGCGAAGGAGCGCAGCCCCGGCGGTCGGCGACCGCGCGATCACGTCCGACACACCGACGCTGGCCAGCACAGGCGGAGATCTTCAGGCGCTGACGACTGCCCGCCGCCCCGATCGCGGGCTGTACACGAGCTCGGTGGCCCAGGCTCTCGCCGCGCACGACCCCTTCGTGCTGACCTTCGCGACACCCCAGTTCTGCCAGTCGCGGACGTGCGGGCCGGTCGTGGACGTCGTCTCGGCCGTCCGCAAGCGCCAGCCGGCAGGCAGCCCGATCCGGTTCATCCACGTCGAGATCTACAAGGGCAACGACCCGGCGAACGGCGTGAACCGCTGGGTGCGGCAGTGGCGCCTGCCCACCGAGCCGTTCACCTTCGTCGTCGACCGTGAGGGTGTGATCAGGACGAAGCTCGAGGGCGCGTTCTCGGTCGGCGAGCTGCAGCACGCGGTCGACGCCGTCCGCTGAGCCGTCCCGCGCGGCCGTGCCCCGAACGGCCACTTGACGAGAAACGGTGTCAGACACCGTTTTCTGTCAAGGGCGAGCCGGTGGCGATTTCGCGCCGATCGATCCACAGCGCGGTCGGGCTAGGCTCACTTCCATGTCGCGTGTCCTCACCTCGCTTCCCGTCGGCGAACGCGTGGGAATCGCGTTCTCCGGGGGGCTGGACACGACGGTCGCCGTCGCCTGGATCCGCGAGAAGGGTGCCCTGCCGTACGCGCTGACGGCCGACCTCGGGCAGCCCGACGAGCCGGACGTCGAGGCGATCCCGGCACGCGCGACCGCGGTCGGCGCGGAGGCGGCGATTCTCGTCGACTGCAAGCCCGAGCTGGTCCACGAGGGGCTCGTCGCCCTGCGGTGTGGTGCGTTCCACATCGCGTCTGGAGGCAAGACGTACTTCAACACGACCCCTCTCGGCCGGGCGGTGACGGGGACGATGCTCGTGCACGCGATGCACGAGCAGGGCGTCGGTGTCTGGGGCGACGGCTCGACCTACAAGGGGAATGACATCGAGCGGTTCTTCCGGTACGGGCTACTCGCGAACCCGTCGCTCCGCATCTACAAGCCCTGGCTTGACCCGGCGTTCGTCTCGGAGCTCGGCGGTCGCGAGGAGATGAGCGCGTGGCTCGAGGAACGCGGCCTTCCGTATCGCGCAAGCGCCGAGAAGGCGTACTCGACGGACGCGAACATCTGGGGGGCAACCCACGAGGCGAAGGAGCTCGAGCGCCTCGACCGGTCGCTCCGCATCGTCGCGCCGATCATGGGAGTCGCGCACTGGGATGCGTCGGTCGAGATCGAGCCGGAAGAGGTGACGATCCGCTTCGAGGAGGGCTGGCCGGTGGCGCTGGACGGTGCGCGGGTCGACGACCGGGTCGCGCTCGTGCGCGAGGCAAACGTGATCGGCGGACGGCACGGACTCGGCACCTCCGACCAGATCGAGAACCGGATCGTCGAGGCGAAGAGCCGTGGGATCTACGAGGCACCCGGCATGGCGCTGCTTCACATCGCCTACGAGCGACTCGTCAACGCGATCCACAACGAGGCGACGATCGACGAGTACCGCTCTGGCGGCCGGCGCCTCGGCCGCCTCCTCTACGAGGGACGCTGGTTCGACCCGCAGGCGCTCATGCTCCGGCAGGGCCTCTCGACCTGGATCGGCAGCGCGATCACGGGCGACGTCTCGATCGAGCTCCGGCGAGGTGACGACTACACGATTCTCGACACGATCTCCGAGAACGCGACGTACCGGCCGGAGCGGCTTTCGATGGAGCGCGTCGAGGATGCGGCCTTCGGCCCACTCGACCGGATCGGCCAGCTCTCGCTTCGCCTTCTCGATCTCGAGGACACACGCGACAAGCTGTCGCTGTACGGCCGGCTCGGCCTCACCGGCGGCGACGAGGCGCTTGGCGCGCTTTCCCCAGCCGAAGAGGACTAACCCACGCCCTCGCCGCCCGCACGCTCGATCACGACGACCGGGACACGCGCGTACGGGCTGAGGTGGAGGAGCGCGCGGACGATCTCCGCGCAGTCCTCGGGCTGGATCATCTCCTGGCCGGGGATGCCGGTCCACTCAGCCATCGGCGTGTCGACGAACCCGGGGCACAGCGCCGTGGCGCGGACGCCGCTGCCCACCTCCTCGCGGTCGAGCGACCGCGTGAGCGCGATCAGCGCCGCCTTCGCGGCGCCGTAGCTCGCAAGCCCGGGCGTCGGGATCGTCCCCGCGATCGAGGCGAGGTTCACGACATAGCCACGCGACTCGCGGAGCGCCGGAAGGGCTTCGCGGGTGACGAGGAACGCACCGCGGAGGTTCACGGTCTGCTGGAGATCGAACTGCTTTGTCGGCGTCTCGCCGATGCGTCCGGCGATGCCCACACCCGCGCAGTTGACGAGGACGTCGATACCGCCGTGGTGCTCGAGATGAGACGCGACGAGCTGTGCGCACGCTCCTTCGTCCCGCACGTCGACGGCGAACGAGGCTGCCTCGAGCTCGGCGGCCGCGACCTCCAGGCGCTCCACGTTCCGCGCCGCGAGAGTAAGCCCGAAACCCTCCTCGCGAAGCATTCGCGCAATGGCCAGACCGATTCCGGACGAGCCTCCGGTCACGAGGGCGCTCGGCATGTCGGGATCCTCCCACAGGTCGACAGTCCTCTGGCCGAAGGAGGAGCTCGTGGGGGGACCTCGGGTTCCCCCACGTTGCGGCCGTACACTCGGAGCATGGCAGCCCCGGTGGAGTTGACTGCGCTCGCGCGCGCGGGTGGCTGTGCCGCGAAGTACTCCGCCGCCCGCCTCGAGGAGCTCGTCGGCGGCCTGGTGACGGCGGACGACGCCGATCTGCTCGTCGGGCTCGATCCGGCGGACGACGCGGCGGTGTACCGCCTGAACGACGAGACAGCGCTCGTGTTCACGGTCGATTTCTTTCCACCCGTCGTCGACGACCCCCGGACCTTCGGGCGGATTGCGGCCGCGAACGCGCTCAACGACGTCTTCGCGATGGGGGGCCGGCCGCTGCTGGCGCTCTCGGTGACGGCGTTTCCCGAGGAGCTGCCCACGGAGACGCTCGGCGAGGTCCTCGCGGGCGCGGCGCAGACCGCGCGCGAGGCAGGCGCGATCCTCGCCGGCGGGCACACGATCCGCGACGACGAGCCGAAGTACGGGCTCGCCGTGGTCGGCACCGTCCACCCGGACGGCATCTGGACGAAGAGTGCGGCGCGTCCCGGCGACGTCGTGCTCCTGACCAAGCCGCTCGGGACTGGGCTCGTCCTCCAGGCGGTCCGCGATGGACGTGCGCCCGACGGCGCACTCGGGGCCGCGGTCGAGGCGATGATGACGTTGAACGGGTCGGCGGCGGACGTCCTGCACGCATTCGAGCCCCACGCGGTCACGGACGTGACGGGCTTTGGCCTCCTGGGGCACGCGTACGAGGTGGCTGACCGCTCGGGCGTGAGGGTCGAGCTCGACGCAGGCTCGCTCCCGCTTCTCCCCGGCGCGCTCGACGTCGCAGAGGACGGTGTCCGGACCGGAGGGGACAGACGCAACCGTGAGTTCGCGGGGCCCCACGTCGACAGCAGCGCTCCGGAACCGCTCGAGACGCTCGCCTACGATCCGCAGACAGCCGGTGGCCTCCTGATCACGCTGCCGGCCGAGCGACGCGCCGTGGTCGAGGCGGCGTTCGCGGCGGCGGGGCTCGACCTGTGGGTCGTCGGTCGGGTGACCGAGGGAAGCGGCGTGGCGCTGGACGGCCCGTGAGGCTCGGCGCGCGCCTCCGCGGTCCGGTCTCTCCGGAGCGTTTCGCGCAGATCGCGACGGCGTCGCTGATCGCGCTGGGGCTCGTCGTCGCCTCGGGAGCGTTCGTCCGGCTGACGGGATCGGGTCTCGGCTGCGACAACTGGCCCCGCTGCGGCCAGACGCCGTTCCCGGCGGCGCACTTCCACGCGCTCGTCGAGTTCGGCAACCGGATCGTCGCGCTCACCGGCCTGCTGGTCTCGATGGTGGCGTGGCTCGCCGCCCGACGCGTCGAGAGCCTGCCGTGGTGGGTCCGGCGGGTCGCGCTCGCGGCGTTCCTCGGCGCGGTCGCGCAGATCCCGCTCGGAGGGATCACGGTGATCCTCGGCCTCCATCCGCTGGCGGTGATGTCGCATTTCCTCCTCGCGCTCGTCGTCGTCGCGCTCTCGGTCGTCGTCATGCTCGAGGGATGGAGCCATGCCCGCGGCCTCGGGGCGCCGGTCGGGCCGCACTGGCTGCGCGTCGTCGCCGTCGTCGGGATCGGCGTCTGCGTGGTGATGGTCGTGACCGGCGCCGTCGCCACGGCCTCGGGCCCACACCCCGGCGCGGACTCGAACGTCGAGCGCCTCGGGCTCGGGATCCGCGACACGGTCTACGTGCACGTGAGGGCGGCCGCGGCGTTTGGGCTCGGCTTCCTGTTCCTCTGCTCGCAGCTGCTCCGCTCGAGACGTCAGGCGCCGGGGGTGCTCGCTCTTGCCGGGGCGCTCATGGTCGTGCTCGTCACGCAGATGGTCGTCGGCGAGGTGCAGTACCGAAACGCGCTGCCATGGGGACTCGTCCTCGTCCACGTGACCCTCGCGGCGACGATCTGGGCCCTGACGGTCGCGATCGGCTACGCGCTCTGGCGGCCGCCCGCGCTGCTCACGGCGCCCGCGGCGGTTCGCGCCGAGCCGACCGACCGCGAGAAGGCTGGCCTGGAGCAGGCGCGTCTCTGATCCGCGCTCTCATAGCCCACGAGGGCGCAGTTAGGCTTTGACGATGGCGGAGGACCTACGCATCGTCGATCGCCCTGCGCTCCGGCGACCGGTGCTGATCTCGGCATTCCGCGGCTGGAACGACGGCGGTCAGGCCGCGACGGTCGCGGCGGCGTTCCTCGCGCGCCAGTGGGACGCGACGCGCTTCGCCGACATCGACCCGGAGAGCTTCATGGACTTCCAGGCGGTCCGGCCGACGGTGACGCTCGACGCGGGCCTCACCCGGCGGATCGAGTGGCCCGAGAACGTCTTCTTCCACGCGACCGTGCCCGGCACCGACCGGGACGCCGTGATCCTGCTCGGCGTCGAGCCGAACTACCGCTGGCGGGCGTTCACGGATCTCGTGGTCGGGCTCGCCCGCGATCTCGACGTCGAGCTGGTCGTGACGCTCGGCGCCCTGCTCGCAGACGTCCCGCACACGCGCCCGGCGCCCGTCACCGGCGCCGCGACCGATCCGCGCCTGGTCGAGGAGCTCGGGCTGCAGCTGTCGCGCTACGAGGGACCGACGGGGATCGTCGGTGTGCTCCACGACGCCTGCCGCACGGCCGACCTCCGCTCCGTGAGCCTGTGGTCGGCCGTCCCGCACTACGTCTCGCTCGCACCGAGCCCCCGCGCGGCGAAGGCGCTCTGCGTCCGGCTCTCCGATCTGATCGGTGCGCCGATCACGACAACGGAGCTCGACGAGGCAGAGGAGGAGTACGCGACGCAGGTCAGCGAGGCGGTTGCGTCCGATCCCGAGACGCAGGCGTACGTCGAGGAGCTCGAGCAGCGGGCCGACTCGCTCGACTCATTCGCCGAGGAGGGACAGCTTCCGACAGGGGATGCCCTCGCGGACGAGCTGACGCGGTACCTGCGCGACCGCGACCGCGGCCACGGCCACGGCGAAGACGCGTAGTACGGAGCTCCCCCGCGACGTCTGACGTCGCGAACCGACTCGAGCCCTACTCGGCCGGGTCTGCCGGCGGAGCGGCTTCGCCGGCGGCGGCGTCTGGCTGCCCGCCCGACACCGGCGCCTCTGCGGGCGTTGCGTTCGGCTCGACGGTGCGCTTCTTGCGGCGACGGCGACGCGACTTGCGGGCTGGGGCCTTCGGGGTCGGCAGGCTCTCGGCCAGGGCCGTCGCGGTGTCCTGGATTGGGCCGAGCGCGTCGCGGGCCTTGTCGAGGAGCTGATTCGACCGGGGCGTATAGCCCTCGGCGGACGCGAGCAACGCCGCGCCGACCAGAGGCGGCAGCGCGGCGGCGATGCGGACAAGCTGCGCGACGTTCTCCTCGTGCCGGTGGCCGCGGGAGTTCGCTACCGCGCCGAGCAGCCGCTTCGCCTCGGGGAACTCCTGGCTCGCCTTGCGGTCGAGCGTCTTGCGCACCGCGCGTGCCAGTCGCCAGGTCCAGCGACTGAGGATCTGCTCCGGCGCGACGGCCTTCCCGTCGCCGACGGCGCGGAGGAGGATCCGCACGCCGGCGGCGCGGTCCTTCTCCCAGGGCGGCGCCTGCGTGACGAGCGTGACGAGGTCGTCGAAGTCCGCGCGGTCGACCGGCGTCGCGACCCGGTCGGCGAGGGCGGTCATCCGCAGGCGACGGTTCGGATTCTCGGCAGCACAGACCGACAGGAACGTCTCTAGGGCGCCCTTGCCCGCACGGCCTTCTGCGAACTTCCTCGCGAAGTCGGCGCGCTGGTCGAAGCGGATCTGGCGACCCGCGATCGTCGCCCAGAAGCGCTGCTCGTCGTCGTCGAGGAAGCGCGGGTCGACGCGCTGCCACTCGCGCTGGATGACGGCGAGGCGGCGGCCGACGTCCTGTGTGACGGGAACGAGCCAGGGCGCCGGCGACAGCTTGCGGCGTGCGCGCCGGGCCGAGCGTCGGCGCGGCGCCGGCGTGACCCGCGCGCCCTCGCGGTAGAAGTCCGAGTCGAGCAGCGAGTGGAGCGAGACGACGCGCTCCGAGTGCGTCGCGCCCTTCGGCACGAAGTCGACGACGATCCCCGCCTCCTTGCGCGGGTGCGTGCGCATGATCCGGCCGATGCGCTGCTGGTAGACGCGCTTCGACGCCGTGGGCGCGAGGTGCATGCACACGGTCGCACGCGGGGAGTTCCAGCCCTCGGCGAGCAGCTGGGCGTTGATCAGCACGTGGATCTCGCCGCGCTCGTAGGCCGCGAGCGTCTCGGCGAGCTCGCGGGGCGGGGTGCGCCCGGACACGGCCATCGTCTTGAGCCCGGCCGCGCGGAACTCCTGAGCGAGGTGGTAGGCGTGGTCGACCCCGGCCGCGTAGACGATCCCCGGCGTCTGTCCGAAGCGGTCGCGGTAGAGGCTCGCGGCCGCCTGGTTCAGGGCGATGTGGTCGAGTGCATCGGCCAGCGCGCGCTCCTCGAAGTCGCCGCCGACGATTGGCACCGAGTTGATCGCCGCGACCGGTGGGACGCGGAGACTGCGGAGTGGAGCGATGAGCCCTCGCCGCGCTGCGTCCGTCAACGGGAGATCGTCCACCGACGCGGGGAACACGTCGGAGACCTGCTTTGCGATCAGCTCCTCGGTCGCGGTCATCCCGATGTAGAGCGGCTCCGGGAACCGGCGGATCGCGTTGGAGGTCTTCTCGCCGAGCGCCGTGTGCGCCTCGTCGCAGATCACGAGCTGGTACGCGGTACGCGAGATCTCGTCGGCGTGCCGGGCGAACCAGGCGTAGGTCTGGATCGTCATCGGATCGCTGCGCAAGGGCTCGCTGCCTTGCTCGATCGCGTCGGTGAGGCGGTCGCCGTAGCCCTCGGTCGTCAGGTCGCGTCGAAACTGGTCGACGAGCAGACGGCGGTGGGTGAGGATCAGCACTCCAAGCTCTCTCGCCGCCTCGACGAAGCCGGCGGCGGCAATCGTCTTGCCCGAGGCGGTTGGATGGCGAAAGCGGTAGCGCCTGACCGCGCCGGGGTCGGATCCCGCGAAGCCGGACTCCTCGTCGGGCTCCTCGTCGACGTCCTCCGCTTCCTCGACGTCCTCCTCGTCGTCTTCGAGCTCGTCCACGAGCTCGGCGACGCTGCCGTTGCCCGTGCCGTTGCCGTTCTCGTCGGCGCTCCGCTGGGTCGCGGCGATGAGCTCCGTCAGCATCCCCGCGAGCGCGTCGATCTGATGCCGCCGGAGCGTGGTTCCCGCCGCCGTCCGCGGCGTCTCCGCCGCCAGCACGCGCTCGAGCCCGAGCATCAGGCCGTAGCGGACCTTCCAGTCGTTCGACGGAGCGGCCAGCCCTCTCTCCATCTCGGACTGCGCGTCGTCGAGGGCCCGCCTGCGTGCCGTCCCCGGTGCGAGCGCGACCTCCGCGTCCTCGCCCGGATGGAGAAACGGCTCGCCGAACCACGCTTTGGCGCGTGCGGCTGCCTCGACGAGCGCGGATGCGTGCTCGCCGGGGACGTTCGCGGTGACGGTGGATTCCTGCATCTCGGCAGCAGCCTCGATGCGCGCCGCTCACTCCTACGCAACCATCGAGGAAGGCAGCTCGCGCGTGCAACATCGTGCGCCGGCGTCGCTGCACCCCGGAGACTAGCGGAATGGGCGGTCGGAGAGTAGGTGTCAGACGACGCCGAGTGGGCGGCCGCTGACGCGCTCCGAGACGCCGGTGCGATCGAGATGCGGCGTGAGCCCACCCCGGAAGAACGGGAACCCGGCGCCGAGGATCAGGCAGGCGTCGAGCTCCGCGGCGCTCGGCACGACGCCCTCGTCCAGGAGGCGGCGGGCTTCGTCTGCGAGCCCCTCGAGGAGCCGTTCGTGGATCTCGTCGACCGTCGGCCGGTCGTCGCGCGGCTCGAGGTCGGGGGACTCGCCGTCGGCCAGTGCCTGCAACACCCGCGAGCGAGGGAAGCGATCGGGCCACGCCTCGTTGAGTGCCAGGAGCACGTGATTCGCGACACGGGGGCCGACCATCGCGAGGAGCGCGGACGGGGGCATCGGCAGCCCGAGGCGCAATGCCGCCTCGTCCGTCTCCTCGATCGTCGCGCCCTGGTCGATCGCCTGCATCAGCACCGTCGTCTGACGCGTGAGCAGCCGATTGACGACGAAGCCCGGCGCGTCCCGCACGACGACGCCGCGCTTGCGCAGGCGCCGGACGACGTCCCACGCGGTCGCGAGGGTCTGGTCGTCGGTCGAGCCGGCGCGGACGATCTCGACGAGTGGGAGCACCGAGACGGGGTTGAAGAAGTGGAGGCCGACGACCCGCTCTGGGTGCGCGAGGCCGCCCGCCATCGCAGTGACCGACAGCGCCGACGTGTTCGTCGCGACCACGCAGTCCGGGGCGACGACCGCCTCGAGCGCGGCGAACACGTCCTGCTTCGCGCCGAGCTCCTCGAAGACCACCTCGAGGACGAGGCCGCAGCCCGCATACGCGTCGATCCCCTCCCCCGCGAGGGCGAGCGGTCGAAGCTTCTCGGCATCCGTCTCCACGAGTCGCCCGCGGGCAACGAGCCCGTCGAGCTCACCGCGGATCGCCTCGACGGCGCGCGGCGCGCGCTCGGGGTCGACGTCGGTCAGGACGACGGGGACACAGAGCCGCCGCACGAACAGCGTCGCAAGCTGCGTCGCCATCAGGCCGGCGCCGACGATCCCGACGCGCTCGATCCGCCGCGGATCGACGTCGGGCGTGGGCGCCGAACGGCCGATACGGCGCTCGACGACGTCGAAGGCATAGAGCGACGCCTGCGCCTCGGCGCCGGGCAGGAGCTCGGCGACCGCGTCCTCCTCCGCCCGGTATCCCTCCTCGAGGCCCCAGGCGGCCGCGCCTTCGATCAGCTCGAGCGCTCTGTACGGCGCGGGCGCCTGGCCGTGCACGATGTCGTCGACACGCGCCCGGGCGCCGCGCACCACTTCGGCGACGTTCGCGAGATCGGCCGCCGGTCGGCCCTTGCCCTCGCCGGCCTCGATCGCCTCGAGGAGCAGCTCGAGCGAACGCTCGTGCAACTCGTCGGGCGCGACAAGGTGGTCGACGAGCCCGATCGCGTGCGCCTCCGCCGCGCCGATCAGCCGGTTCTGCCGGAGCGGGCTCTCGACGACGAGGCGAACGGCCGCCTCGGCCCCGACGAGCCGCGGCGCGAGCTGCGTCCCACCCCAGGCCGGGATCAGACCGAGGAAGACCTCGGGAAAGCCGACGTGCCGGACGTCGGCGCCGATCGTGCGGAGGTCGCAGTGAAGCGCGAGCTCGAGGCCGCCGCCGACCGCGCCTCCGTTGATCGCCGCGAGCGTCGGGAACGGCAGCCCGTGAAGGCGGCCGAACAGCTCGTGGCCCGCGCGGCTCCCCGCACGCGCCCTCTCGGCGGAGATCCCCGGGAACTCGTCGATGTCGGCCCCTGCGCCGAAGCTGCCTGCGCTTCCCGTGAGGAAGAGCCCGCGCCAATCGCGCGTGCGCAGGCGTCCGAGGACCTCCTCCAGCGATCGCAGAGCCGCTTCATCGAACGTGTTCGGCCTGGTGCCGCCGGACCCGTTGGCGATCGTGAGCGACGCGACGGGCCCGACGCGCGTGTCGAGCCGTTCGAGCTGGAACCGCGTGCCGCTCACGGGGCCGCAGACTACGTGCAAGTTGCAGACTGCAAGGTGCGATGGACTGGGCTGCGAAACGGGATTGGGCGCTCGAGGAGCACGAGAGGCGGCTCGCCACGCCGGCCGCGGAAGGCGAGCGGGAGGACCTCCGGCTCGCCGGGATCGCCGGTGCGTCGTGGGCGGCGGGCCTGAGCGCGCTGATGCTGGGTGAGCACGACGAGGCGGCCTCGCTGCTCCGTCGGGCAGCGGACGAGTACGCGACGAGCTGGCATGCCGCCCCGCCCGGAGCCTGGGGCCGCCCGATCGCCATGCTCCGCTGCCGTCTCATCGCCGGCGACCCCGCGGGTGCCGAGCGCGATGCCGAGGCTGCGCTGGCCGCCGGCGCCATGGAGGCGGCGGGACCGATCGGAGGCTACTGCGCCGCGCTCGCCCTGCTCGCCGTCGGCCGGGACGCCGAGGCGGGCGCGGTCGCCTGGCGGATCGCCGAAGAAGGTCTCGAGCCGGCTGCGGTCGCACACGCGCTCGCCGCGCTCGTGTCGTCCGACGAGCCGGCGTTCGAGCTGGCACGACGCGACGTGCTTGGCTCCTTCGAGGAGCGCGACGCGTTCCTCGAGGACGTCGCGGTCGCGGACACGGTGCTGGTGCTCGACGCGCTCGCGCGGCGACGTGGGCTCGAGGTACGCCCGCTCGGGTCAGCGCTCCTGCCCGGGTAGGGTCGCGTCTGCCGGCGTAGGGGTTTTCGGCGGCGAAGCAGGCCGCTTCAGGGATCTGCCCGCCGAAGGCGGGATCACCCGCGGAAGACTTCAGCGCTGCTCGGCCGTCAACTCTTCGGCCCGCGTCATCGCAGCCTGGATCGCGTTGAGGAAGGCGGCGCGGACGCCGGCCGACTCGAGCTCCCGGATCGCGGCAATCGTGGTGCCGCCGGGCGACGTGACCATCTCGCGCAGCTCCACCGGGTGAAGCCCCTCGTCGCGGAGCTGCTTCGCGGTGCCGAGCATCGTCTGCACGACGAGCTGCGTCGAGATCTCCCGCGAGAGACCGAGCAGGAGGCCGGCTTCGATCATCGCCTCGGCGAGCAGCGCGAAGTAGGCGGGCCCCGAGCCCGAGACAGCCGTGACGGCGTCCATCGCGCTCTCCGGGACGCGGACGACGCGGCCGAGATGCGCGAGCGCGTCCGAGGCGAGCGTCACGTGCGTGTCGTCGGCATGCGCGCCGGCGCAGAGGCCGGCGATTCCCTCGTGCACGGTGGACGGCGTGTTCGGCATCGCCCGGACGACGGGCACGCCGTCGGCGAGATACCGCTCCACCGTCGTCGTCGGCGTGGCGGCGGCGATCGTCAGCACCGTCTGCTCGCGGCCGATCGCCCCTCCGATCTCGCCGAGGAGCGCCTCGATGTCCTGGGGCTTGACCGAGAGCACCACGAGCGAGGCGCCCGCGGCCGCTTCGAGATTGCTGGTCGTCGCATCGACGCCGTACCGCTCCGTGAGCTCTGCGACACGCTCCTCGCGTCGCGAGGACGCGGAGAGCTCGGCGGGCTCGCGCCAGCCCGACGAGAGGAGCCCGGCGATCAGCGCCTCGCCGATCCGCCCGGCCCCGAGGACCGCGATGCGCCGTTCGTCGATCATGGTCGACACTATGCCGCTCTGCGCGCGCGACGGCGCGCGATGCGGGCCTCGTCCACGGAAGCGCCCGGCACGAGACCGCGGGCCCAGCCGAGCAGCAGGATCTCGCACGCGAGCCCCTGCCACTCCTCGTACGGCGCGAGCAAGGCAGCGGTCTCGTCCCCCTCGACCCAGCGACCGACGAGCGCGGCGTAGAGCTTCACGAGCGAGAGGTCGCCGACGATGCCGTGGTCGTAGCGACCGAGCCCTTCCATCGCGATGACGCCGACCGACCAGGGCCCGACCCCGCGCTCGCGGCGCAGCCGACGCGAGACGACCTCGGTCGGGTGGGCACGCAGCCGTTCCAGGTCGATGGTCGCAGCGAGCCGATGGAGCGCCGTCGCCCGCTGCTGCGCCAGGCCGAGCCGCCGGAGCTCGGCCGGCGACAGCCGGCGGAGCGACGTCTGGGTCACGACCCGCTCGCCGCAGGCACGGAGGACCGCGCGCTCGAGCGCGAGAGCCCGTCGCGCCTCGACCAGTTGGCCGCACATCGCCCGGACGACGGCGTGCGTCACGGTCGCGCGGCGGAGCGGTCGGTAGCCGACCAGCGCCCGCGCCGAGGGGCCGATCAGCGGATCACGCGCGAAGCGCGAATGGAACGGCCCGGTGTCGTCGTCGAGGGCGAGCATGAACCGGGCGCGGTCGACTGCCTCGTCGTCCGAGGCGCGGACGACGACGCGTCCGTCGGGCCGCTGCCAGGCGGTCGCGACCCGATCGTCCGGGAGCTCGCCGCGCCACGTCCCGCGCCGGGCCATGAGGCGCAGTCGGTACGGCCCGACGGGCTTGAGGACGGTCTCGACCATCGCGCGGCCCAGCCTACGCCGCCGGTACGCTGCTCGACCGACCGTGCGGCTCGCCGACGCGATCTCGCTCCGCTCGCGCAGGCGCAAGCTCGCCCTCTTGCTCGAGCTGATGCAGCCCACGGCCGAGACGACCGTGCTCGACGTCGGCGTCGACGAGGTCTCGCACGGCGAGTCGGGCGGCGAGAGCGGCTGCACGACCCACAACTTTCTCGAGGAGCACTACCCGTGGCCGGCGCGGATCACCGCGCTCGGGCTCCACGACGGCGGGCGGTTCCAGGAGCGCTACCCCGCGATCGACTACGTGCGGGGCGACGCATGCGACCTGCCCTTCGCCGACGGGGAGTTCGACGTCGTCCATTCGAACGCCGTGATCGAGCACGTCGGCGGGCGCGAGCGACAGGAGGCGTTCGTCCGCGAAGCGGTCCGGGTCGGGAAGCGCGTCTTCCTCACGACGCCGAACCGCTGGTTCCCGCTGGAGGTGCACACGCGGCTTCCGCTCGTGCACTGGCTTCCGTCGGGTGCCGCCGGACGGGCCTACGACCTCGTCGGAAAGCCCTGGGCGAAGGAGAACCGGCTGCTCGGCCCCGACGACCTGCGCGCGCTGTTCCCCGTGCCGGTTCGCGTCCACAACCTCGGCATGACGCTCGTCGCGACGACGTGACGGCCCGCCTGCCCCGCGCGGCGCTGCTCGTCCTCGTGGTCGGGCTCGCGCTCCACAACCTCGCGATGGCGCTCCTCTGGCAGGCGGGCGTCCGCAGCACGGCGCTCGACGTCGCGGCGGCCTGGAAGGAGGTCGTCCTCGTCGTGGCCTTCGTCGCCGCGGTCTGGGCGGCAGGGTCGCTCCCACGGCTCGTCTGGGCCGACCGGCTCGCGCTCGCGTATGGCGCGCTCGTGGTTCTCTACTGGCTCTTGCCGCAGTCGTGGCTCGACGGGGGCGCGACGGCCAAGGGCGAGCTCTACGCGCTCCGGCATCACCTGCTGCCGCTCGGCGCATACGCGCTCGGGCGCTTCGTCACGCTCGATCGGGTCTGGTGGCGCCGGATCGGGCTGACGATCGTCGCGGTGGGCTGCGGGCTCGCAGCCTGGGGGCTGATCGACGTATACCTCGTGCCGCTCCAGTGGTGGCGGGACTCCGGCGTCCCCGACTGGTTCTCGCAGCAGCTCGGGCTCAGGTACCGCTGCCTCTCGGGCCTCCCCGAGAACTGGATTCTCAACACCGACGAGGAGAGCCCCGTTCGCCGGCTGGTCTCGACGTTCCTGAGCCCCCTTGCGACCGCGTACACCCTCGTCGTCGCCTGCCTGCTGCTGGCGGCGGTCCGGCCGAGGCGCTGGACGGTCGCCGCCGGCGCGCTCGCCTACGCCGGCCTTCTCTGGACTCACACGCGGGCCGCGTTCATCGCGCTCCCCGCCGGCCTCCTCGTCCTCGCGCTGCTCCGGCGCTCCGTGCCGACCGCCGGGCTCGCAGTCGCCTCGGTCGCCGCCTCGGTCGTCTTCGTCGCGATCTTCCCGACGATCGGGCCGAGCACGACCTACACCACGGCCGAGCTCATGTGCCTGCGCGAGAACGCCGCCCAGGCGGGCGTTGCCTCCGACGACCCCTTCAGCGCCGGGGAGAGCTCCACGTCGAGCCATCTCAGCGCGCTGCGTGACGGGATCCGCACCGTCGTCCACCACCCGTGGGGGTTCGGGCTCGGGAACTCGGGCGTCTCCGCGTCGCGCACGGGCGTGGAGGTGAAGGCGGGCGAGTCGAGCTACACGGAGCTCGGCGTCGACACGGGCGTCCTCGGGCTGCTCGCGTTCGCCGGGTGGCTCCTCGCGCTGATCCTCGCCCTCCGGGCCCGCTCCCCGTGGCTCGCGGCCTCCCTCGCGGCGGTCGCGGTGCTCGGGCTACAGACCGACGTGATCGGCATCCACTGGCTCTCGGTCGTCGTCTTCGCGCTCGCCGGCGCGGTGCTGCGCGGCTCGTCGGACGAGGAGCCGCCCGAAGCCGCGCTCTAGCCTGCCGTGCGCTGACAGCGCTTGTGATGAGTCAACACAAGCCTTGTCCGGCCTACCCGCTCGAGCCGAACGAGCGACGGCGCTCGACGTCGGCGTCGTCGACCATGTGGCCGTCCCGCTCGACGTACCCGCCCTTCCCGCCGACGACGAACACGACGAGGTCCTCGTCGCCCGCGTTCGAGATGCGGCGCGGCGTCGTCGACGTGACGTGCACCATCCCGCCGGGCCCGAGCAGCCGCTCATCGCCGTCGACCTCGACCCGCGCGGTCCCGGCGTGGACGAAGTACAGCTCGTCCTGCTCGTCGTGGTAGTGCTGGAACCCCTCGTAGCGGGGCGGCATCACGATCACGTTGGCACCGAAGGCGTCGACACCGAGCGCGCGGCGCACCTTCCGGAACCCGTAGCCCTCGCCGAGCTCGTCGATCGACCCGAACGCGTGCGTCATCTCGCTCCCTCCGTCCCGAGCATCGCCTCGATCGTACGCCGGAGCCCTTCCTCGAAGCCGACCACGGGCTCGAAGCCGATCGCCTCGCGCGCCGCGGTCACGTCCGCCCACGACTCGCGCACGTCGCCGGGCTGGGCCGGGCCGTGCACCTTCTCGACCGGGCGGTCGAGCAACCGGCCGACCGTGTCCGCGAGCGCGTTGACCGTCTCCGAGCCGCCGGTCGCGATGTTCAGGACACGGCCCGCGGCGTCGGGCGCCTCGGCGGCGAGGAGATTCGCCCGGACGACGTTCTCGACGTAGGTGAAGTCGCGCGACTGCCCGCCGTCCCCGTGAACGGTGACCGGCTCGCCGTCGGCCACCAGCCGGATGAACCGAGGCACCACCGCCGCGTACTGCGACGTGGGGTCCTGCCGCGGGCCGAAGACGTTGAAGTAGCGCAACGCGACGGTCTCGATCCCGTAGACGCGGGTGAAGCTCACGCAGAAACGCTCGGCGGCGAGCTTCGCGACGGCGTACGGGGAGATCGGGTTCGGCGCCTGCGTCTCGACGCGCGGGAACGTCCCGCCGTCGCCGTAGACCGAGGAGGACGAGGCGGCGACGATCCGGCGGATCCCCTCGTCGCGCGCGGCGAGCAGCACGTTCAACGTGCCCTCGACGTTGACCGCGGTCGAGGTCAACGGGTCCTGCACGGAGCGGGGCACGGAGCCGAGCGCGCCCTGGTGGAACACGATCTCGCTTCCTCGCACTGCGGTGTGGACGCGCTCGTACGAGCGGAGATCGCCCTCCACGACCTCGACCTCGCGACCGAGCGCGCCGAGGTTGGCCCTGCTCCCCGTCGAGAAGTTGTCGAGCACGCGCACCTCGTCGCCCCGCTCGAGCAACTCCGCGACGAGGTTCGAGCCGATGAACCCGGCGCCTCCGGTGACCAGGACGCGGGTCATGCCGACCGTTCCGCGACCACGTGGTAGTTGCCGGCGAGCGTGCCGGGACGGGTGCCGCGGAGCATCGGCGAGCGGGCGTCGACCCAGCGCGCGAGGCGGTTGAGCACCGATACGACGGCGCCCCGCAACGGGCGCAGCGGCGTGCGGCGGAGCGCGTGTTCGAGGTAGATCGCGTTCAGCATCGCGAGGGACGAGGCCGTGCCCGAGCCGGGCGACACCGTAACCGAACGCCAGTCGCCGTTCGCCGCGAACAGCCGCTCGAGACCCTCGTGCGTCCAGCGCCAGGGATCGGAGGGGTTCGGGTGGTAGACCATCGCGCCGTGCGTCGAGAGCAGGACGCGGCCGCCCGGGCGGGTGACACGGTGCAGCTCGCGGATCGCCTGCGCGGGGTCGTCGACGTGCTCGAGCACCTGGATGCAGGTGACGAGGTCGAAGGAGGCGTCCTCTGCCGGGATCGCCTCGATCGGGCCGACGATGTCGGCGTGCGCGTGGGGGGCGTTGTCCAGGCCGACGTGCTCCGAGACGAACGGCGCGAAGAGCGCCGCGTACGGCTTCTCGCCGCATCCGGCATCGAGGAGGCGGTAGCGACCGAAGTCGGCGGCAGCGCGCGCGGCCTCCTCCGCCAGCCAGCGTGCGAGCGGCGCGCGCACCGCGTACGTCGGCATCGAGAGCGGCGGCTCGACGCGGGGATCGGCCCCACTAGTCACGAACGGTCACCAGCCCGAATGAAAGCCATGTCAGCGCCCCGAGGGGAAGCCCCGAGACGAGGCCGATCCCGCTCCACACCCCCACGGTCACGAGCAGCCAGCCCAGCCCGCAGAGCGCTACCGGCGAGGAACGGATTCCGCGGATGCCCGTCGCGATCCCGGTGACGGCGAGCGCGAGCAGGACGACGATCCCCGCGACGCCGAGGTCGGCCGCGACCTGGAGGTAGAGCATCTGGATCCCCCAAGGGTGCTCGGGCGAGGGGAAGGCCTGGTCGGGCTCGTCCGGGAACCGCGCCCGGGCGTCGTCGAGGAACGGGCCG
>Ga0207661_10000653_pt1 | contig 22375 bp, 24 predicted proteins | sample KBSC713LmetaG_FD_184337 | JGI IMG/M metagenome (GOLD analysis project Ga0207661, IMG submission 184337) | Corn rhizosphere microbial communities from Kellogg Biological Station, Michigan, USA - KBS C7.1-3L metaG (SPAdes) (version 2) | ecosystem: Host-associated > Plants > Roots > Rhizosphere ...
ATTAGCCATATCACTCCTTAATGGGAAAAGCTAAACATCCTAGAAGATCCAATGACACCACTGGAACATCTTGGATCCACAAGGTTGGATCTGTCAAACCCGCAGGTCAGGGGCGGTTTCGTCCAAGATCAGATCCAGATTTCCTCGGGGCACTACTCTTACCTTCCCTGTCGGTAAGATAGTGTACCCCTGAAAAAATATGGTTAAAGCTTTTCACCTAGTACTCTCTGCAATGAACCACAGGGATCTGCTGAATATGGCGCCATTCTATCAGTCTTTTCCCGCACTGTGTAGGAGGCGGAGTTAGTTTCCATGCAGGCTGATCGAAAATGGGCAAAAGAAAAACCCCACCGAAGTGGGGTTAATCTTTAGAGCTTAATACTACGGAGTGACCTTAACCTCTACGTGCTCGCCATTCTCCGGGGAGATAACGAAGCTGAACGGGTCACCGTCACGGTCGCCCCAATTCTCAGCCGGGCCAGCGACACCTTCGGCGTGCTCGAGAATGTCACGAGCAGTAAGCTCGAGGTTGTACGGCGCGCTCTTAAGCTTCTGAGCGAGAACCGAGAAGTTAACAACCTCCTTGGTAGCGCCGGGGTTCTTCGGGTCCTTCTGAGTAGCACTAACCGACTTGTACTCAGTCGCACTAGCTGTAGCGGGCTTAATGTGGATCTCCGTAACACGGGGACGCTTAACACCCGAAGCAGCAGAGCCACCGCGACCAAGCGAAAGCAGCTCCGGCAGCTCCTTAAGGGCCTCCTCACCACCAGGCAAGTTAACCATAGTGGCCTTGAATCCCTTAATAGCAGCGTTCTTTTCCTTGTACGTAGCAGTCGCAGCCTCTACGTCATTCTCGTCACCCTTAGGCATAAGGGCTTCCTTGGCGTAAGCCTCAATCTGATTACGCCACTGCTCCATAGCAGCTTCGGCCTGCTCCATCTTTTCCCGGTAGGTAACAACCTGCGGGTCATCGCTGGTCTCAAGCAGATCAGCAATAACGGCCTTCTGATTTGCGGAAGCCTTAACGACTCGCGCCGCTTCGTTGGCCTCATTGGTGAGCTGCGTAAGAATGGCAACGGTCGCCTGCTTAGCAGCCGCCCACGGGTCGGTGCTCTGCGCGTTGACGACGCCAGTGGTGTTCTCGGTCATGGTGATCTCCTCTGTAGGGCGGGTGCCCGGTTGGCTTGTTAGGTAGAACATTACACGATGTGGGTTGCTATGTCTAATCCCTGAGAGGCTTTCTAAGGCGTTGTGTGGGTTGGCGGCGGATTTGTTTCCATGCGGACCCCGCAGGGCCTTACAGTCTAGCACATCACCTCCCATTCGTACTGAAAGCCGATGAGCTGCCATCCGTACTGCTTATTAACTCTGATCTGCCAGTCGATCTGATCTGGGAAAGCCTTAACCCTGTGCGTAAGGCATCGGCCACTGACCTTGGTCTGGAACGTCATTGTCACCTTGACCATTGTACTCAGTCCTCCAGAGCTTCGAGCTTGATGAGCCATTCATCGTCATGCTTCTGACGAAGTGATTCGTCGAATGCGTCCTTGACATTGTCGACGCACACGGTGACTGTCCGCTCTCTAACGACTGCAGGTATTCCGTCGTCAGACCAAGAGCCGTATGTGATCTCGAACGTCATTGTCCTGTCCTCTCTGCCCGGTTTCTGTTCTGCGAACAGCTTATCAAATGGATGAGGGACATTCAATGTTGTACGGGTTTTTGGGATCCGGCGTTTTGTTTCCAATAGGTACTTAATATCCAAAATTTTTACTAAAGTCTTGTGGTATGCTCGTGTGTCTGTTAGACTTAAGTTATGAGCCATAAAAACCCTAAGAACTTGCAACGTGACAAGAATCCGATCCAGGTACGACGAGAACAGCTGGGTATGACTCAGCATGTTCTGCATGCTGTAGCGGATTGTTCATTCCATACTGTGCAACGTGTAGAACAAGGCCTTATGCCTAAAGTTCCCTACACTATCTTCGATCGACTCTACGGCGCTAACTTCAGTTATGATGGTGTTAACGAACGGTATGACGATTGGAAGGTCAGTACCCGTAAGGCTAACCGTAAGTACCTAGACTATTGCATTGAGAACCCAGAACTCTGGTTTTCCTGGTTAGACTTTAGATTACTGATCTCGGAATCTAAGGCTGGCTTCTGTAAGTTGTACTGCATCCACCCTCATGTCCTAGACCACTTTGAAGCTCCTGACAAGGTTGATAAGCGGACTAAACTAGCTCCATTAATTGCTAAATCTTTCTTCGACGCTGGGTTGTCGGTTGCTGATATCGAATTAATTGAGCAGAAACTAAACTGGGGTGTAGCGGGGAAGGAACTAAGTAATGGCGGGTAAACGAAAGCAGAATAAGTTCAATCGTGGTGACTTCCTTAGTGTCTGTGCGGCCGTGCGGACCTATTGGTTGTCGTCGAAAAAGATTCCGGAGTTAGATCAGCTGGACGTGATCTGTGACGTTCCGCGACAGAAAATTGCAGCGGTTCTAGTTCACGAAGATTTCATGCAGGCAATGGAAGACACTGGGGTTCCGGTGAGGTCCCAAAAGGGACTAAATATTCTCCAACACCACGCGCTAGTGATTATGACGGACCCGTTAGACACACGGCCATTTCACATCAGGCTTAAAGAGTCAGGCATTAGCTCTGCTACCTGGAAAGCATGGCTGCGGAATCCGATTTTTGCTAGCTTCCTAGAACAGTTCTATGAGAACGCACTAGGCGATCACATGAACGCTGCGCACTTGTCACTAATGAAACAAGTCGACAAGGGTAACGTTCCGGCGCTAAACTTGTACTATTCGATGACAGGACGATATGACCCACGGTCCCAGCAAGAACGGGATCTTACTGCTGTCATTAGTGGGCTCATGGAGATTCTCCAGCGGAAACTGGATCCTATTCAATTAGGTGAAATCTCTGAAGAAATCCAGACTCTAATGGGTGGTGGTCGTAAAGCTATTGAGCCCACGTATAGGTCTGAGCAAGTAGTAGACTCTGTTGTAATAGACACTGAAGAACTTCGTTATGAAGACGGCGAAAGATACGTAAAAGATCCGACCGGGCCGCTAATTGAGTTCGAAGAACTTCGTGAAGAAAAGTACGTTAGTGAGTTATGGGAAGTTCATTCGGACTCAGTAAATAAGGAAGCCTTCCTCGACGCTGGCGGTGCGGCCGTTTCTTTTGATACCTCACTATTCGACAATCCCTAATATAGGCCCTGTTAAACAGCCCTGCATTAAAACCCGACCTGTAGCGGAGAGTATCTATGGCGACCTTTACTAGCAGGTTAGGTTTACGCAAGCCTGCTACCGGCGACAACGTTAACGTTACAACTGACCTGAACGACAACAATGATAAAGTAGACCTGCATATTGGGGACTATGTCTGTACGTCGTCTACACGGCCTACAGGGGTAAACCTATTTACGGGTCGTACTATCTTTGAGACTGACACTAAGCAATGGCTTATGTGGGATGGCTCTTCTTGGCTATATAGGGGTGGAGCGCTACAGGGTACGTGGTCTTTTGCTGTCACCGGTGCTACGTCCGGTACGGGCTCGGTAGGTAACGGTACAGTTAGTGCTAACTACTTCCGTAGTGGTGACTGGGTCGACTTCTGGGTCAGGTTCACCCTAGGGTCAACTACGTCGTTTGCACCTACGGTAGGCTCATTAGCGTTCAACTTGCCTATTGCTACTACGATGGCAGGTACTACGCCTATTGGTAGTGGGCTTATTTCTGACTCGTCTAGTGGTGACCGATTTGTGGTTGCAGTACTAGTGGAGACTAGCACTACGGTCACATTACCACTAACGCGTGCATCTTCTGCAATTACATCTGATTCAGTTCCGTGGTCTTGGGCTACTAACGACACGATCCGGTACTCTGGACGCTATAAGGTAACCTGATGGCAGAACGCGGAGAACGTCCACTACAGGATCAGTACAGCACTAAGACACAAGGCATCAACGTATTTGATCCTCGTGTTGTACAGCAGATCCATAAGAATGCTGATACTGATACCGGTAAGACTGCTATTCACCATACGATCGGTCCGGCTCCAGACCAGGTGGCCTCCGGCGCGCACATCCACGACGGTAACGAGACGCGTCAGCTACTAGTAGGACTCAATATCACCGGTTCCCGGGGTGGGAACGTAGCCCTAGCTTCCGTGATTGATGCCTTGGAGGCTTTAGGTGCTACCGATAATACGACGGCTTAAAGACGGTAAGACGTTTAAGATCTACTTCAATAAGACTACAGCTGTAGCGTGGGCCTTATTTGGTCCTACAGCTTTCTTTATTGGATGGTCAGAGTCAGTAGCTTTAGTGTGGGTAGCTAGTGTCTGGGCTAATGTTAAGTCAGACTGGGCTACTGCCGAGGCTGCAGATGATAGAGACCTTGTAGCACAGCTTACTAGAATTGAAGAGAACCAGATGGTTATTCTAAACGCCATCAACAAAATCTTGGAGGAAAAAGATGGATGTCATTGTGCTAATCCTAGTAATCGTGGGATTGCTATGCTTCGCAGTAGAGGCACTTCCGAATATCGCAGTAGCGAGGTGGAACCTGGTAGCCCTGGGGCTCCTTTTAGTTACTTTAGCAGCGGTACTGAGTGACACTGTCTTTAGGACTGGATTCTAATTATGCCACCGCGTAAGCGTGTTGTTTCGCAAGAGGATATGCTTGCGCAGCTGGCTGCTGGCATCAAAAAGCAAGCACGTACTCCTAATATCTATGGATACGTACCTCATGAAAAGCAAAAACAGTTCCATAGTAGTGGAGCCAAGATACGTTTATACGTGGGGGGAAACCGTTCCGGGAAGACGACTGCTGCGGTTGCGGAGTCAATCTATTACCTTAAAGGGGAACACCCTTTCAAGCCAGTTTATGAACCTCCAGTATATGGGAGGACCATTGGTGTTGACTTCGTTCGAGGTGTTAAATCCATTCTTATTCCGCAATTCGAAAGGTGGATACCCCCGAGCCTTCTTAAAGGAGGAAGCTGGACGCGTTCTTACGATACAGAATCGCGAACGCTTTCTCTTACGAATGGGTCTACCCTCGAATTTATGTCCTATGAGCAGGACACCGATAAATTCGCTGGTGTACCTCGTCACTTCACCCATTTTGATGAGGAACCGCCGAAACACATCTATAATGAATGTAAAGCACGTCTGATTGACTATAACGGTGACCACTGGTTCTCCATGACCCCTGTTGAAGGTATGACATGGGTATACGAAGAACTATTTGAGCGTGGATCTCAAGTAGACCCGAATGCTCATATCTTCATCACCATCGCGGACATGACGGATAATCCGCATATTAACAGTGATGGCGTAAGCAACTTCTTGGCGGGACTTGATGAAGACGAAATCAAACGTCGTGAGTCTGGTCAGTTCATCTCTCTCGGTGGTCTTGTATTTAAACGGTTCAAGACAGAAACTCATGTTGTGCCACAGTATATCCCACCAAAGAGCTGGCAATGGTATGCCTCGGTAGACCATGGCTTGAATAACCCTACCGCTTGGCTGTGGCACGCAGTATCTCCCGAAGACCAAGTAGTTACCTTCTGGGAAGAATACACCGGAGAGAGAATCGTTTCTCAGTGGGCTGCTAAGTTCCACGAAGTAAACGAAATGTTTGGCATCTCTGAGGATAAGCTTATCGTCGTAGGAGATCCAGCAGGTAAGCAGCGAAATGCTGTAACAGGTACTAGCATCCATACTGAGTACGCTAATCATGGCGTCTATATTGCCGATGGCAATAACGATGTTGAAGTAGGCGTGCTTAAGATGCAGGAATATCTATATAGTACACATGCTGAAACTGGACAGCCCTACTGGCAGATCACTGAGAACTGTTCAAATCTCATTCGTGAGATGAAAAAGCTCAGATGGGCTACATGGGCTGGCCGTAAGGCTCAGTATGAGAATAACCCGCAAGAAAAGATCCATAAGAAGAACGACCATGCACCAGACTCAGCTAGGTATATGTTTTCCTTCTTACCTGACTTAAAGCCTATGTTTGAGGCTATGGAGGATAAGAAACCGCTTGAGTCGTCTGCTTTGCAACGATATGATGAAGCTCTAGTCGCAAGTGCGGGCCAAACAGCCTGGACTGTGCACGAGGGTACTGACCTCTACGCAATGGAGTATGATTAATGGCTGCCGACGAAAAGGGCAAGAACGAGGCTAACCCGAAGCCTGCGTCTAACCCCAAGCCTGCTAAAGCTGATGGCACTAAGAATGCCTTCGACTTTGAGACCACTAAGGCTAACGCTGAGACCACAGTAGCCCGTGAGCAGACTGACCCGCTTACTGCTGCTGGTAACACTACTGTCCAGGACGGCCCTGAAAACACTGTTCAGGATGGCCCGGAGAACGATGAGGCCGCTACAGGTGTACTAGGCTCTAACCACGGTGACTTTAGCCCTTCGACGGCTACAGTTTCCCAGCTTGAGCGTGCAGAGCTTAGCGATGTGGCTAAGAACGAGCGTAAGCGTATTGACTCGCTTCCGGATGTCGCTATGTACAACCCTAACGCTGGTCTTGTCCCGCGTGTGGGTGGTCCTTATCTAGACAACCTAGAGAATGAGCGTGCAGAAGTTCAGCGCGCAGTATTTGAGAACCGTGAGCCTGATTTCACTAATATGGCTGGTTCTGCTGGCGTAACTCTAGTGACTGCTGGCCAGTTGGCTAACATGCACACTAGCTCTAACCCGGCTGCTCTAGGTGAGTTCATTGAGGCTCACAAGGACGACGACAAGCTCGGCCCCACGCCTATTACTACAGTCCCGATGGCTGGCACTAACCTCGAGGTAATTGAGGCTGCCGAAGCTGAGAAGAAGGCTCGCAAGGAGTGGGACAACAGCACGGTTACTTCGCACGATAACCCTGATGTTGTCTTCACCGAGTCTGCAACTCGGGATGCAGCGCGGTAAACATGGAAACTAATACCGGTCTTGTAGGCGAGGACCATTCGTCTCGCTTCCAAGTACTGGAGCGGCCCACCGTATACCCTGGCATTTGTATCTGCTGCGGCTCCGTTAACCGACCTGTGGTTAATTTCGGAGTCCAGATTGATTACGAGCGCGAGGGTTACGGTGCGCTTCTTCTATGTGAGTTCTGCTGCAAGCAAGCAGCATCTAAATTTCCTAGCGAGCCTGTAGCGGAAGCAGACACCTCCGATGAAGTCCGTAAGGCTTTAGAAGAGCAGAAAGTAGCCTTACATAATGGACTACTCAGTTATCTTAATGCTTTTAGTGATCCTGGTGTCACTGTCCCTCTTTATGGGGACGATGATTCTGTTCCTGAACAAACAGAACCAGCGGACGTTACAGACGCTCAGCCAGGACTATCTGACGAGTCAGAAGCTAATGGCAGGATTGCTATCGAAACAAGCAGCAATGATAGCAAGCAAGGATCCATTAGCGTTTCAAGCAATTCAAGCGATGGAGACGACGACCCTCTCGGATTCCTCCGAAACGTATGATCCTTCGGATGAAGCTGAAATTGATCGTCTAAATAACATGAAACTCGGAGGGAGGGTAGACGATGACGCTGATGGATTCGACGCCGAGCGATTTGAGGACCTTAATGGGCTCCCAAACCTTGGATACCTCCACACCACTGGATAGTATGAATGAAGAAACACAAAAGAAAATTGTAGCATGGGTTAGTGAGAAGTACAGCAACATGAAGTCAGCACGTAGCAGGCAGGAAATGGTCTGGTACGTGAACATGGCTTTTTATGCTGGTAACCAGTACGTGGAATTAGTCCCCAGGCTTAGTCGTCTGATTACGCCTAAGGCTCCTCCCTACCGGGTACGGCATATCTCTAACCGTATTCGTCCCATTATTCGTAATGAGATTTCACGGTTAACGTCTCAAAAGCCTAGTGCATCGGTGATTCCTGCGTCCTCAGAAGATGAGGACCTTTTTGCTGCCTACGCAGCAGAGCAAGTATGGGAATCTGTATCTAACCGCGCTCATCTTAGTCGCGTCCACCGTAGTGCTACGTGGTGGGAATGTATTACAGGTAACTCTTTCATTAAAGTGTGGTGGGATCCTCAGCGTACTGACTATGAGAGTAACCCTGAGGGCGTCCAGGGTGACATTTGCTTTGGGCATGTAACACCGTTCCATCTTTACGTACCTGATCTGCGTGAAGAGGATATTCAGCAGCAGCCGTATGTTCTTAACCTCTACACCAAACCTTTAGAGTGGGTTAAAAAGTTCTACGGTCCTCTGCTAGAAGGTAAGAACGTCACTCCTGACGTAGTGTCTGCTAGTGAGATCCTTAACGACGCATACCTGAATCTGGACAACACTGCAGGTAACAAAGAACCAGATTCTGTTCTGTGTCAGGAGATGTGGGTTAAAAATGGCGGATGCGAATTCCTTGAAGGCGACTACGTTATCCACGTCGTCGGTGGGCACCTCGTCTCTATTTCCCCCATGTACCAGCATGGAAAGTATCCTTTCATCCACTTCGGACACATCCCTAGTGGAAAATTTTACAGAACTTCTGTCATCGAAGACCTTATTCCTCTGCAACGCGAGTACAACCGTACACGATCGCAGCTGATCGAGAATAAGAACAAAATGGCTAGCCTTCAAATGAGGGCTGCTATGAACTCGATTGACGCTAATAAAGTAACTAACGCTCCTGGACAGATTGTATTCTACCGTCCTGGATTACCTCCTCCTGAGCCGCTGCCGCTACAGCCGATTCCTAACTACGTAGTAGAGGAATTGAGCCGTAACGTCACGGATATGGAAGACATTAGTGGCCAGCATGAGGTGTCGCGAGGGAGTGTGCCGCCTGGTGTTACAGCTGCAACTGCAATTAGTTATCTCCAAGAAAAAGACGACTCTATGCTTTCCCATACGTTCGCGGACGTTGAGGAAAATATGGAGGAAATTGCACGGCAGACACTCTCGCTAGTTGGGCAGTTCTGGGATACACAGCATATGGTTAAGGTTGTCGGAGAAGAAGGATTCTTCGACACCTTAATGCTGCGCGGTTCGGATCTTAAGAGCAACACAGATATTCGTATGGAAGGTGGGTCTTCCCTGCCTACCTCCAAGGCTGCAAAACAGGCTCTCATCATGGATATGATGAAGATGGGCTTTATTCAGCCTAACGATGGTCTTAAGATTCTTGAAATTGGTGGCGTTCAGAAGCTACAGGAACGTCTACGCCGTGACGAATCCCAGGCTCAGCGTGAGAATATTCGGCTTAAGTCTATGCAGCCGGATATGGTGGATGAATTCCGCCAGCAGTGGGAGATGTTGCAGCAAGCCGAGATGGAAGAATTCGGCATGTTGCAAATGCAGGGCAGCGGTATGCCTCCTGAAATGGGTGGCGAGCAAGACCCTATGGCTATGCAAGATCCTGCTGCTATGCAGCAGGCCCCTATGCCACAACAGGCTATGCCACAACAGGGTCCTGTTCAGCCAGATGAACCGTTTAAGACCCTCGATATGGAGGGTATGCCTATGATGCAACCGGCTATTTTGCCGGTTAACACCTGGGATAACCACGCTGTCCATATTGAGGTGCACAACAACTTCCGCAAGTCTCAGGCATTTGAATTGCTTCCTGACAAAATCAAGAATCAGTTTGAGATGCACGTACAGATGCACGTAGCTGCTGCAGCACAGGCTATGCAGGAAGCTCAGATGTTCGGTATGGGTATGGCTGGTGGGATGGGTGGCGAGGAAATGCCACCTGGTGAAGAACCGCCGCCAGAACAAGGTGGTCCGCCGCCACAACCAGGAGGTATGTAATGCCTGATCTAGACATTAATGACCCGTTTGGCTTTACAGACAAGCGAGTTGGCCGGGGTAATACGTCTACGTCCCACGTTAACTCTGAGTACGCTAACCTAGGCACTATTGCAGCTAAGAAGGCCCGCCTTACTACTCTTGCTGCGGCTTCTTACTCTGCTTCGCGGCTCGCAACTATGACAGAGAACGACCTTGACTACGCACTCCGGCTTATTTCTGACTCGGCTGGTATTAAGTAGTTGACTCTCCTATAGACCCACAGATACACTCGATATAGAGCGCCAGGGCCGGGAGGTACAGCGCAGACAGGACTTACAATGAGTGAAATGTCAGGGAATCCAGTAGCTGATGGTGCAGCGATGTTAGACGCTGCTAATTCGGATACGGGTACCACCAATACCCCTCCGGTTACTCCTGTAGCGGATAACACCCCTCCCGCTGCACCATCTCAACAAGGTTCTGGTCACCCTGCTTGGAACCAGTACCTTAAAGATATTCCCGAAGGCTTTCATGGCGTTGTAAAACCTGCCTTTGAGCAGTGGGATAAAGATGTACAAGCTCGTCTAGCAGAGGTACAATCGCGTTACGCGCCCTACAAGGACATTCTTGGTAGTGGTGTTCAGCCACAGCAATTGAGTGAAGCCGTTCGTCTTTACCAGATGATGGCTAACGATCCTCAATCTATCTATAATGCTATGGCTGAGCACTACGGATATGGGCAAGACGCTGGTCAGGGCCAAGCTGAAGAGACGGATGACGAATTTGATTTAGGGGATGGTGAAGATGATATTTCTAACCACCCCCAGTTTAGGCAGTTGCAACAACAGCAGCAGGCTTTACAGCAGCAGCAGGAACAATTTGTTGCCGCTATGCAGCAAGCTCAAGAAGCTCGTCAGCAGCAAGAGGAAGCAGCTGTAGGCGAGCAGTGGCTTGACAGTAAAGTAGCTGAGACAACTGAATTGCTTAAGCAAAAGGGAATTGAGCCAGATTACGACTACATCATTACCCGAGCTTTAGCCCTTGGTCAGTCTGGGCAAGCTACAGATAATGACCAGGCGTGGGAGCAAGCTGTACAGTCTTGGATTTCTAAGGTTGACAGTTGGGGTAATCGTAAGACAGCTAACTCCACAGCACCATTAGTAATGCCCACCAACGGTGGGACTCCGTCGAATCAACTTCCTGACATGTCTAATGGCAAGTCTCGCCGACAGATCGGTGCGGCTATGCTTGATGCAGCGTTTAGAAACGGATAAAATATGCCTGCTACGATGACTACGGTCTCGGCGCTTACGAAGGAAATCTACGAGGGTAGCCTTCGTAAGCAGCTGAACGATGAAGCTGTCGCTCTTAAGCGGCTTGAGAAGACTACTGAGGGTGTGACTAGTGACGTTGGCGGTAAGTACGTCACGTTCCCGATTCACACTACCCGTAACGCTGGTATCGGTGCTCGTAACGAACTAGAGCAGCTGCCTAACGCTGGCCAGCAGGGTACTGCGGCTGCACGTGTTGGCCTTAAGTACCTTTATGGTCGTGTTCGGCTTTCGGGTCAGACTATGGAGCTGGCGAGTAAGAACTCCCAGTCGTTCATGTCTACGCTTGACCTGGAAATGAATGGCCTTAAGGACGACCTTCGTAAGGACCAGAACCGCCAGGTTTATGGTGACGGCATTGGTGGCGTTCACCGTATTACTGCTGCCGCTACTACGGCTACTCCGACTGTTGCCCACACTATCTGGGGCCAGATCGGTATGCAGGTCGATATTACTGACTCGACTGGCGTTACCATTAAGGCATCTAACCGTCAGATCACGGCTATTACGCCGACTACGGTTACCTTCTCTGGTGCTACGCAGGCCGTTGTTATTGGCGACCTGATTACCCGTACGGGTTCGAGCACAAAGGAATGGACTGGTCTTTCTAAGATCGTTCAGTCTTCGGGCCAGCTTTACAACGTTGACCCGTCTACTACTCCGGTATGGACCTCCGAGGTAGACAGCAACTCTGGTGTTAACCGAGCCCTCTCTGAGGGTCTTATGATTAACATGATTGACCGTATTCGTACCCGCGGTGGTAAGACTACGGTTATCTTCCAGAGCATGGGTGTTCGTCGTGCCTACTTCAATCTGCTTACTCAGCAGCGTCGATTCACTGGCACTACTAAGTTCGATGGTGGATTTAGCGGTCTTACATTCACCACAGACCTTGGTGAGATTCCGGTAGTTGTTGACCCGGACTGCCCGCCGAACATGCAGTACTTCCTTAACGAGAATGAGCTTAAGTGGTACCGCGAGGCTGACTGGTCCTTCATGGACCGCGATGGCTCTATGTGGCAGCGCGTTATCGACTTCGATGCTTATGACGCAATTATGTTCCAGTACTCTGAGCTTGGTACCCACCGTCGTAACTCTCACGGTGTTATCCAGGACATCACCGAGGGTTAATATTCATTTGAGGGACCTCGCCCGAAAAGGTGTGTAGTATAAAAGACCTATAGGCGTCCCTCACCCTCCGATTAGTGGCCGGGCTGGCAACGGCCCGGTCTCTTTTCGTATCTGGAGGTATTTATGGTTACCGCTACTAGAGCCGATCTGGAACGTAGCTTTCTTGTTACAGCGTTAGGAGTGGCTGCTTTGCCAACTGACAGCCTAGATGATCTATGGCGTAAATTCCTTATCGCCAATACTCCTATCGCTGGTGGCGGTGGAGGTGGCGACCCAGTTATGGGTGGCGATTTATCCGGTACGGCGTCTAATGCTCAGATTGTCGCAGGAGCAGTTGGCACTGCAGAAGTATCTGCGGCTATTGAAGTTACATCGCGCAAAGGCGCAGCTAGTGGTTACGCAGGTCTAGACGGTTCGTCTAAAGTTGCTATCGCTAACATCCCAACAGGTACTTCGTCTAGCACCGTAGCTATCGGTAACGACTCTCGAATTACTGGTGCCGAACAGGCTGCTAATAAGGGAGCAACAAGTGGATATGCAGGACTTGATGGTTCTGGTAAGGTACCTATTGCTCAGCTACCTACCGGGACTTCTAGCACAACCGTAACTGTTGGTAACGATAGTCGATTTGCTGCGGCTGAGCAGACAGCTAATAAGGGTGCCTCCGGCGGGTATGCGCCACTAGTAGGTAGTCTACTGCCTGTAGCGAACCTTACTGCTGGCAGTATGCTTACCGTGGTTAAATCAGGTGGCGTATGGCCTGGTGGTACTGCTAGCACGGGAGTTCGTCCTACTAGCCGTACTGATGTAGTAGTTGCATGGATCGGTGCAGATCCTTCACCTGGTATTGTCGCCTCCGGCACGGCGGGAATGCTTGATAACGTAGACCTTCGGTTTATTACCCAATGACAGGTACCCTACACCGGGTCGAGAATTGGCAGCCACAAGCTGGCATTCTCAAACGCATTAACAGGGATACGGTACCGGACCGTAATATCCTTGTATGGGGTGTGGATAAACCCACTATTGATACCACAGGCGTACTTCCTAACGTATCTCGAACGGTTAGAGCTACACCCCTTACCCTAAACACTGCTGGTAACCAGACGTTTGAGAACACAGATTTTCAAGCCAAGGTTACTATTCAGTCATCTGGTACTAAGACCTTCCGTAACTGCACATTCTTGAGTAACGGTGGGTCTAATGGCATGGTACAGTGCACTCACTCTGCAGTTAGTGACGTCGTACTTATTGACTGTACGCTTCGACCTACTACGCCTAACAGTACGTATAACGCAGTTCAGGGTCACCACTACACTTTGCGACGTTGTCAGTTTGTCAACTGTGTAGACATGATTCGTGTCCACAATACGAATGCTGGTCAGGGTGCTGCTGCTACAGGTGTGCTTATTGAGCAATGCCTAACTCGTCTGCACTTCTGGGATCCGGATGACCCCGGACAGTCTGATGGCTCACACACGGATGGCATTCAGATTGAAGGAGGAGCAGGAACTATTATCCGTGGTAACTATTTCCAGAGCTACCACGATAAGAGTCTTATTTCCGGTCCTCCGTTTAGCCGCCAGGGTTATCTGGGTGCTTTCTCTGGCAATGCTAAAGATGACACTCTTGCTAGGGCTACTACATGTATTATTGGTACCCCTAACGTAGGTGATATTACCGGTCTTGTAATCACCAAAAACTGGTTCTCAGGTGCTGAGATTCAGTGTAACTTTGGTAATGACGGAAACGCTGGCGTCAACCTCGGCAGCTTCACCAACAACCGTTTTGAGCGTAACTCATACTTTACCGGACATACTCTAGACTTCCAAAGTGGTGCCACTTTTGTCGCCACAGGAAACGTATACGACGACGACGGGACAGCAGTAACAGTAAGGACGAACGCATGACCACATTTGATGTGCACTTTGAAGGTCAGGCGGACGGCGATGCTGTCACCACAGTCAATAGTGACGACTTTGGCGATTCGCCTATTAGCAACGTTACAGCTAACGGTGGCAGTGTTACCTACTCGGGAACTACTCCCTTGCGGGGAACTAGGTCCCTTTTAATTGTCCCTGCTGCCTCGCAGACATGTTTTGTACAGTACAACGATTCCGCAGATCACACAACAGGTGCTCTTCGGATGAACTGTAGGCTTAACGCGTTGCCAAGCGCTACCTGTGACATCTTTTGGCGTGTCATTAACAGCTCTAGCAGCACTCTAATGTCAGCTCAGCTAACTTCTACAGGACTGCTGAGGCTTTCTGCAGGTAGCTCTGCACAGATGACTACTCCTATTTCTGCAGGAGTGCCGTTTAGAATTGAGGCTCAGTACACTAACGTCACAAGCGGTACGGGTACATTGAATATGCAGATGTTCAATACCCTGAATGGCGCTGTGGCGACAGATAGTATTGGGCTCACGTCACTAGGTCTAGCTACTCAGCCTAGGAACATGCGTATTGGTAAGATTCTAGGTTCACCTACTATCGGTAACTTGATTATCGATGACATTAAGTGGGTAACCGGATCTGCAACTCCTATTGGCGCGTACGTAGTACCCCCTACGGCTGACGCTGGTACTGACCAGGTAGGCGTTGAAGCATTCTCTACAGTAACGGTAACTGGAACAGATAATGATGATGACGGTACCGTCGTTACAAGAACTTGGCGGGTTATCTCCACTACAGGAGGCGCTGCTACGCCAACGTTATCGGGATCTGGAAATAGCCGTACGTTTACAGCACCCGGCACTCTTTCAGGCACCGATGTTTTACTTGGCTACAAAGTAACAGATAACGACGCACAGGACTCACCCGAGTCTACTGTGACTGTATCTGTATTCCCCGCTGCGGAACGCGCAATTATCGGTGGAGTACAAGTCCCTATGCAGATCAAGGCGATTCAGACACCATGACAGATATCCTTAATACATACAGATGGGTGCCGGAGGCAGATGCACTCATTTCAGATAAGCTTATTCGCGTATCTGAAATCATTAACGACTACGACCCAGGGCTATTTATTGCTCCTCTCCCTGACGACATGAGGGCGTCTAACCCCGGTAAATCGCATGCTTTAGTGCATGAGCAGGGGGACGGGCTTACATATGTAATCCGTCTCCTAGCCGAGGAGGAGATTGATGAGAGTCTTCTTGTTTGGCTATTCACTCATGACAATGAAAAAGCTAGTGTAATTGATCGTATTGACGCGATGGATGCAGCACAAAGAGCCTTGAAGTTGAAGGTTGCTATGGATGAACGTGAAGAAGCTAAGGAGATTGGTCAGACGATTCTGAACTCTCCTAAGCATACGTATAGGCATAACGGAAAGATATATAGGTGATCTGATGCCCATTGGACCGTTCACTAAGACGGCACAAAACATTATTGATCGTGTGAAGCGCCAGTTTGGTGACGAGTCTGGTGCTCAGGTGACCGATAGTGATATCATCTCCTGGATCAACTCTGGTCAACAGGAGATTAACCGACAGCAGCGTATCATTAAGAACACCGCTGTGACGCCTACCGTTATTGGTACGACTGCGTATACGTTCCCTACGCCGCGTATTATGAACATTGAAGTACTGCAGTACAACGGTAGGCCGTTAGACTACATGAGTTTTAATGAGGCTCAAGAGTACATCACAGTCAACGATCCTTTGAGGATCCAGACAGGCACTCCTGTGTACTGGTGGGAGTGGGGCGGGGAACTTACTCTCTATCCTACGCCAGATGCAGTTGGGGACCTTAAACTCTACTACGTTGAGTACCCTGCTGACATTACTCTAGTATCAGACACATTGACCATTCCTGATTCCTACTTTGATACGCTTCTGCAGTATTGCTTGCAACAGGCTTATGAGCAGGATGACGACTGGACTGGATCAGCCCAGAAAGCTCAGCAAGTTAAAGAATCGTTGGGTGTTCTGTCAGAAGATGCACAACGTTATGGTAGGCAGTATTACCCTACGATTACTGAGTTAGACGACGATTGGAGCGGCAACTATGCCGGCTGGTGGCCAGGATCTTAGGCTTGGTCCCTTTATCGGCGGGCTCAACACGTCGTCCGACCCGTCAGCTATTAAAGACACTGAGCTAGCAATCTGTGATAACTTCGATATTGACCAAGATGGCGCACTAACATGCCGTCCTCCTATTGTCTCGTTATTAGACGGCCCTGTAGCGGCGCAGAACCTCGATTTGTTAGGTTACTTCGTTGATGCAAATGGTGCAAACTGGCTTATTGGCAGCACTGACAACGCAGTCTATTACTTGGGATCTGGCGCTTGGGTACAAATTACCACCGGCTTTCGAGCACGGGCGATGGTGCAATACCTTAATAAAGCCTGGTTGGTCGCCGAACCTGGAAGCGCATCTAATGGTGGAAGCTGGGTACCTACAACCGTTGGAGCAGCAGGAACCTTTACTACAATAGCCTCTATGCCTAAGGGTGCTGCTGCTGGCATCTATAAAGAAAGGCTGTTTGTTGTTCCCGGTCAGCTTGCTACTACTAATGAGTCAAGGCTTACCTTCAGTAACGTTGCTGATCCTACTGTTTGGACAGGTTCAGATTTTATCGACATTGTGCCTGGCGATGGGCAAAAGTTACTTGACCTCTTCGTCGTCGGTAGCAATATGTACCTGTTCAAAAACGACTCCACATATGTGTACTCATACGATGCGTCACCCACAAAGGGTGTCGTAAACAACCTCTCGAAGGTAGTCGGTGTATCCGATAATCGTTGTGTCGTACAGTATGAAAACTACCTCATGGTACAGCATGAGGGTTTCGTATACGAACTAGTACAAGGTAACTACCAGAAACTTAACTACAAGGTAGACTTTACCCCCGACTTCGGGGCTGGGGTTAACTACTATAGAGCTACTTCCCTATCATTAGTAGGGGAACGGCTTATTGTACGATACTTTGACAAGACATATGTCTTCAACTTAAAGACTCGTACGTGGACTACATGGTCTGGTTCATTTAAGCCGAGCAACTGGATTCAGGAGCCTCAGGGCAGCACTGCCATTACGTTACGTAGGTACGTAGCTGGTGCAGCACAGCTTAACACAAGGAATACGTATGTGATTCAAGATGGTTTTGACGCTATCGCTAGCGAGTCATTTACGTGTACTATGACTACGCGCGTATTCGACTTCGATTCTCCTGGTCAGTTTAAGCGACTGTACTGGTGGGGGGTAGATGTTGTTACTACAGGTACAGTTACGGGTGTAGCGTCGCCTGTTATCTATACGTTCAACGTAACCTGGACTAGTCTGTCCACGCTTACCTGGGACGCAATGTCTATGTTTACCTGGGGACAGCCAGGCAATACTATTCCTATTGTGGTAGACTCTACTCCTACAGCTGGTTCTGTCAGTAGAAAATTTATTAAGTTCCTCAAGGCTCTTCGATTTAGAAGTATGTTCTTCACTGTCCAAATGAATACTACTGGCACGACATCAACAGCACCTGTTAAGCTATTCACAGTCAACCCGGTTCTTGGCCTCAAGCAGCGTACACCAAAGAAGGTCAACTAATGCGCTACACAGGTATGGCTACCGGTGGTGGCGGTTTTAATTCTTACGCAGTAGGTAATAAGGTCTATGGTAGTGGTAGATCTAATCCTACTATGGGACCGGTAGATAGGCTTGGGTATCGGGAACGGGATAGGAAAGAAGCCGCACGCCGCAACGCTATGTTAAAGAAGCTACGAGCAGGATTTGCTAAGAACTATGGCTCTCCTGCTTACCTAACCGACCCTGGACATGGAGCATAAATGCCTGGCGAAAACAGTGGTGGCGGTGCAGATGCTGGTTACACCCCACCGAAGCCCCGTCAAAACCCTGGTGGTAAAGTCCACCGTGCGCCTAAGCGTCGGCAGACTCAAGCGCCTAGGCGTAGTCCTTCTGTTGGTGCTATTTCTGGTGGTTCGCACGGCCAGAAAGTAGGACGCTCTAACCCTAAGCCTAAGGCCCGTTCTGGTGGTGGCGGTGGTGGTGGCGGCGGAGGCGGCGGTGGTTATGTCACCAGCAATGGCAGTGGCAATATGTCTATGGCTGCTCCCGTACCTGCTGCTCCTAGCATTGCCGACTTTCTTTCGGGTGACGACACCTACCAGAGTCAGAATGCTGCTCTCATTAAGGCTCTGGCTAACTACCGTAGCCAAATGGGTGAGCGCACTGACGAATATAACACTGACTACACGGCTCGGTTAGGTGACCTTAACCTAGCTGAGCAGCGTAATACTACAGATCAGCAGGATGACTACGCCGGTCGAGGTATGTTTATCTCTGGTCTGTATGGTAAAGCACGTGGTGATTTGGAGCAGGACTTCAACCGGCGTGAGGGGGACATGAACATGCAGAAGAATCAGTTTATGTCTGGCCTTAACCGTGACTTCCTAAACTTCAATGAAGAGAATAACCTCTCTCGCGAGAAGGCTAAGTCTGACGCATTGCAGCGTCGTTCCCTACAATACATGCTGTAGGTGAGATATGGTATTCGGCGATATCTGGGACATCGGTAAGAATGTAGCAAAGAAAGTAGCACCAAAGCAGACCGACCCGATGGCCTTCCTGAATAGCGCTATCCCCAGCAGCGATCAGCTTTATGCAGATGCACTGGCTCAAGTAGGAAACGCTTATCAGGCTCAGCTAGGCAATCTTAACGCGTCTGAGCGAGATGTTAAGAATCGTCAGAAATCGGGCGATGCTCAACTAGCTGCTATGTACGCAGCACTAGGTAAAGATATTGGCGCTAACCAGAAGAACATCACTGGTATGTACGGTAGTGCCAAGAACGCCACTAAGAAGGGTACAGCTAGTACCAAGGCTGCGATTAATAAGACCTACTCGGATACTAATGCTGAGCTAGGTGATTTGTTCGCACGTTTAGGTATTGAGGCAGCAGCACCAGACGCATTGGCTGGTTCAAATGCTGATCGCAATATGCTGTCTGGGCTTGTTGACTTTAGTGGCAACTCTGCAATGAATGCCATGAACCTCAACGAGAATGCTGCTAGTGACTTTAACAGGGCTCAGCAGAACATCGCCGGGCTTACTGGTAAGAACAAGCGTGCAGACCTACTGACACAATTGAATACTGCACTAGGCGATATTGGCCAGCAGCGAAACAGTGTGTACGGCCAGATGGCTGACTCTGTTTCTCAGCGTCAATACCAGCTAGAGCAGGACGCGCTACAGTCCCAAATGGCTAACCAAGAAATGATGTTCAAGCTATTTGGTGATGGCGGCTCTAAAGGCGGCATGACAGATCAGCAGCAATACCAGATGATGGGTCCGAATGAGCGGGGCCGCTATAAGGCTGCTCAGGTATTCGGTGAGAGTGTTGCACCGTATGCTATGGAGCTTATCACTGGTGTAGCGAACTACCAGAACAATGGTGTGTATCAGAACTTACCTCACTTCATTCGTTCTGTTATCGCCGAAAACCACAAGCAGCAGCAAGCTGGACAGCCGTCGCTTAGTGATGAAGATCTAGCTGATTTGGCATCGTACTTCTGGGATCAGGGTGGCACTGGAAAGACGCTTCCCAAAGATCCTAACATGATGTACTAGGAGATAGTGTGAATTACTACGACCGGCAGGCTAAACAGCTGCAGCAATTGGCAGCTATGCGGATGATGCTAGCTCGGCAGGGCCAACAGGCTGCCGGGCCGATGGATATTGCCCGCAGTGTCGCTAGTCGTGGAAAATCGCATTGGGCATATAGCACAGGTCCCTCTACTCCTGCTAAGGTAGAACACAAGAAGCATGGATTTGCAGGATTCCTGGACAAGATTCCGTGGGCTATCGCGCCAGGTACTCAGTTGGCATCAGAAGCCTTGGATACTTCTCCCGGGCGTGCTATTATTGATCTGCTTAGTCGCGGAACTTACGCTTCTGCTAACGCTCAACTAGAGACCGAGCGGATGCGTCTTGAAGGTAAAGACGTAGATAGCATGCTGGGTTTTGGCAACATGGAGCATAACGAGCGCCAGCTTAAGGCTATGTGGGCTGGTCTGACTGGTAAAGAGAAAACAACCTATTCAGACGTAGAGCGCTTCAAGGATCCGACTGCAGGCAACCTCGAAGTAGCAGGTAAGGGCCTAGCTAAGGATATCTTTTTAGACCCTACTACCTATCTCCCTGTAGCGGGTGCAATTGGCGCCATAGGCAAAATTGGACGCGCTAGCAAAGTAGTTAAGCCCTTGGAAGTTGCTGTTGAAACTGCTTCTAAGGGTGAGCCGGTAGCTTCTAATCAGGCTAGTATGATTGAGAAGCTGCTCAACAGTCAGCCTAATACTCTCCCTAAGCACACACCTATTGAAATTACTCCGTCTCAGGTAATCGATACTGCTGAGATGGATAAGATCACGGGCACGCTTAAGAATGTTCCAGTGCGGAAGTACGATGACCTGGATATTCCCGCTCCGTTTAAGACGGTAGAGGAAGAAGTTCCCGCTACAGCAGGCGAGAAAACTGAGGCACAAAAGGATAGGCTAGCTCGGGCACGGGCTATTAAGGCGACTATTCTACAGGATGAAAGCTATAAGATCGGCAAGTACCCTGTAGGACAGATGCTTAAGGCTGCCCAGAAAAATCCTGAGACAGCTAAGCATGTCGATAAGCTTATCAACGATCACGTTAAGGAAGTACTCAAGTCTGGTGACACGAGTGCTCTACCTGAGCGTGCTCAGCTATACGGTCGGTCCGGTGAGAAGGCTGCATTTGGTCTTGATCTAGACGCCCTCACTAACCTTATGCGCCATGGTGAGGTAGGCGGTACTGCTAAGTATGGTGAAGAGGGGTCTGACGAATTCCTTAAGCAGTTCCCTCTTCACGATAAGGATGACCTAGACAACGTAGTCCTAAACAACGCCCGAGGCGAGAAGGTTAGCCTAAAGCAGTACGTTGAAGAACTGGGTGTAGCGCTTAAGTCTGTTAGCCAGGAAGGTAAGTCTATTGCATTCGGGGGAGTTAAATTCCCCGAATTCAACGTGCCTGCTAAGACGGTCACAGCCGCGAAGAAAACTACCAAATCGGTTAAGTACGACAATGCTGCTATGATTAATTGGGCGGCTGCCCACCAGGGCAAGCTAGACGCTGAGGACCTAAAACGACTACATGATGCTAAGACTCCGGCAGAATACGCTAGTATTCTCAAGGAGATGGCAGTAGCTACTAGGGCTCAAGAATTCAAGTCGATTGCTGACTTTGTAGCTGCGGCTCAGGGTACTAACAAGGTAGACCCGAAATGGCTAGCTAGTACCCTTAAGCAGTTCGGTGTTAAGAGTCCTGCTGAGCTAAAGGCTAAGGTAGACAAGCTTCTTAAGGGCGTTAAGCCTAAGGAAACTACACCTGGCTTAGTAGAGGGCAAGGTACCTGTACCCAATAGGGTTGAGCGTATTCTAGGCCCTGTAGCGGCAGATGACTTCGGTACACCAGTTAAGACGGCAGAGGAGCTAATCGACAACGGCACGACTATTAGCTACACCCTGCCTAAATTAACTGAGGACCAGCTTAAGGATCTGTCTAGTGCTCTGCCAAAGTCTGTAATTGAGAACTTGGTAGACCCTGCGGATGTTAGCAAGTATCCGTGGATGACAGACTTTAAAAAGGCTAAGCGTACTTCTTCTACACCAGGTGAAGGTCGTGCACGTAACATCCATGGTTGGCATCAGTATAGCCAAATGGCTATCTTTAAAGATGTCATGCGTTCGGCTGCTAAGCGTCATCCTGTACCCCGTAACCTCAAGGGTAAGGAAGCTGCCACCGCATTCAAAGCTCGGTCTGTTGCGCTGTACGACGAGATCATGCCGACACTGGCTGCAGCAGAAACTGCACTACGTCGTGAAGGCGTTAAGTTAATCACAGGTACCGATAACGCCGGTGTGATGCTAAGCCTGAGCGATGTACTACAGTCACTGCCTCGTGAGCTAGTAGAAAAGCACCTGTTCAACCCTCGTACGTCTGTACTCCCCACAGATTTCTTGCAGGCTGGGGATAACATCGTACGTGCGCTGACTGGACAGATTGGCTATGATGTAGCGCGAAGCAACATCTATAACATGTTCCGCACTAGCGCTAAGATCAAGGCTATTAAG
>Ga0207661_10000654_pt1 | contig 22372 bp, 18 predicted proteins | sample KBSC713LmetaG_FD_184337 | JGI IMG/M metagenome (GOLD analysis project Ga0207661, IMG submission 184337) | Corn rhizosphere microbial communities from Kellogg Biological Station, Michigan, USA - KBS C7.1-3L metaG (SPAdes) (version 2) | ecosystem: Host-associated > Plants > Roots > Rhizosphere ...
CGCGACCGATCACGTCATCGAGTCGTTTCGCAACGACCTCTGGGACGGGTACAAAACCGGCGACGGCATCGATTCCGCGCTTTGGTCGCAGTTCCATCCGCTCGAGGACTCGCTCGCCGCGATGGGTGTCGCGAGCTGGCCGATGGTCGAGCTCGAGGCGGACGACGGACTTGCGTCAGCAGCGCATCTCGCCGCGCAGAACCCCGCGGTCGAGAAGGTCTGCATCTGGACGCCCGACAAAGATCTCGCGCAATGCGTCCGCGACGAGCGCGTCGTGATGATCGACCGAAAATCAGGGAAGATCCGCGGCGCCGACGGCGTTCGCGAAAAATTCGGCGTCGCGCCCGAGTTCATTCCGGACTTTCTCGCCATGGTTGGCGACACCGCCGACGGCTATCCCGGACTTCAGGGCATCGGTCCCGTGTCGGCAGCGCGCCTCATCAACAAGTTTGGACGACTCGAGGATTTTCCCGCCGAGGCACTCGGCGATCGGCGCGAGGCGGCGCTGCTGTTCAAAACTCTCGCGACGTTGCGTACAGACGCGCGACTCTTCGGTGACGTCGAAGAGTTGCGATGGCGCGGACCGGCGCCGGACTTCGCGGCGGTCGCCGAACGGATCGGCGACACCAAAATTGTCGCGCGAGCCGAGAAGGCTCGCGCGGGACTCGCGACTTAGGGCGCGTTCGTCGTCGCCTTGCCGGCAGGTGTGAACCGGAAATCGTACTCGAGCTTGATCGTGTCTTCGACGCTCAGGAGTACGGAGACCTTCGGCTGATCCAATGAGAAATCTTTGAACGTGAACGTCGTCGTCGCGGTGCCGACGATGTCGCCGCCTTCCGAGTGCGCCTTGACCTTCCACGTCGTCGGATGCGTCGTGCCATGCACGGTGAGATCGCCGAGCATGTCGAATTCCATCGGCGCGGCGCCGGGTTTTGCGACAAGGCCGATGAACGACTTCGGAACGATGGTGACGGTCGGATATTTCGCCGTCTCCATGGTGTGCGTCCTGATGTAGTTGTCGCGACGGTCCTTGTCGCTCTTCAACACCGAGACGTTCACCGTGATCTTCGAGCTGTCGGCGATGACCGAACCACTCGGCGTCACCAGGAGCTGTCCGCTGATCTCCTTCGTTACGCCGACGGCGTCGTTGGGCAGATCGAGATTGACCAACTGCTCACGAACGCGATATCGAGCCTCGTTTCCGGTCGGAGCGACTACGAACCGAAGCGGAGGGCCCTGCATTTCATTCGAAGCCCTCACCAGCGGTTTGCCCTGCGCACCACAAAGCGATACAGCGCCCGCGAGCGCAGCGAGCGCAAGCACAATGTCCCGTCTAATCATTCAACATCCGGTAAAAATGATCGAGGTACGGGGTCGGGACCCCGGCGTCTACAATCCAAACGAAAACGGGTGCTCGATCGTTGACCGGCTCGGGCTCCCTGCAGGCGATTTTTCGACGTAGATTCGCCTCGGCAGTGGATTTGTGAGCCGCCTCACCTTCAATCCAGAGCGTGAAGACCTTACCGGAACCGCAGGACCGAAGTCCCCAGAGTCATTCGGCGACCCGCTGGCGGACGCTTCTCGCGCTCGGCCCTGCCTTTGTCGTCGTACTGCTCGGCATCGCAACGTTCTACGGCTTCCGCGGTGCGGTCACGAGCCGAGAGGCCGTCATTCATACCCGTGACGTCATCGAGACGACTCAAGCGGTGTTGTCCGATATCCAGAACGCGGAGACGGGCGAGCGGGGATTCATCATTACGGGCGACGAATCGTATCTCGAACCGTATACAAAAGGTCTCGCTGCGTTGCACGCTGACTCTGCTCAGCTCCGGCGGCTGACGGTCGACAATCGTACACAGCAACTGCGCCTCGACACATTGGCGTTTCTCATTGGGAAGCGTCTCGCCACCCTCGCCGAGGGCGTTGCGTCGCGTCGCTCGCGTGGCTTGGACTCGGCGGCGGATGTGGTACGAAACGGCCGCGGCAGGGAGTTGATGAACGACGTCCGCGTGAGGCTCGCGAACATCAACACCACCGAACAAGCGTTGCTCGAGTCGCGCCGCGCCGCGCAGACGCGCCGAGAAAAGATCGTCTCGCTGCTCATCATCGTCGGGACAATCGTCGCGGTCATTCTTGCCCTAGCCATCAACGGAATGTTGTTCCGGTCCGCCGAGGCCGAAGCGCGGCTCGCTCGGGACGTCGAGACTCGCAACCAGCAGCTCGAAGAACAAAACATCGAGCTCGAGCAGCAGTCGACGCAGCTCCAGGATCAAGCCGCCGAGTTGGAGATGCAGAATGAAGAGCTGCAGTCAGCGAGTGAAACGCTCGCCGACCAAGCGGCGGAGCTCGAGATGCAGGCGGAACAACTCGAAGCGACCATTCGCGCGCTCGACGAAGAGAGTCGTGTCGCGGAAGCCGCACGCGCGGCTGCCGAACTCGCCAATCGGGCAAAGAGCGATTTCCTCGCGACGATGAGTCATGAGCTCCGCACCCCGCTGAACGCGATCGCCGGATACGCGCAGCTCATGCAGCTCGGCGTGCCGGAGCCGGTACCAACCGCGCATCTCGAGTACCTCACGCGGATTCAACAGAGCCAGCGCCATCTCCTCGGCGTCATCAACTCGGTGCTCAACTTCGCGCGAATCGAGGCTGGCTCGGTCGCATATGAGATTCGTGATGTTCAGATCGCTGCGCTGCTCGCGGAAGTCGAGCCGCTCGTCGCTCCGCAGATGCAGACGCGAGGACACAAGTACAAGTGTCTGACTCCTGATCCAAAGCTCGTCGTCCGAGCGGATCCGGACAAAGCTCGCCAGATTTTGTTAAACCTTCTGTCGAACGCCATCAAGTTCACGCCGACCGCGGGCGAGATCACTCTCTCGGCGGAAGCGTTGATCGACGATCCCGGGGAAAAGCTCGCGGCGATTCGCGTCAGCGACACCGGGCTCGGCGTTCCGTCGGACAAGATCACGACGATTTTCGATCCATTCGTGCAGGTCGAGTCGAGTCACAACCGTACGGCAGAGGGGACGGGACTCGGCCTCGCGATCAGTCGCGAGCTCGCGCGCGGGATGGGCGGTGATCTCGTCGTCGAGAGCGTGCTCGGTCGCGGTTCGACCTTCACGTTGACGCTCCCGCGTTCGAAGCCGGCGCGGGTCGAAATTGCGCCGGCTGACGAGCTGGTGAAAGCGGACACCGTCGCGTCATCCTGAGCGAGCGGCGAACTACTTGCCGCCGTCGATCGACAGAACCTGGCCCGTGATCCAACCCGCGTAGTCCGACGCGAAGAACAACACACCGTGCGCGATATCGTCGGGTGATCCGAGACGCTTGAGCGCGATGCGGTCGATCAGCGCTCGCTGCCCGTCCTCGCCATACGATTTCCACTGACGCTCCGTCGTCGGGTTCGAGCGAATGAAGCCCGGCGCGATGTTATTCACCGTGATATTCCAGGGTCCGAGTTCATGCGCGAGCTGGCGCGTGAGTCCGATCTGTGCCGCTTTCGCCGACGCGTACGCCTGAATTCCCGTGAGACTGATCCCGAGCCCCGCGCCACTCGAGATGTTGATGATGCGGCCACGCTTCGCGGCCTTCATTCCGGTCGCGACGGCTTGAGAAAAGTAGAAAGCGCCGCCGACGTTCACGTCGAAGATGCTCTGCCAGTCCGCCGCCGATATCTCCTCGAGCGGTCGACCCACTTGCCCGAGCACGCCGCCGGCGTTGTTGACGAGAATGTCGACCGTGCCGATCTCGGCGATGAACCGATCGACCGCCGCCTTGTCTCGCACGTCGACGCGGCGAGTCGTGCAGCGGCCTCTCGCGCCGGCACACAGTCGCTCGGTCTCACGAAGCTCCGCCTCGAGGACATCGCAGGCCCAGACGCTCGCGCCTCGCTCGGCAAAAGCGACGCTGATGGCGCGGCCGAATCCATGCGCCGCGCCGGTGACGACCACCTCCTTTCCGTCGAACTCAAAGCGCATCGATCAAGCTTCGCGTTTCTTCGACGGCGACGTTCCAGAGTGAAAGCATCTCTTCATCAGCCTTCTGATACACGCCGCCGTAGTTGCCGTCGCCGACGTATTCGCGCATTCCAGCCGGATTCAACGTTCGAATCTTCGCGACGTCGGTCATCGCCTTCTGTCCGCTCGGCAGCTCGGCGCCGGGAAGACGTGTCCACGGAAAATTCTCCATCCACGACGCGTGCGACGCGACCGGATCGATCTCGAGAACCTTCTGCCAGGTCTTCGGCGCGTTCCACCAGTTGTGAAAGACGACACGACAGTCCGGATGGTCGGCAATCCATTCGGGAACGAACTGCTGCACCGCGGAATTCCCGCCGTGCCCGTTGACGATGAGAATTCTCTTGAATCCACTCTCGGCCATTCCGTCGAGGATGTCCCGCACAACGCGAAGATGAGTCTCGACGCGCAGCGAGATCGAGCCTGGATACTTTCGGAAATACGGCGTCACACCGTACGCCACCACCGGAAACACCGGCACCCCGACCGGCTGGGCCGCTTCAGCCGCAACGCGCTCGGGGAGGATGCAGTCGACCGTCAGACGCAAATATCCGTGCTGCTCTGTACTGCCGAGCGGGAGAATCGCCCGGTTGTCGCGCCCGAGGTACTCCTCGACCTGCATCCAGTTCATGTCGCTAATGCGCACGTGACGCTCCGAGCGGCGCAGCTACGCCATTTACTTTCCGCGGCCACGGCTTTTTCGCGACCTGTTGATATGCCGCGGGGATGTCCGTGTTGACGAGCTTATTGAGCTCCGCGAGCGCCTTGCCGGCGTCTTCGATTCCGTTCGTGAGAATCTGGCGTTGATCGACGCTCGGCATTCCACTCCAGGCTTCGATCGGACCTCTGGTCGCATTGATGGCCGTCATCGCACGATCGATTTCGCCGGCGACTCGTGTGATGCGCGCATTCAGTGAATCGGCGCGTGCGTCGGAGCCGAGATCCGTCTTGATCGAATCGCGCTGCCCAACGAGCGAGCGGGCCGCGATTCGCGCTGAGCCAAGCGTCTTGGTCCAATCGTAGATCTTCATCAGCAACGCCTGACGCGCCGCCCTGTCGGTCGCGCTGAACTTCGGCAGTGGATCGGCGTCGACGATCGCGGTACCGGTCAGCGGCGCGCTCACGCCGGGCACGGTGATCTTGACGGCGTATCGTCCTGGCATGACGAGCGGGCCGACGATTCCACCGCCACGACCGCCGCCTTCACCGTCGGGACCACCAGCGCCGGGGAAGCCAACCGGCACAGCGGCCGGCGGACCACCGCGACCGCCGCCGCGTCCACCTCGACCGCCGCCAGCCGTTGGGGCGTTGCCCGAATCGACCGGAGCTTGATAGCGCAGATCCCACACGAACCGATTGACCCCTTTGGCGGCCGGTCCCTTTAGAGTTCTGATAACTTTGCCGGACGCGTCGGAGATCGTGATCTGCGCACCGGCGCTCGCGGCGTCGCGCAGATTGTAGAGGATCACGGAGTTGAAGTCCGGATTCGGCGCGAAGTGCTCGCCTTCACCGTACCACGCTTGCGGCGTGAAGGTGCTCATGAGCCGCGCGTGAGAGATCGAGAGCAGCGTCGCAGGGACACTCGATATTTCCGGTGTCACGGTCTCGAGCGGACCAACGTCGTCGAGGACCCAAATGCCACGACCATGCGTGCCGATGACGAGCGCGTTGTCACGCTCTTGGAAGACCGCGTCGTCCACCGACGTCGTCGGCAAGTTCGTCGACAACGAATTCCACGTTGCGCCGCCATCATTCGAGACGTGAACGCCTCGCTCATGCGCGAGCACGAGAATCTTTGGATTTCTCGGATGTTCGCGGATGCGATTGATCGACGTCTCCGGCAGTCCGCTCGAAAGCGACTTCCACGTTTGCCCGTAGTCCTCGCTCACGTAGACGTATGGCTTGTAGTCGTCGGTGTAGTGTCCGTCGAACGTCACATACACTCGGCCCGCCTTGTGCCGCGACGGCAGAACCGTGCTCACGTAGGTTTGGTCCGGAACGCCCGGGATTTTCTTCGTGATGTTCGTCCAGGCTTTGCCGCCATCGCGCGTGACCTGCACCTGGCCGTCGTCGCTGCCGGTGTAAATCGTCATCGCATCGAGCGGCGACTCGCCGATCTGCGTCAGAGATCCGTAACTCGTCTGGCCGTCGTGACGCGATAGGGCCTCTGGTCCAACGACGGCGCCCATCATCTTCAGCGTGTCTCGATCGACATTGAGCGTCAGATCAGGGCTGATCTTCTTCCAGCTCGATCCGCGATCGGTGCTCTTATACAAAAACTGTGAACCCATGAACCAGGTCTTTGGATCGTGGCGCGACACGATGATTGGCGTGTCCCAGTTCCAACGCTGACCGCCGCCGCGGCCACCGCCCGCCGGCGCACCTTCGCCGCCCGCTGCCGGCTGATTGCGGTCTGCCGTTCCGGGACGCGCGCCTTGGCGCTCCAGGGTCTCGATGTTGACCCACGCTGCGTTGCCGTTTTGCGACGACTGCAGCACCAACGAATTGTTCGCAGGATCGAAGTGGGCGTGGAAGCCGTCGCCGCCACCGATGTTCCATGCGTCGCGGTCCGCGATGCCGTTACGATTGCGCACCGCACTCGGCGTGCACCATACGCCGTTGTCCTGAAGACCGCCGCAAACGCGGAACGGAACGCTGTTGTCGACGTCGATCTCGTAGAACTGGCCGATTCCCATGTTGCGACGGAAATCCCACGTCTTGCCTCGATCCCACGAGATCGAAACGCCGCCGTCGCCGCCGATGATCATGTGATTGCCATCGGCGGGGTCGACCCAGAGCGCATGGTCTTCGCCGTGGACATTGCTGAACAACTCGGTGAACGCCTTGCCGCCGTCGATCGAGAAGTAAAACCCGCGATTCGAGCCGAGGGTGTAGAGATGATTGTTGTCTTTGGGGTCGACGCGGATTTGAGAGAAGTAGTTCGGCCGCGTGTTGAGCGACGAAATCTTTTCCCAGTTCGCGCCCGCATCCGACGTGCGATAGATGCCGGCCTCGCCGGCCTTCGCTTCGACCGTCGCATAGACGTAGCGCGGATCGGCGACATACAAGGAAAGCGCGATGCGACCTTTGTCTCCCGCCGGCAGACCGCTCGTGAGCTTCGTCCAGGTCGCGCCGCCGTCCGTCGTTTTATAGATGTTTGAACCCGGGCCGCCGCCGTTGTATCCCCACGTCCGTCGCATGTGCTGATACATCGCGACGTAGAGCGTCTGCGGATTCGCCGGATCGATCACGAGATCAGTCGCGCCGGTGTTTTCGTCAACGTAGAGGGACTTCGTCCACGTCTTCCCGCCGTCGGTCGACTTGTAGACGCCACGCTCGGCGTTCCGTCCAAAGAGGTGACCCTGCGCGGCGACGTAAACGATGTCAGGGTTCGCCGGATCGACGACGATTCGCGCGATCGCGCGCGTGTCCTTGAGTCCCATGTTCGTCCAGGTCTTTCCGGCATCAGTCGACTTGTAGATGCCGTCACCCCAGCTCGAGCTTTGCCGCGTGTTCGCCTCGCCCGTGCCGACCCAAACCGTCGTCGGCTGCGAGGGAGCGACGGCGACGGTCCCGATCGACATCATCGCATCGACGTTGTCGAAGACCGGATAAAAGGAGACGCCGTTGTTGGCGCTCTTCCAGACGCCACCGCTGGCGGTCGCGATGTAAATCGCGTCGGGTTCGCCGCGAATTCGCGCGACGGCGATGTCATCGATGCGGCCGCTCGTGTTCACGGGGCCGATCGAGCGCCATTTCAGGAACGAGAAGGGCGTCTGCGCGAACGTCGACGACGACGTCAGCGCGATGGCGCCAAGAAGAATTGCAATGCGACGAGACACGTCGGGACTCCAAAAAGGAAGGTCGATGGGAGAACTTATCTGCAAATGACAACTGCACAAACCGCGAGCGACCGCGTCGAGGCCAGTCTCCAGGCGATCGACCAGAACAACGAGCACACGAACGCCTTCATCCTCGTCGACGCCGAGGGTGCCAGAGCCGCCGCCAGAGCCGTCGACGAAGAGCGTCGCCGAGGCGTCGACCGCGGACCGCTGCACGGGATGCCGATGTCGATCAAAGATCTGATCGACGTCGCGGGTCAGCCGACCACTGCCGGATCTCGGGTGCGAGCCCGGCACATCGCCGACCGAGACGCGCCGGTGATCACGCGCCTGCGCGAGGCCGGCGCCGTGTTGATCGGCAAGACGAATCTCCACGAGTTCGCGCTCGGCACGACGAGCGAAGAATCTGCGTTCGGTGCGGTCCACAACCCGCACGACGTCTCCCGCTCGGCCGGGGGTTCGAGTGGCGGATCCGCCGCCGCTGTCGCCACAGGGATGGGCGAGGCGACGCTCGGCTCGGATACCGGCGGCTCGATTCGAATCCCGGCCGCGGTGTGCGGCGTTGTCGGGCTCAAGCCGAGTCGCGGTGAGGTACCGACGGACGGCGTTGTGCCTCTCAGCACGACGTTCGATCATGTCGGTCCGCTCACTCGAACCGTGACAGACGCGGCGAACATATGGGCAGTTCTGACCGAGCGTCGCTCCGCCAACCTCCAACCGCAGCCGGCGAGGAAAGTTGTATTAGGCGCGTTGGGTGACTATTTCACGGCCCTCCTCGACGCCGACGTCCGCTCCTCGCTGGGAAACGCGATCGAGGAGCTGAAGCGGGCTGGCGTTCGAGTCGAGTCGAGGAGTGTCGCCGGAACGAGTGGCATCGTCGACGCCTACGTGAACGTCTCGCTCCCTGAGGCGGCAAACTGGCACGCGCCAACGCTCGATTCGCAGGCGGAAGACTATCAACCGCCCGTGCTCGAGCGTCTTCGCCGAGGACGAACGATTCCCGCGGTGAGTTATCTCCACGGCCTCGACACGTGCGCGGAGTTGAAGCGGGCGGTCGACGCCGCGCTCGAGAACTGCGACGCACTCGTTCTGCCATCGGTCGCGATCATCGCGCCGAAACTCGGCTCCGAGAAAGTGACGGTGGACAACGGCGAGACTCTGCTTGTCCGCGCTGCGATGCTGCGACTGACACAGCTGTTCAACATGACGGGCAATCCGGCAATCTCGCTCCCGATTCCGACGCGCGGACTTCCAGTCGGACTTCAACTCGTCGGAAAACGCGGCGCGACTGAAGCGCTCATCAACACCGCGCTGACGTGCGAACAACTATTCGCCACGATGGAGGTCGCATGAACGTCGTTGTTGGACAGCGCGCGGAGCGTGAACTGACGCTCACGGCGCAGCACGTGAAGACGTTCGCGGAGCTCACGGGCGACTACAATCCGCTGCACTTCGATGAGGGCTTTGTCTCGAGGACGAAGTTCGGAAAGCTCGTCGTGCAGGGCGGACTCACGACGGGACTGCTGCACGCGCTCGTCGCGATGGACATGCCCGGACCGGGCACGGTGTTCCTGAGCCAGAATTGGAAGTTTACGGCGCCGGTCTACATCGATGACACGATCACGGCGACGGCGGAGATTCTCAGCGTTCACGCTACGAAGCCGGTGACGCAGCTTGCGATTCGAGTCACGAGGCAGACGGGCGAGGTCGTCCTCGAGGGAGAGGCGTGGTGCTACACCTTCGGGTCGGCCGCCCCGCGCTCGGTTTGATTCATCGCTCGGGGACTTCCGTCGTTCCGCTGTTCCGTATCCTCAACACACCAAACTCAAATCGGAGTACCGATGGCACACCGCCCCGTTCACGATCCAAACCTCCCGAAGCCAGTCGGACCGTATTCTCCGGGCATGGGTTTCGAACGACTCGTGTTCGTCTCAGGCCAAGGCGCAACCGATCCCGCGACCGGAGAGCTCGCCGGAAAAGACGCGGCGACGCAGACCGAACAGTGCCTGAAGAACGTCCAGACCATCCTCCGCGCTGCCGGCTCCGACCTTCAGTACGTTCTTCGATGTGGCGTTTTCCTCATCGACATGGGCGAGTTCGCCGAGATGAACGCCGTGTACTCGCGAGTGTTCGGGGAGCATCGTCCAGCACGAACGACCATTCAAGCCGCAGGACTGCCGGGCGCTGGGCTTCGAGTCGAGATCGACTGTATCGCCTACGTGCCCTGATCGAGAGTCATCCCGAGGAGCGAAGCGACGAGGGATCGCTGTCCCTGGAGGCCGTTGTACTGCCTCGCCTGGAACGCGATCCCTCGCTGCACTCGGGATGGCTCAGACTACCAAATCCGCGCGCGAAGACTTTCCGGCCGAACCATCGGGTCGCCCTCTTTGCACCCGAACGCCGATTTGAATTCCGGCATGTTCGACAACGGCCCGTTCACGCGCCACTTGTTCGGCGAGTGCGCATCGGACTTGAGCGCTTGCAATGCCTGCTCGGGACGGCTGAGGCTTCGCCATACCTGCGCCCAGCCGAGAAAGAAACGCTGCTCCGGCGTGAATCCGTCGATCTTCGCGTGTGGCTTTCCGGCGATCGCCTTCTCCATCGCGTAATACGCGACCGTGAGACCGCCAAGATCCGCGATATTCTCGCCGAGCGTTTGCCGGCCGTTCACGTGGGAGACGCTGTCGACAACCGTGTAGCCGTTGAACTGATCGACGACGAGCTGCGCGGCGGCTTTGTACTTCGCCGCGTCTTCCGCCGTCCACCAATCCCGCAAGTCACCCTGCGCGTCGAACTGACGACCCGAGTCGTCGAAGCCGTGGGTCATCTCGTGACCGATCACCGCGCCGAGCGCGCCGTAGTTCACCGCGTCGTCGGCATTGGGATCGAAGAACGGCGGCTGAAGAATTCCTGCCGGGAATTGAATCTGATTGAGCGATGAGCTGTACGACGCGTTCACCGTCGGCGGCGTCATGCTCCACTCGTCGCGAGCGGGCGCCTTCCCTACTCGTGCCCAGCTGCGCTCCGAATTCCACTCCCCGACCGCGCGCTGGTTCTCGTAGTATGAACCCGGCTTGATCGCGAGCGTCGAGTAGTCACGCCACTTGTCGGGGTATGCGACTTTTCTCAAGAACGCATTGAGCTTTGCGACGGCCTGGACCTTGGTCGGTTGGCTCATCCAGTCGAGACCGTTGATGCGATCGCGAAGCGCCGAGACGAGATTGTCGACCATCTTCGCGGCACGAGCCTTCGCCTCAGGTGAGAAATTGCGCTTGATCCACTGCTCGCCGACTGCTTCGCCAAGCGCGGCGTTCGTTGCCGCAGCACACTGTTTCAATCGCGACTGCTGACGTTCGACGCCCGTCGTGACCTTCTGCCACGCGAACGCCTCCTTGCGGAACGCGGAGCTCAGCGAGTTCATCGCACCGTTCGTGACGTGCCATCGCAAGTATGCCTTCCAGGCGTCGACCGGCGTCGCGGTGATCAGCGTGTCGAGCGACGCGAAGTACCGCGGCGCACGAACGTTGACGTCCGCGGTCGTCTTCGCGCCCTGCTGCTGCAGGTAGCGCTGCCAATCGATGTGGGGCGTCATTCTGCCGAAGTCGGCCAGTGACATTTTATGGTATGTCGCGACTGGATCGCGCATATCGGCCTGCGGGATCGTGATCTTCGCGATCGCCGTCTCGAGATCCATGACGGTTTTCGCGTCCGCCTCGGCCTGCTGCTGCGGCTCGCCGATGAGGGCGAACGAGCGCGTCAAATGCTCGACGTAGTCTGCACGCCGCTTCGTCGCACGCTGGTTGTCGCCAAGGTAGTCGTCACGATTCAGCGTGAGCCCGCCCTGATTCGCCGAAAGGATCACGAGTTTGCTGTTCTTCGGATCAGTGGAGGGTCCGAGGGAGAACGGAGAAGCGCCGCCACCGCCCCCTCGCCCGCCACCCCCACCGCCGCGAAGCGCTTTACTGCCGAAGAGCTTCACGACGTCGTCGGTCGTCTTCGCGGCCGCGATCGCATCGAGCGCGGGTTTGATCGGCTTCGCCCCGTTCTTCTCCATCAGCGTCGTGTCCATGCACGCCGTGTAGAAGTCGCCGATCTTCATGTCGTTCGATCCGGCCTTCGCCTCGCCATCGCGGACGAGGTTGGCGTCGTCGATGACGATTTTCTGAACGACCTCCTGATTTTGGTCGCCGAGAATACCGAAGCTTCCGAGGTTCGCCTTGTCCGGCGGGATCGTGTTGTGTTTGAGCCATCCGCCGTTGGCGTACTCATAGAAATCGGTGCACGGCGCGCACGTGGTGTCCAGGTTGGCGCGATTGAGCGGCTTCGCCCGTTGCGCGCCAACGACGGACGCGGCAGCGATGCCGAGTGCGACGAGAGAGAGTTGCAATGTCTTCTTGAACATGAGCCTGCTCCAACGAGAGTTGGTACGTCGACGTGTAGCCGTGGTTTACGCGGTGCGGTGGTCTGCCGATCGAGGACTTCCACCAAGACAACGTTGCCCGGGCGCTGGACGCTGAGACCCGTTTCAACCGGGGAATGCGTTTCCTCCGGTAACCACCATTGCGACCGCCGGGCACTATCGGCCTCGGCGCGGCGCGATATATCTGCCGAATCCGTCAACGGGAGTAACCATGGGCAGCGGCGTCCCTGTGTCACCAGAAAGCATCAGCAACTTCAGCACTCGCTTCACCGGCGACATCATTCATCCGAAGTCACCGACGTACGACGCCGCCCGCTCCGTATGGAACGGGATGATCGATCGGCGCCCGGCGGTCATCGCGCGATGTAAGAGTGTCCAAGACGTGCAGAACGCGTTCCGTTTCGCGCGCGACGAGAATTTGCCGATCGCGATTCGCGGCGGCGGACACAATGCAGCGGGGCTCGCGGTGTGCGATGACGGAATGGTGATCGATCTCAGCGACATGCGAAGCGTCGTCGTGGATGTCGCGAGCAAGACCGCACGCGTCGGCGGTGGCGCGACGTGGGGAGAGCTCGACAAGGCGACGACGGCGCATGGACTCGCGACCACCGGCGGCGCCGTCTCATCGACCGGAGTTGCCGGCCTCACGCTCGGCGGCGGTCTGGGCTGGTTGATGCGCAGCTACGGCCTCGCGTGCGACAACCTGATCGGCGCGGAAGTCGTGACGGCCGATGGCCAGATCGTGCGCGCGAGCGCGACCGAGAATCCGGATCTCTTGTGGGCGCTGCGGGGTGGCGGCGGAAATTTTGGCGTCGTCACGACGTTCGAGTTCCAGCTGCACTCGGTGCCGAACGTGTTCGGCGGAATTCTGATCTATCCCTTCGACAAAGTTCGAGACGTACTGCAGCTCTATCGTGATGTCGCCAATAATGCGCCGGATGCACTGACGGTGTTCGCGGCGATGCTTCATGCGCCGGACGGCGCGAAGGTGGCGGCACTCGTCATCTGCTATAACGGCAACGCGACAGATGGCGAACAGGCGATCAAAACAATTAGAGATTCCGCAATTCAGCCGATCGCCGGCGAAGTCGGCACGATTCCCTACACCGTCATGCAGTCGCTGCTCGACGAAGGCATGCCGAAGGGGCTCAACGTGCACTGGCGTTCGGAGTTCGTCGCATCGATTCCGGACGAGTTGATCGAAGCGTCGGTGTCGTCGTTCGCGAAAGCGCAGTCGCCCCTCAACCTGATGCTCATCGAGCAATTCGGCGGCGCGGTGAGTCGCGTCGCCCCGGATGCCACGGCATTCGACCAGCGAGATGCCGCCTACAATCTCGTCATCGTGTCCCGATGGACTGACCCCGCAGACGCCGAGACGAATGTTTCATGGGCACGCGCGACGTCGGAGGCGGCGAAGCCGTTCACGAGCGGTCGGGTCTATGTCAACTACATCGGCGCCGACGAGGCTTCTGATCGCGTGAGGGCCGCATACAGCCCGGAGAAGTTCGCGCGCCTCGCATCCATCAAGCGGAAGTATGATCCGATGAACGTGTTCCGGATCAATCAGAATATTCCGCCGGCGAAATGAGCACGTCGCACTCGCCGCCCTCGTACAGGCGCGCGACCAAGACAAGAAGCCCGTCACCATCAACTTCTCCGGCACCGGCGATCGCCGCGTTCGACTCGGCTACGTCGTCGAGACGCCAGTGTGGAAGACGAGTTATCGGCTGCTGCTCGAAGACAAACCGTCGTCGAGCAAGCTCCAAGGCTGGGCGATCGTCGAGAATCAGACCGAGAGCGACTGGAACAACATCTCGCTGTCGCTCGTGAGCGGACGACCAATCTCGTTCATGATGGATCTCTATCAGCCGTTGTACGCCACTCGGCCGACCGTCGTGCCCGAGCTGTTCGCGGGCCTGAGACCGCAAGTGTACGCCGACGGCATCGCTGAAAAAAAGGATGCCGACTCGATTCGCCGAGCAGCGGATGCTCGGCGTACGGCAGCGCGGCGGCAAGTCCTGCAATCACCATTCGCGCTCCGCGATCCATGAGCTTGAACGAAGTGGTCACCACCGGCATGGCACAAGCACAGTCGCACATCGATGCCTCGACATCGATTGCCTCGATCGCCGAAGCAGCCAAGCTCGGCGAGCTGTTTCAGTACACAGTGAATGGCGTCACGCTCGCACGGCAAAAATCCGCGATGCTGCCAATCATCACGGATAGCGTCGAAGTCGAACGAGTGTCGATCTACAACTCCGAGGTGTTGCGCACGAATCCGCTCAATGGCGTGCAACTGAAGAACACTACGGGGAAGCACCTGCTCCAAGGCCCGGTGACCGTTCTCGACAAAGGCAGCTACGCCGGCGACGCGCGCATTGACAATGTCGGTCCGGGCCAACGTCGATTCCTCAGCTATGGAATCGACCTCGATGTTGTCGTGACGCCGAAGGTATCGGCGGCGAACGCAGTGACGACGGCGAGCATTCGAAAGGGCTTACTCATCATCACGCGAAAGCTGACATCATCTGTCGAGTATTCCGCCGACAACAAATCGGACAAAGACAAGACACTCGTGATCGAGCACCGCGTGCAGCCTGGCTGGAAGCTGCTCGACACATCGACGTTGCTCGAGCAGACCGCCGACTTCTATCGATTCAAGGGACTCGCGCCTGCAAACAAAGTGTCGCGCCTCGTCATCAAGACCGAGTATCCGCAGCTCGAGACGATCGCGCTCGTCAACTCGACGCTCGACATGCTCTCGTCCTACCGGACCATGTCTGACGTCCCAAAGCCGATTCGGGATGCGGTTGCCCGAGCCGCCGAACTTCGCCAGGCCGTCGCCGACGCCGACCGCGATTTGAATGTGCGCACCCAGCAGATCGACGACATCAGCGCCGAGCAGAATCGAATTCGTGAAAACATGAAAACAGTCGCACAGAGCACGCAGTACTACGAGCGTCTGTTGTCGAAGCTCAACGAACAGGAATCGTCGATCGAAGGACTTCAACGCGAACGCGCGTCGCTCATAGTGAAACGAGACGCCGCGCGCAAAGAGTTCGACGACTATCTGAACAACCTCACGATCGAGTAGCGGAGGTCATTCTTCGATCTTGTAGATCTCGCGTTTGCCGCGAACGACGAGGTCGTGATAGCCCTCCATGGCCTTCTCGAACTCTTTCATGTCCTCGGGCGATCCCTGAGGGTTTGACATCATCTTCTCGAACGCTTCGATACTCTCGACCTCCATCTCCGCAACCGCCGTCCAGTACTGCTCGGCGCAGAAGTCGGTCATGATGCGCATCGTCGGCATCCCGACCTTGGCGCTGAGCTTGTTCATCGCTTGAAATTTCTGGACGAGCGGTCGAACCTTGCCCGGCTTGCAGTACATCACTTCGCGGATGAGAAACATTGAGGGCCTCCGTGGGTGTACGACGGGCACGCACCGTGCGACCTGATGAAGTGCGCTTTACCGCCATTTGTCCATGTCTCTCGTAACCTCGTTGCTCGACTGGTTCAAAGACCACGATGAAGTCCTCGGCTGGCTGATCGGGGCGTCGATTCTGATGCTCGTCATCAGCGTCGCGGCCGTCGGCTGGGTCATCATTCGCGTCCCTGCCGATTATTTCGCGAAAGAGGATCCCGAGGAGGGCCAGTGGGCCCATCGACATCCACTCATTCGGTTTGCGCTGATCGCCGGCAAGAATCTGCTCGGACTCGTGCTCGTTGCCGCGGGAATTCTGATGCTCGTCCTACCGGGACAAGGCGTTCTCACCATCGTCGCCGGTCTCTTCCTACTCGACATCCCGGGCCGACATCGCCTCGTCATGTGGATCGTGCGGCGCGGACCAGTGCTGACGTCGCTCAACTGGATTCGCGAACGCGCGGGCCGAGAACCCTTCCGCGTGGCGCCTCAAGCCGGTTGAGTTAAGACCGTCACTGATCCGCGAACGTGAGAAAAACGATCCTCATATACGGGCTCCTCGGCGGAGTTCTGATCGCGGTTCTCAAACTCATCGAGTACCGCTTTCTCGTCCTCGAACATTCGCTCGAGATCTACGGCGGTCTCGTCGCCGCTTTGTTCGCGGCGGTCGGCATCTGGCTGGGTCTGAAGCTCACGAAGACCAAAGAGACGATCATCGTCCGCGAGGTGCCGGTCGAAGTCCCAGTTCCGGCGAGAGAGCCGTTTAGCGTCAACGCGGCACGGCTGGCGCAACTCGGGATCACGCCGCGCGAGCTCGAGATCCTCCAGGCCATCGCCGCAGGAATGAGCAACCGCGAGATCGCCGAGAAACTGTTCGTCAGCGAGAACACGGTGAAGACGCACTCGAGCCGCCTGTTCGACAAGCTGAATGCGAGACGCCGGACGCAGGCCGTTCAGATCGCGAAACAGGCTGGCCTGGTCCCCTGAACGGGTGATTTTTGGCGTTTTGGCTCCGAAAATCGCAAAATCACCCGTTCGGGTGACGCGAAAACCCGCCTCGCGACGGTACTCTGCCGCCGAATTCACACCCACTCGCGTCGGAGCGCACGTGCAATGAAGAAGACGGTTTTGACGTTCGGCCTCATATCGGGCGGCATCCTTTCGCTCATGATGGCGCTTACCCTGCCATTCGAGGGGAAGATTCCATACGACCGGGCCCTGATCATCGGCTACACAACGATGGTCTTGTCCTTCCTCTTGATCTTCTTCGGCATCAAGTCGTATCGCGACAACGTCGGCGGCGGGACGGTCCGATTCGGCCGGGCATTCGCGATCGGGACGTTGATCGCGCTCATCGCGAGCGTGTGCTACGTCGCGACCTGGGAAGTGATCTTCTACAAGTTCACGCCCGACTTCATGGAGAAGTACAGCGCGCGGGCCATTCAAGAACTGAAGCAAACCGGCGCGACGGCCGCCGTCATCGAACAGAAGACCGCTGAGCTCAAGAAGCAAGCGGAGCTCTACAAGAATCCTCTCGTGAACATCGCGTGGACACTCATCGAGCCGTTACCGGTCGGGCTGGTAATCGCGCTCGTCTCAGCGGGTGTCCTGAGCAAGAGGAGAGGCGCCGCGGTACCGATCGGGGCGCGGGTCGCGTCTTGAGGCTTGAGGACTACGGAACTACGGAACTGCGGACCCCCGGTTCTTGACGGAGAGACGCAGAGGACACGCAGAGGTGCAGAGGAACAACGTTTTTGACTTTTTTAAAGCGTCCCGCCCCTACGCTGGTCCGAGACCGAACGACCTCACACCCACCAGCGGTTCATTCGCCCGATAGATCACCCACGCCCACCCCGGCAACAGTCCAAGTTGAATGGGCGACAAAACCGAGCCGAAGTCCCGGCGCACCGATTGTCTCGTGATCTCCCACGCCTGATCGAGCGTCGACTCCTGATACCGAAGCGCCTCGGCCGCATCGTACTTGTCGCCGAGCGACGCCATGTGGTCCGCGAGTCGGAGCAGTACCGAGTCGACGCTCGCACGATACGCGACACGCATCGCGTTCAGTCGTTCGACTTGATCGCGCGAGAGAAGCAGCGAGTCTGCCTCTTGAACGACCAACGCATACGGATCCGGCACGTTGCGGTCGTACCGCTTCTTGAGATCCGGCGCGCTGAGCCTCGTCCCGCCGTTGCCATCGCGGCCCGGCTTGAGCCACTGATCCATCTGCTGCTCGCCCAGTGGGCGTCCGAGATTGAACGAGACGTCGAGCGTGAGACGAAATGGGCTCATCGACGACAATCGGGTCGTGCTCGTGCGCGCGAAGCCCGGATTCACCTCATACTGAAATCGCTGCGTCGACGCATCGAAGCCGCGAACGCGATACAGAATCGCGTCGGGACGGTTGACCGAGCCCCAGCCGCGAAGCGCCGATGCACCGTGCAGCGCCGCATCGAGTCCGGCGAGCGGATTCGCGATGCTCAAGTTGATCGACGACACGCGATGCGCGCGCAGACCAGCAGTCGACAGCGACGCCTGCGCGTTGAGCGAGAAATTCCACGGGCCTTGGCATTCGTTTTGGCCGACCGCGCGCCCCATCGCCGCCGACAAACATCGACGCGCCGTTCGATCTGACCCGTCGATCAATGACGCAAGGTCGCTCGACAACCGCGAATCCTTCGTCGCACTCGGCGCAAAGACAAATGCGCGGTCGTTCGCGTAGCCGTCGCCGTTCACATCGCTTCCGACGATCGGAGTGAACGGCAGTCCGGACATCGCATGTCCCTGCCCTGAGATCGCGAGGCCGCCGATCGTGTAGCCGAGCGACGCGATGACGTGATGACGAACATCGAGTTCGCCGCGAGCCCACGATGACGTCAAAGGGTCGCTGAACGTCGATCCCGCGAAGCCAGTCTCGCGAGAGCGAATCGACGCGAGCGTGTACGAACCGGAGAAGAACCAGTTGTCGGGAAGCGCCGGCGTCAGCGTGAGCGTCGCTTGTTTGCTCACCGACCGCGCGGCCGAGCTTGTGGCGACGATCGCGCCGAATCGGTTGTCGACGCGCGTGGGCGCCGACGACATCGAGCCGGTCGTCGCGACAATCGCAGACGTCGGCGCGAAAACTGCCCGGCCTTCGTCAGACGTCTTGAACGCTGATTCGCTCTGCAGGTTGAGATCCTTGAAGTCGGGCTGGTCGAGATTGAGCGAGTAGATGCCCTCGACCGAGTACGCAACGCGGCCGATGGACGAACCGTACGCCAGGTTGCCGCGCCAGCTGTGCGGCGTTTTGTATGATTGGTCCACGAAGCGAATGTCGCGCGCAGTATCGGCGAACGCACCTTGCCTTCCGGCGGCGCAACTCGTCGGTGACACGAATGCTCTCCAGTCGGCGGTCGGCGTCGCGGCGCCAAGACACGTGAGGCGAATCGCGCTGGAGCTCAGCGCCGACGTCGCAATGGCCGACGAAAGCAGATTCGCCGGCGTGAAGTTTCGGAAATCCCCGATTCCGCCGCGGAGGTAACGCGACGGACCCGTGTTGAACGTTCCCATACTCGTCGTAGTCAACGACGCTGTCGGCGGCCTCAGGTACCAAGTGAATCCCAGGCGCGGGCTGATCGCGATCGCGTTCGGCGCAAAGTCGGTGTGCGCACTGAACGCTTGTTCGACGTCGAGATTTCGCGACGCGCTCGACAAGAAGTGATTCGCCTCGAGACGCGCGCCGTACATGACCTGAAGCGATGGCGTCGCACGCCAGAAATCGCCGACCGCGAGATAGCCGTTCCACTCCGCCCCGGAGGACTTGTCGCTCCCGATGACGCGCGTGAACGCCGACGGACGATTCGCCTCGAGGTCTCCGAGCGATGCATACGTGAAGTCGCCGGACGATCCCGCGGATGCGGTGCGGTCATACCCATCGATACGCGAATCCGCCGAGACCTTCAGCCGATGCGACGCGCGCGTATGGGCAAAGAAGCGCGTCTCGTTCTGCACTTCCCACGTCCAGCTCTTGTTGCTCGACGCGAGACCGCCGTTTCCGCCGAAGTCGATGTCGAGCAGACTTCCAACAGCGTCCGTGGACGTTTGCGTTCCGAGGAGGACGTGCCCGGCCGGCCCATCGACATAGGGCCGTACGTCTGAATGGGCGAACGAGAACGACGACTTCGTCTCGTTGAGGTAGTCCGGCGTTAGAAAACGCGAATAGATCGCCTGCAGGCTCGCGATCTGACTACTGCCTTCTCCGCCATAGCCGGAGGTCGAGGTCGGAGAGGTCGATAGTGCGGTGTTGCGCGTCGCCTTTCCGTACGCCGTCAAGCCAAATGTCGTTTTCGCGGGAGTGAACGTCTTGAGGTCGACCGGCGCGTGGTCGACATGCAGCATGAACGATCCGGTCTCGGAGATTCGCGCATCGGTGCCCCCGAGCGGGACGTGCATTCCATCGAGCGCACGAATGACGCGCCCGACAGAATCCCGCGGAAGCCCGATCGCGTCGAACAGCGAGACCGGTGCGCTTGTCAGGGATCGCAGATCAGTCGATCGACGACTCACCTGGACGCTGTAGTTATAGAAGTCTCGGTCTTGATAGGTGAACGGACCGTCGGCACCGTAGCTCGCTTGCAGGTTCGCGACTCGCTGGCTCGAGCCGGGCATTCCGCTCGGCAACGACGGCGCGTCGGCGCTGAGATGGCCGCGCGCACTGCTGAACAGACTGCCGGTGATCAGATCGACGTTCGCCGAGGCGCCGCTGAACCAGCCGCGCGACGGATCGTAGGTCGACGTCGTGAAGCGAGTCGTCGTTCGAGCGTCGCGCGGAAGATCGGCGCCTGGGAACGCGAGTCCGCCGACCGTCACCGCATTCTGCGACGACGGAAGCCCGAGCATGGAGAATCCGCCGGGCGCTTGAATCGCACCCGCCATCGTCATCGCTGCCGCGTTCACATCGCCGACATCGCTCGGCGCGATCGCGCCGTTGACGCCGTCGAGGACTCGATCGGCTGAGCCGCCGCTCGTTGGCGTGTCGGATCCACGCGGCGGACGCTGCTTCGTCGCCTGAACGCGGACCGCGGCGATCTGCGCCACCGATGACTTGAGCACCGCATCGAACACGAACGTCGTCTCAGCGGCGACGCGCACGACCCGTTTTCGAACCGCGAGGCGACCGATCGCCGAGACGTGGACGAGATAGTCGCCCGTCGGGTTGGGAACGGCAATCGAGTAGATGCCGGCCGAATCGGTGTTCGCGTGGAACGTGATTCGATCGGGAGCCATCGTCACGTAGACGTCCGCGCCGGCGACGACGCGTCCGCTGTCGGTCTTCACCGTGCCGCGGATGACGTCCGTTCGCGTCTGGGCCGATGCGAATTGCACCGATCCGGCGGTGAATAAGGCGGTGAGCGTCGTCCGGCGGAGCAGGGTGTGCATGTGGTGACGGTCGGTCGATGAGAAAGAGATGAAGCAACGCGCAAGCGGATGCGGCGACGTCGCCGCACCCGCGAGTCGTTCAGTTGCCTACTGGATCGACGTGTCGCAGGACTCGCTGCGGCCCGTCGAGATCATGAAGCCCGAGCGGCCCTGAGCATCGACGCACGGATCGCCAACGGTGGCGTGGGCGCGATGGGCGGCAACGGTCGCGAGGCTCAAGCCCGCGAGGACGGCGAGGAGAAGCTTCTTCATTTGAGGGATTCCTGAGAGGGAGGGAAAAGAACCGTGCCGCCGCGCTCGCGTGCGGCCGGTGAACCGCGCCGACAGTAAAACACTTTTGCGGTGGCCGAACAAGATTCTTCACCGGTGGTTTTTGTGAAGTCTTATTTCACTTTTCTCATCGGTGAAATCCGCGCTCCTATGATGAAGAATTCCTTCAGGATTTCGTTGTGGCGCCGGACGGATGCGGCCACAAGATTGCGCGAATTCCGCCGAGGCGATCGCACGGCCTCGTCTATCTCCACTCGAACCGACGGTTCCGGATGTTCGCGACGCTGACGTTGCGCAGATCGGTCCCGGTCAGCCTTCCCGCGTGGGGAGCGATCGGTGGCTTCACGATGGCTATGGGATTCGGCGCCGCCGCCATAGAGTTGTTGACCGCGCCGCACGCGAGACCAAGACCGCCGGTCGAGCAGATCGCGTTCGATCGGCTGATCGTTGGAGCGCACACAGTCCCGCTCGAGGGGTCATTCGACAGCGCGACGGATGTTCGAGTGGCTGGCCGTTTCGCCGCGGTCGTGCATGATCACGAGTCGGCAATCACGCTGTTCGACGCGCGGAATTGGAAACCACTGTCGACGCTCCGTTTGCCGGCTGCCTCGAGCACCCCACGCGTCGCGGAGCTCGCAATCGCGCCGGCCGATTCCGGGCGATGGATCGTTCTCGATCGCTCGCATTCGGCGCTTGATCTCGTATCGGAGCGAGGCACCCGCCGTCGACACATCGCACTTCCTCGAGGACTGTGGTCGGGGGTGGCATGGGACAGCGTACGACGGCGCGCGCTCGTCACCGGTGTGAAACTCGACGGACCCACGGGCGGAAGCGACGGCCGAAGCATCCATGAATTCGACGAGCGCGGCGCTGAAGTCGCGGCTTATCGGGAAATGGCGCCGATTGCGCATCGGCTGCAGGCGTCGTTCAACATGCCGTTCGCCGCGATTGACGGTTCGGTGATCCTCACGGGATCGAGTCT
>Ga0207661_10000656_pt1 | contig 22349 bp, 37 predicted proteins | sample KBSC713LmetaG_FD_184337 | JGI IMG/M metagenome (GOLD analysis project Ga0207661, IMG submission 184337) | Corn rhizosphere microbial communities from Kellogg Biological Station, Michigan, USA - KBS C7.1-3L metaG (SPAdes) (version 2) | ecosystem: Host-associated > Plants > Roots > Rhizosphere ...
CAAGTCGGAAGAGGTTGTCGCCAAATCCGCTGAGCGACCGCTGCCATCCTTCGCGGACGCGCTCCAGTCGTTCGCCGCGTTCGTGATCGATCTCTTGGAGATCCCCGACGAGTGGCGCGAGAACCTGACGATTACGACGCTCAATCTGTCGGAAGACAAGAACGGGTATCGCGGGCTGATCGTCACGGCGACGCGGCCGATCCCGAAAGCGTATGACCGGCCGCTCGTCATGAACACGCCGCTCGTCCGCGAAGGCAGCGAGGACGCGAGCGACGAGGCGTGCACGCTGTCGGATGAAGTCTTGGAGCTCGTGTCGCTCGTCGAGGGCGAAGCCGTGCGGTACTTGAACGGCGAGCGCGAGCAGCTCGATCTCTTGAAGCCGTCCAATTCCGAGAACGTCGCCGAGTTCAACGAAAACGCGGCGCACGCTGAAGTGCAGTCGACGCGGAAGCCGAAAGGTCGGAAGGGCAAAACGCCGCCGCAATCCGAGACGGGTGTCGCGCTCGTCGTGAACGAACCAGGCGAGCCGCTTGACGACAACGCGCTCCGTCAGTTGCTGCTCATGGTCGAACGGGATGTGCCGATCGATGCGTTGGCCATTCTCACGTCGTCCGAGCGCGAAGCGTCCGCCGCATGGGCCAAGGCGCGACAACAGGAGATGCTCGGCACGCTGGATTCGACGGCGATGCCGGCGGAACCCGCCTGTGTGATCCGCTACGCCACCTTGCCGCTCAAGGCCGACGCGTGGACGGGTGATCACGTGCCGCCCAAGGCGACCGACGTCGAGACTGTGCACGGCTAATGGGCGGCGTGAATATGAGCGCGGTCGACCGAATGGGGCGGCCGATTCGGCGCGGCCCGGAGAGTCCGCAATGGCGGGGCGGGCGCTGCACGAGCAGCGCGTACGTGACGCTGCTCGTGCCGGATCACCCGCGCGCCGGAAAACAAGGACGCGTTTGCGAGCACGTGCTTGTCGCCGAACGCGCCTTGGGCAAATACCTGCCCTCAACGGCTGAGGTTCATCACGTCGACGAGAACAAACAGAATAACGACCCGCATAACCTCGTGATATGCCAAGACCATGCGTACCATGGGCTCCTACATCGACGAATGCGCGCATTCAAGGCGTGCGGCAACCCGAATGCGCGGTGCTGCGTGCGGTGCGGATCCTATCGAGATCAAGAGGACATTCGAGTGAGTCGCGGCGGACAGTCGTATCATCGGTCCTGCCAGGCAAAGCACGAGCGTGAGCGAAAGGCGGCGATCCGCGCAGCAAGGCGTACGAGGGGCTCTGTATGAACTGCGACCGCGAATACGACAAGTTCCGCGCGCTCTTCCCCACGTTTAGCGCCACCAAGGCGGCGCGAGAGTGCGAGCGCGCCTGGCGGAAGTTCCTCCGCGACGCCAACGAGTCTAACGACAGCCCGTCCCGTCCTCGTCGTGGACCCCAACAGGAGAAATGACAGTGCCGCAATTCAGAAAGAAGCCGGTCGTGATCGACGCGTTTCGGTGGCTTGCGAAGCCGCCCGTGAAGGCATGGAAAGATCTGGATGCGTGGCTCGTGTCGCTCGGACTTCCGCCCGCCGACGAAGCGGAAACGGACGATGATTGCCCGCTCTGGGTGAATGGCGACGAGTCGATCACGATTCCAACGCTCGAAGGCGATATGCGATGTGACATCGGCGATTGGATAATCCGAGGTGTGAAGGGCGAGCTGTATCCCTGTAAGGATGAGATTTTCCAAATGACATACGAAGCGGTCGAGCCATGACCTCCCGTCGTGGACCCCAACAGGAAGGCACATGAGAACTTATTTCCGCGTCCCCTACCTGCGCTGGTCACCGCTGCATCGACACTGGCACGTCAAGCGGTGCGATGGGAACCTGCGTGCGATTTGGCGTCATCAACTCGCGCAATTCCGCCTCTGGTGGCGCGCCTCCCGTCGTGGACCCGGAGAACGCCCATGAGCGACCATGCGATGCTGGAGAAAGGAACGTTCGTCGTGACGCTTCGCCCGTTCGCCTACGGCGTCAAGCCGTTCGGACGCGAAATGCGCCACGTGCCGGCTGGCACCAATGGATACGTGGTATCGGCAGAGCCAGAAGGGCGCGGCGTCACCGTCATTAAGCTCATCGGCCACGAACAGACCTACGCGACGTTCACGGCGGGGATTGCTGAGCAGTTCGCGGCGGTCGAGGCGTACGTACCGAGCGAGCTGTGGTTCGCCTGCCTCACAGGCGATTGTCCGCATGAGACGCAAGCCGAGTGCGATGCGTGGATTCGCAACGAGCTACTTGAGCAGGCGAGAGAAGCCGCTTTACTGCGCGCTCAGCTCGCCGAAGCGCGGGACGAGCTAAAAGAGTGTCGCGAACTGTACGAGGCAAATCATGGCTGACTCCAATACCCCGCGCGCCGCCGTCGAGTCGATACGCCCAACCGACGAGGAGATCGACGCGGTGATCAAGAGCCTTAGCTCAACGGCTCGGTATGGACCGCGGAAGTCCCATCGTGACGAGGCGACCGCTGTCATTCGAATCGTCACCGCGCTCCGCGCTCAACTCGCCGAGGCGACCAAGAACAAGGTCGACGAGACGTGGTTCGCATGCATGAGTGGTGACTGCCCCCACGAGACGCAAGCGGAATGCGATGCGCAGTTGCGGACTTCGCTAATCGAAACGACACAGGAAAATATCAAGCTGCGCGCTCAACTCGCCGAGGCGAGCCGAGACAGGGAGCAAGCGAAAGCCGAGCGCGAGCTGCTCGTCGACGTGGTTCGTCTCGTGGGCGAATCCCACTGGGACGCGCCGGGGTGGAACCTCATCGTACGTGAGGATAAAGCGCACCTGCTATTCGACATCGCGTATGGATATATCAAGGACTCGCGCCCGAGTGATGGCCTGACAGCAACCGCGCTTCGCACTCGGCAGAAACAACTCTTTGCGGCCCGCGCTCTCTCTCCAGGAGAAGCCGCCGAATGAGCCGATTCATTGACGCCTATCAAGGCCCCTGCCCGACATGCGACGGCGACGGATCAGACGACGCACCGTTCGACGCGAACTGTCCAGCGGCATGGGCGCATCGCTTCATCGAATCGCGCGGCGGTATCACGTCGCACGACATGGCCGCATCGCGAGCGTTCCGCAACATTGGCCGCGCTCCCGCTTCTCCTCCCCTCGCGTCGTCGCCTCGTGGAGCCAAAACACCTGAGACGCCCCAATGAAACGCCCTCGCGAATTATCGAACGCAGACGTCCGCGTGCTCCTCAAAGTGGAGTGCGATCTGGCCGGATCGCAGCGAGCGTGGGCGAAGGCGCACGGGGTGAGCGCCGCGTACGTGAGCGATGTGCTAGCTGATCGGCGTAACCCTGGCCGTTCAATCCTCGCACCGCTCGGCCTCATTGAGACCACACGATACGTGCCGATTGCGCGCACGTACGCACCGGAGACGCCCGAGCGATGAGCGCACCCGTGAAACTCGTTCGCGAAAGCGATGGCGCGGCTGTCGCTCACGCGTGTGCAACGTGCGGGCGCGTCTACAGCCTCAACGACGCGTTCGCGGAGCGGTGCTGTGACCGGCATTGCGAGGACTGTAATGCGTCGCTCTCGCCCGACTTTCGTAAGCAACCATACACCGTTTGCGATCGGTGCCGCGCGAAGCGCGAGGCCGCTCGCGACGCAGCAATGATTGCCAAGGCGTCGCGAGTTCCCGCTTCCGAATATGATGGGCCGGTCTACGTCGATGGTGCGTGGAACGACGGCTATCTGCGCGACCTCGACGAATTTGAGGAGTGGTGGGAATGCGAGCACGACGAAAGCGACCCGATGCCGTCCGAGGTGTGGGCCTGTACGACGCGCCGCATCCAGATCCCGAGCGCCGATAGCATCGTCGAGCAGGCGACGCAGGATGAGTACGACGGCGCGTACGACGCAATGCCGCCGATCGACGCGCTTCAAGCAGCAATCGACGTCTACAACGCGAGCGTCACCGCCGAATCGTGGGAGGTCGACTATTCGCGGCGCATCGTGCTGCCCGTCTCGCCGCTCGGCGCCAGCGTGGAGCCCACATGACCGGTTCGGCGTCGTCGCCTCGTGGAGCCAAAACATGAGCACTCACCAATGGTTCGACGCGTCCAGCGAGTTTCCGCATCTAACGCCCGGTGCAGAGAGTTGTCGCGTGTGTGGTGCGATGCGCGGCCCGGTGAACGAAGCGCGCCAGTGTCCGGGCCCCGTTTCGATGTCGATTGACGATTGGTTTCGCGGCGAACCTGTGGGAGAGTGTTCGCGATGCCATCGGCCAATCGCGGACTTCTCACCGCCGATGCCAGGCCACATGACCGCAGGCTACTACGTCGCGAGCGCGTGGCAGAAATGCGCGAACCCCGGAGAGGTCTACATCTGCGACGCCTGCATGTGGGCAGACCCCCGATACATCGCTGACTATGGCCTCGCGTCGTCGCCTCGTGGAGCGCAACCAGAATGAACCTCCAGCCTTCGCCCGTGGTCGAGCAGCAACCCTACTCGCGCGAACCCTCGGACGCGCGCATTCAACGCGAGCGAGATCAAGCCGTCGCGGCCGAATGGCATCAGATCGACCGCGTATTGCGCGTGCTCGCCACGGCCTTAGACGCGATCGGCGCCAAGCTCGGCGAGGCGCGCGAGACGATCGTGTACGACCAGAACGCCGCGATCGAGATCGTCGACGAGCAGCGGCAGTCGGTCATCGAAGTGGCGGCGCAACTCCGAACGGCCCGACTTAACCCCGACGCCAACCAGGAACGGAAAGCCGCCGAGGCGGCGAAGCGATGACGAGTATCCCGATTCTCACGTATAAACCGGCGGGCGCCGGCGTGCACGTCGATCTCGACCGGCTGATCGCGTCCAGGTGTCTCGTCCAGGCGAACAGCGGCGGAGGGAAGTCGCGCGCGATCCGGCAACTCCTCGAAGAGACGCACGGCCGCGTAATGCATCTCGTGATCGATCCGGAGGGCGAGTTTGTCACGCTGCGCGAGCGATTCGACTACATCATCGCCGCGAAAACCGGCGGGGACGCGATCGCCGCGCCGAAATACGCCAAGCGCCTGTGCCGCACGTTGGTCGAACTGAACGCGTCGGCTATTCTCGACCTCTACGACTTGTCGCTCGACGACCGCCGGTGGTACGTGGAGAATTTCCTGACGGAGCTCATGGCGCTCCCGCGCGATCTCTGGCGCCCGATCATCGTCGTGATCGACGAGATGCACGTCTTTGCGCCGGAAGCCGGGCAGGCGCGATCCGCAGAAGCCGTGACAGCGCTCGCCACGCAGGGGCGGAAACGTGGATTCGCCCTCGTGGGCGCAACGCAACGCATTTCGAAGTTGCACAAGGATGTCGCCGCGGAACTCCTGAACAAGATGATCGGCCGGACGGGGCTCGACATCGATGTGAAGCGCGCGGGCGACGAACTCGGCATGGGGAAGGAGGAGCGGAGCGCTCTCAAGACGCTCGCGCCGGGGGAGTTCTTCGTCTACGGTCCGGCGATCGCGAACGAAGTCGCCCGCGTCAAGACTGGCGACGTCCTGACGAGTCATCCCGAGGCCGGACGCGTCGGGACGATCGCGCCGCCGCCATCGGCGAAAGTCAAAGCGATGCTGGCGCGACTCGCCGATCTCCCAAAAGAAGCCGAAGAAGAAGCGCGCACGATCGACGATTTCAAACGGCAGAATGCGCAACTTCGTACGCAGCTCACCAAGGCGCAGAAGTCAGCCACCGTGGTCGAGAAGCCCGTCACCGTGGTCGATCAGAAAGCGATCGATCGCGCCGTCGCGACTGCCGTTATGCCGTATCGCAAGCTGATCTCGCGCGTGCAGCAACAAATGGCCAGTGCGGTCCAGGCGGTGAAGGCATTGCCCGATCGACTCGAAGCGGTCGTCGTGACCTTGGACGAGGTCCAACAGATGAACGGACATCATGCGTCTAGCACAGGCTCGGCGTCGTCGGCAGAATCGACGCGTCGGGAGTCACCCGCCGGTCCGCGTAGTGTTAGCAGCGCTACGCAGTCAGCCGTAGTAGCAACTGGCGAGGATCGTCGGGCCTCTCGCGCCGTTACACCGCGTGCAAGTTCGACCCCGGTTTCGCGCGCGAGCGAGCCGCGCAGCGATCTCAAGAAAGGCCAGCAGAAGATTCTGAACGCGCTCGCGGAGCTCGAGGCGATCGGCGTCGAGCAGGCGACGCGTCACCAACTCGGCATGGTGGCGGGCTACAATCTGACGGGCGGGACCGGTGCCCAGCATATCGCGGGTCTCGGCGCGCTCGGGCTTGTTGAATTGCCCGACAAGGGCGCTGTGCGCCTCTCGGACGCGGGGAGAGCGGCGGCGGATGCGACGGACGTTCCGACCACGCTCGAGGAGCTCCACGAGCGCGTGCTGCGAAAACTGCCGGATGGCCAACGCCGCATCGCCGAGTATTTGATCTCCATCTATCCCGAGTCGATCTCGCGCGCGGAGCTCGGCGCCGCGGTGAATTACAATCTGACCGGCGGAACGGGCGCGCAACACGTCGCTGACTTGGTGACGGTGGGCGCGGCCAAGATCCCGGGGTCCGGCAAAGTGGTCGCGAGCGATCTCCTCTTTCCGGAGAGCTTGGTTTAAATGCCATCACGAAAGACTGAACTCAAGCCAGTGATCGCATACGCACGGGAAGCCGTCCTCGACGCCACGCAACTCGGCGCGGCGCTCGGCGTGTCGGCGGCGACCGTCGAGCGCATGGACTTGCCGTTCTTCCGCGCTGGCAATCGCGTGCGCTACATCTATGGGCAGGTGTTGGACGTCCTCGCGGAACGCGCGAAGGCGATGGGCGCACCCGTGCCGGCGCTCGCCTTTTCGGCTCGGCGGAAGCAGAGGACCGCGTCATGACGCCCGATACGCTGGACATCGACCTCCAATTCCAAGGCGTGGGCCGGATCAATCGACGGAGCGGCACGACGGATCCGAAAGTCGTGAAGCGCATCAAGGCGGCTGCGCGCGCGCTCTATCGCGATGGCCGGCTGGATCTCCTGCGCGCGGTGCGCGACAAGCACATCTCGTGGCTCGAGCTCTACGACGCGTACCAGCGTCACACGTTGGCCGCGCTGCCCGTCGGCAACACTGTTCAAAAAGTCTCGACGGCGATGCGCGCCTGGATCGACGACGCGGCCGATCGCTATTCCGAGAAGCACGCGATTTCGCTCGGCACGTCGCTTGGGTATCTCGAGGCCGCGGACGCTGACGCGCGCATCGCTGACTTGCCGCGTGTGCTCGACTCGCTTCGAATGACGCTCGGTCGAAAGCATCCGCGATCGTTCAATCTGTGCCGATCGGCGGCCCTCGCGTTCGCCCGTTCGACGCTCAAGCGCAATCATCCCGTCTATCTGGCGTGCGCGGCCGTTGAGCCGGTGAAGGTCGTCAAGCGTGCGCCGCGGCATCCGATCACGCTCACGAGGATGCGCGAACTCTTCCCAAACGCGAGCGGATCCAACGCATACGCGATCGATCAGATCGCCTGGTCGATGGCGACGACCGGCATGGGACTCAAAGACTATTGGGGACCGTGGGAGATTCGGCGCGACCGGATCCACATCTTCGGAACGAAGCGCGCCGGTCGCGATCGCGACGTGCCACTCGTCCGTCGACCCGATGCGCCGCCGCTCTCACGTGATCGATTCGAGAAGGCGTTTCGGAAACGCTTCTCGACCGTCATGACGCCGTACCAGCTCCGGCGCACATACGCGCAGTGGATGGAAGAGGCGGGTATCCCGCGAACGCGTAGGCTTCTGTATATGGGCCACGGCACACGCGACGTCACCGATCTCTACGAGCGGTATCAAATCGAGGAGTATCTCGCCGCTGATGCTGCCAAGCTGCGCGTCTTCTTGTCGCCGCCAAAGAAATCCAGCGCACGCAAACCGTCACCCGCGATCAAACTCGCATGAGATATTTTTTGAGCGAATTTTCGATGACTTCCCCGAGAAAGTCCCCGACCGCGACTGCGCTGGCGATGTGTGGCCGTGCGCGTAAGTCGTTGTCACGTAATAAGTGCGCCCAGAGGGACTCGAACCCCCAACCTTCTGATCCGAAGTCGGAATTTCGCCGCGGCGCGGTAGCATCAAAGGAGCAGAACTCCAGCTGCAGCGCGCACAACTCGCGCAGCCGACCCCGAGTTAGTCCCCGAGTTTTTCACGCCACGATCACACGGCGTGTGATCGTGGGTCGTCGGCGGTCCGCATGACCGGCCTCTCGTACGCCGGCTTCCTCGAGCGGAAGTCGCAACTCGGAACGTTCGACGGGTTCGCGCCGCGCTCGCTGCCCTCGTTCTTATTCGATTTCCAGGCCGATCTCGTCGCATGGGCGCTCAGGAAGGCCCGCGCTGGCATCTTCGCCGATTGCGGCCTCGGCAAATCGCCGATGCTGCTCGCGTGGTCGAACGCCGTCGTCGAGCGCGAGAACAAATCGGTCCTGGTGCTCTCGCCGCTGGCCGTCGCGGCTCAGCTCCAGCGCGAAGCGCAGAAGTTTGGCATCGACGCGGTTCGCTCGAGCGACGGACGGACCCCCGCCCGGCCGACGATCGTCCTTACCAACTACGAACGACTGCACCACTTCAACGCCGACGATTTCGCGGGCGTGGTGTGCGACGAATCGAGTATCCTGAAATCGTTCGACGGCGTGCGCCGGAGCGACATCACGGCGTTCATGCGCAAGCGAAAGTATCGGCTCTTGTGCACGGCCACTGCGGCCCCGAACGACTACGTCGAACTCGGCACCTCGAGCGAAGCGTTGGGCGAGCTCGGATATGTCGATGTCTTGAATCGGTTCTTCAAAAACGATCTCAATAATTCGGCGACAGGCCGCGGCTACCTCGGGACCAAGAACGCATGGCGCTTCAAGGGCCACGCTGAGGAACCGTTTTGGCGTTGGGTCGCCTCGTGGGCGCGTGCGCTGCGGCGGCCATCCGATTTGGGATTCGACGACGATCGATTCATTCTGCCGCCGCTCGAGGAAGTCGAGCACGTCGTGAGCGCGCTGACGTTGCGTGAGGGCGAGCTCTTCGCGCTTCCGGCGGCCGATCTCCATGAGCAGCGTGAAGAACGTCGTCGCACAATCGGCGAGCGGTGCGAGAAAGTCGCGTCGCTCGTGGCCGACACCGGCAAGCCCGCGCTTGTCTGGTGTCATCTGAACGACGAAGGCGATTGTCTCGAGCGATTGATCGCCGGTGCGGTTCAGGTGTCGGGGTCGGATTCTGACGATGAGAAGGAAGCAAAGCTGCTCGCGTTCGCCGCTGGCGAATCACGCGTGCTCGTGACCAAGCCCAAGATCGGCGCGTGGGGCTTGAACTTCCAGCACTGCGCGCACGTCACCTGTTTTCCGTCGCATTCGTTCGAGCAGTACTACCAGGCCGTTCGTCGCTGTTGGCGATTTGGCCAGCGCAACCCTGTTCGCGTCGACGTCGTCACGACTGAGGGCGAGCGGGGCGTCACGGCCAACGTGCAACGCAAAGCGCGCCAGGCCGACGAGATGTTCGACGCGCTCGTGCGGCACATGCGAGACGCGACGACGATCGCGCGCCGGCGGCCCACCTCGACGCAATTCGCCGAGGTGCCGTCATGGCTGTAGCCAATCTGATTCCGCGCCAGCGCGTAACGGATCGCTACGCACTATACGAAGGCGACTGCATCGAAACGATGGCGTCGTTTCCTGACGCGAGCGTGGGCCTATCCGTGTATTCGCCGCCGTTCGGCGGGCTCTATCAGTACTCGTCGGACGATCGCGACCTGTCGAATTGTCGCGATTACACGGAGTTCTTCGAGCACTACGCGTACGTCGTGCGCGAGCTCGCGCGGCTCACCATGTCGGGTCGCATGACCGCGGTCCACTGCATGGACGTGCCGTCCGGGAATTCGGGAACCGATTATCTCGTCGATTTCCCCGGCGACATCATCCGGCTCCATGAGCGCGAAGGGTTCCGCTACGTCGCGCGGTATGCGATTTGGAAAGAACCGCTCGCCGTCCGCAACCGGACGATGGCCAAGAACTTGGCGCACAAGACGATCGTTGACGATTCATCGCGCTGTAGCGTGGCGTCAGCGGACTACCTCCTCGCGTTCCGGCGAGACGGGAAGAACACGGTTCCGATCGCGCACCAGGTTGGCTTGCTCGAGTATGCGGGCTCGCGCGTGCCGCCGGCGTCCGTGCTTCGCTATCGCGGCTGGACCGGCAACCAGATCGAAAACCGCTACTCGCATTGGATTTGGCGACAGTACGCATCCGCATTTTGGGACGACATTCGTCTCGATCGCGTGCTGCCGTATCGCGAGGCGCGCGAGGCCGACGATGAGAAGCACGTGCATCCGCTCCAGCTCGACGTCATTCAGCGCGTTCTTACGCTCTGGTCGAACCCTGGCGACACCGTACTCACTCCGTTCATGGGTGTCGGATCAGAAGTGTACGAGGCTGTCAGGTCCGCCCGTCGTGGTGTCGGGATAGAGCTCAAGCCGAGCTACTACCGACAAGCTGAACGGAACGTTGCCGCGGCGCTCCTCCCGGCCTCAGAGCAGGCCGTGTTGTTCGACAAAATCGGCGCAGAAACCCCCGAAAACGACCCTGATTCCCCGGTCCAGATCGCCGCGCATTCCGGCGCAAACGAGGCCAAATGAGCGAAGCGCCGAGCTTCCCGTTCTACGCCAACGACTTCGTCGGCGGCCGCGTCGCGACCTATAATCTCGACGAAATCGGCGCGTATTCTCTACTTCTCGCGTTCGATTGGACGCTGAACGGACTCCCAACCGAGCTCGAAAAGCTCGCGAAGTTGTGTCGAGTCTCGACGCGGAAATTCCAGAAAATTTGGGCGACGATCGCGGATCAGTTCCCCGAACGCGACGGACGTAGGTATAACCCGCGCCTTGCCTTAGAGCGTGCCAAGAAGGGCATCAAGACTGTCCAAGCGCGAGACGCCGCATCCTTGCGTTGGCAGAGCGGCGGCAATGCGGACGCAGATGCCGACGCATCGAATCCGCATTACGAAAACGATGCTACCACTACCAGTACCAGTTCCTTACCTAGTAACCAAGTAGAGGTTGTTAGTACCGCGCGCGAGAATTCGAGCGAAGTCGCCTCAGGAAGCGGTGCCCCGTCGCCGCACATTCGCTTGGTCGTCGCCGCGAACAAAGGGCTCGCCGAACATCCGACGCGACCGCAACCGGTGCCGCGTCTCTTCGCCGGTCAGGCGAGCTCGCTGCAAGCCGCAGACACGATCCTCCAGGCAGGCGTCCCGCTCGCTTTTGCCGAATCGCGGATCTACGGCTTGGCTCGAACGCATAACGCCGACGGCGAAGTGAAGTCGCTCCGCTACTTCGCCGCGGCCACCATCCGCGCGTGGCAGGAACACCTGGCGGCCTCGGACGCGAGTAACGCCGTGATCACACCGAACGGCGCGCCGATTAACGGAGCTCGTCGCGAGTCGCCGCCAGGGCCAGGCGAGCGCGGCTACCGCAACAGCGTCGCAGCCTTGGAGGGGCTCTAGCCGATGATCGACAAGGAGATTTTCGCGCAGCGCATGGGGTTGCTCGCCGGTCGCATCGGGCGCGAGCTCGAGGCGCCGGTGTTTCGGGAGTATTACACGCAACTCTCCGACATGCTGACGACGCAGCAATTCGTCGCCGCGACGGCGTTGGCGTTTCACACGTGGAGCGCCGAGTACCGGAACTGGCCGTCTCCCAAGCAACTCGTCGAGCTGATCGCGCCCGTCGAGGAGCCCGAACTGTCTGCCGGCGAAGCCTTCGAGCGCGTGCTCGCGATCGCGGGTCGGTACGTGCACAGCCCCGACTTCGCGCAGCGCATGCCGGACATCCAGAGGCTCGGCGCCAACACGGTGCGCGCATTCCGCGCGGCCGGCGGGTTCCGAGACTTCTCGAATCCGCTCGAGTCGGAACTCCCGTGGCTTCGCAAGCGATTCGTCCAGGCGTACGAGGCGACGTGTGCGACCGCGGAGTCGGAGCAGGCCGCGCAGCTCGCGTTAGCATCGGCAAGCGCGCAGGTCGAAGCGCTCACGAATGCGACCGCGGCGAAGCTCGGCGTCGAGCCGTCGAAGCGCATTGCCGCCGGCGGTGCGCGATGAAACACGCCGCCTACTCCGTCGCGGATCACGAACGGGTCCAGCTCGGGATCCACGCCACCGAGTGCACGCCCGAGGACGATCGTCCCGGCATCTCGGTCCGGTTCCACGTCACGGCGAATCTCAACGCCGGGAACGGGAAAGTGCTCAAGACCAAAGCGCTCGACGCCATCGCGCGGTCGCATGTGTTCTTGGCCGTCGACTTGAGTGCCGGTGGCTGGGTGGATTCGAACGGGCTGGGCGTGCTCTTATCGATCGCGAATGCGGCACGGCGCGCGGGTGGGGCTCTGGCAATCGAGGGTGCGGACCCCGACCTCCTGGCGACGTTGGAGCAGACAGGCATGGCAAGGCGATTCGTGATCGCCGAGGGCGCACGTCGATGACCGACCGCTGCGTGCACGACTTCGTCCCGATGTGTGACGTGCCATGTGTCGGCGAGCGTGAGTTTGTCTGCGCCAAGTGCGGCCTCGAAGTCGGCATCGGCGGCGCGCTCGCGAACCCGCGCACGGCGAAGGACGACAGCTATCGCCCGGACATTCCTCTCCGATCGACCGACGCGAACGTCGCCGAGTGGGCCGACGGCATCGCACGAAAAGCCACACACGAGCCCCCGCAGCACCGCAGTTCCACCCTCTCACGCGAGTAAACTCTCATGGCCACGAAAGGCACGAAACGCCCCGTCACCCGCGCGCTCGATCTCGTTCGTCGGACACAATTCCGGAACGACCTGGGCGGCTATGTGCTGCCGATGGAGGACCGCGACGAATTGACCGCGATCCTGCACCAGATCGACGCCTCGACGGGGAAACCCGATACCGCACGGCGGCGTGCGCGTAGCAAGAAGCCGGCGAAGAAAGCGAGGGCGCGGCGATGAACCGGCGCTCACAGCCAGAGCTGCCGAAACACTTTTGCGCTCTCCCGAGTCACGTCGGCCAGAAGCAACTCTCGGCCGGCGTCTACAAGATCGGCGCGTATCGGCCCGCGCCGGTCTGCAAGGCGTGCGTTGATGCAGCGCTAGCCGTGGGTGTCATCCCAAAGTTTGTAGCAAAAGACTGACACAGCCGCCCCAGATAATCATGATCACGCTCTATCTCGCGCGATTCCTCGCCCGGCTCGGTGCCAAATGCGACCGCACCGCCGATCGGCTCTATCGCATCCAGTCGGGTATCGACGCTCGACGAGCGATGGCGCGGCTCACGGAGAATCACGCGACGAGACGACGCATGCCATTCACCCGGGTTGATCTCACGTACACGCACGAAGCCCACGACGAGAGGAATCGCTGATGCCGCGCGTCATGAAGGTCATTCAGTCGGAGATCGTTCGCGGTGACGGCACGCCGACGAATATCTCGCGCATGGTCACGCAGTATTTCACCCTCAATGGCAAGCTGCTCGCCGAACACGATCCATGTCCGCTCGGGATCGATCCATGCGACGAGCCCAAGAAGCAATGATCTCGACAACCGCGACGCCGGCGAAGACGGCCAAGGTGCGTTGCACCGAATGCGGTTTGGAATCGCGTGCACCGATCGTCGTCGAGGTCGGCTCGCGGTCGGAGAACAAAGTCGGCCGCTGCGCCGATCGGAAAGCGTGTGCGATGCGGAAACGCCGAAGTGAGAATAAACGCAAAGCGGAGACGACATGAGCGCCTCACGATTCAAATTCACCGGACGCGGCATCGCGCGCCCGAGAGCGAACGCCGAAGGGGAAGAACGGCGACAGCACATGCAGCGGCTCGCCCAATCGCGGGCGGAACGCCAACGGTTGCTCGACGCGCGGCGGTCCGAGGAAGCGGCAGCGTTGGTCGCATTGGCGAGAGCGGAACGCGCGAAGCGCATCGCGGCAGGCAAAGTCGTTGCTCCGAGCTACGAAGAGTGGAAAGAGGGGTGTGCGCGAACATTCACGGCCATGGGAGACCTGGCATGAAACCCTGGACGAAATTCCTCGCCTGGTTGCTGTGGCACGCGAACGCTGTGATGGGATCGTCCGTCGATCGGTTCGCCGCGTACGCGATCAAAGAGCGGATCCTGCGCCGCTGGGGCAGGTTGGTCGGCGAGGATATTCAACACATCAAGCGCGAATGCTACAGCTGCGACGGGTCAGGATACTACTACGCCGGCGAGGACTGTTGGCTCTGCGGCGGGACTGGTATCTACGACGAGAAATGGATTCGCTTGGAGCGCTGGGAATTCGGCGGCCACATCTTCCATCGTCCGATCGGCAATATGTGGCCGCCGATGAACGGCATGGTGACGGTCGAAGGACGGATTTACCACACCGACCGAAACGACGCAGCGAGCAACGACGCGTTGCTATGGCTGGCGCTCCTGTTCGATCGACGATTCTTCTCGCAGCAATTGACGCGGGCGCGCGGCCATCGCGAGTTGTGGCGGCCGATGCTCGCATTGCAAGCGCTCGTCTTCGAGCTCCGGCCGCGCTCGCGATTCCGCCAGTTTGTGATCGCGCGGCGCAACTGCATAATGTGCCATCGGGATTTCTGGCGGCTGTTCAATCGCGGATCGCATCACCAGTGCGCCGCGTGCTCCGCTCAGCATCTCGCCGTTGACGACGAACTCCCATTCTGACCATGAGCCACATGATCATCACCGCGCTCGACCTCTCGCTCACCGCAGCCGGATGGGCCACGACGCATGCCATCGTCACCGATGCGACGAGCGGTGTGCTCTCACCGCCCAAGGGCCTCGATCGCGGCATGGCCCGCTTGCGCTGGATGCGGTCCAAAGTGATCGACATCGTGGCCGCGAGCAATCTCGTCGTCATCGAGGGCTACGCCTTCGGCGTGCAAGGACAGCAAGGCCACATCTCGCTCGGGGAGTTGGGCGGCGTCGTCCGGTTGGCGATCGCGGATCGTGGGATTCCCTACGTCGAGATTCCGCCGAGCTGCGTCAAGCTCTTCGCGACCGGAAAGGGCAACGCACCCAAGGACGAAGTGCTCGCGGCCGCGATTCGGAAACTCGAATACGCCGGACACGATCACAACGAGGCCGACGCGCTGTGGCTACTCGAGATGGCGCATACCCGATATAGCGATCTCTGGCCGGATGGAGTCTCGGAGTCGGTCAAGCGCTCGCTAGCAAAAATCCAATGGCCAGCGATGCGCCGCGATGGCGTCATGGCGGAGGCGGTATGATCACGCGCCATCCCGCGCATTTCAACGCGCCCGATGATTCGCCTCACTAGAGATCGAGAACGCCATGAGCCAAGAGCCCCAGGAACTCGCGCAGCTCGACCCAGCGCAACTCAGCGCCATCGAGGAGCAACTCATACTTCTCAGCAACATGTATCGGCGCCCGACGCCAAAAGAGCCGGAGAGCGGACGTCGACGCGTCGATATTGCCTACTGCTTACTGATCGAGCTACCGATCAGGGGGGACAATGTCTTTGAGGCGATCCAAGTAAGCGAAGCACTCGGGCACCGAGTGTACGTCGAGCTAGATCGCGGCGGCAAGGAAGGCGCGATTCCGTATGCGCTCCAGTTCTTCGCCTTTGTCGACGAACGCGGCGGCTGACTGATGAGCGACGACGAGAAGCCGGACGAGCCGGCGGCGCCAGCGCTCGTGCACCAGCGGCACGGCGGGGCGATTCGCACTGGCGGTCGTCATCCACGCTTGGACGCGCCGACCGACACCGACTGCGCCGAGGCCGCGCGTCGAGTGCTCTATTCGGTCATTCCACGGCTAACGCGCATCGCCAGGAACACCCCAGCGCGTGCTCGGAAGAATGATAAACGGACGAAACTCAAGCGCCCGTACAGCGTCGGCTCACAACTGAAGGCTATCTCTGAGCTGCGCATGATCGCCATGATGGACCGCACGCTCCGCGAAGGCCGCGTGACGGCCAGTCTCTTCGCGACGCGCGACGAGATCATCGAGTTCTTCGACGGCAACCGCGACCACGCCGACGCGCTCATGGCGAAGATCGCGCCGCACTGGCTGGGGATCTAATACACTCACTGGGAGATCTGAACACATGGCGACAACCGCGGAACTGTTTACCATCAACGCCTCGAGCCTCTACGCCAAGGCCAATGGATTCTTGCCATCCGATCGGGTATCGATTCGGATAGCGATAGCGACCGGCGAGCTTCCGGCACGGAAATTACCCGGCCCGCGAGGCGCGTGGGTCATAGAGCGCGAACACCTGATCGCCTTTTTCCGCATGCAAAAGCGCGCCTCGGGCAGGTAGCGCCAGCCGATGCTGCGCCTTCGCCAACGCCGATTCGAGAGTGCCTTCGCGGCGCCCAAGCCGTCCGAACCGGCGGAATCCGAGCCTCAAATCCCTACCGAGCCCGAAACTCCCTCAGAGCCGGTAGGCAATCCGTTGCGGAATTCCGACGGTTCGCCGATCGGCATTCGCCGCTACTGCGAGCTCGTCACGCCCGCGTGGAGTTGGTGGTGGCGGCACCTGGTCTATCTCTACGCGTATCTCGATCGGATGGTCGCGGGCGAGCTCGGCCGCCTCGAGATCAATCTGCCGACGCGCATCGGGAAGACCGAGTTGCTCGTCCGGTACCTCGCGTACCGGCTCGAGCTCGATCCCAAGATGCCGATCATCATCGGCGCGTACAACGCGAAATTCGCGCTCCGGCTGTCGCGGAAAGTGCGACGGCTCTTAGTCGGACGCATACCGCTGTCGCGCGATCGGACGTCAGCCGAGGATTGGGAAACCGAAGCGGGCGGCGGCGTCCGTGCCGTGGGTGTGGGCGTTGGTGTCGCGGGGTTGCCGGCTAAGCTCATCGCGATCGACGACCCGATCAAGAATCGCGAGGACGCCTATTCGAAAGCGTTCCGCGACAAGGTCGACGAGTGGTATCGCGAGGACTTGTATACCCGCTTGGAGCCGGATGGCGAAATCGTGCTGTGCAACGCGCGGCGCCACGAAGACGATCTCTCGGGCCGTATTCAGGCGAGCGAGGAAGCGTCGGATTGGGAAACGGCGCGGCTGCCAGCGTTGGCGGAATCCGAAGATCCGCTCGGCCGGAAAGAAGGCGAAGCGCTCTGTCCCGAACGATTCGACGAAGCCTATTACGCGAAGATGCGGCGCGCGATCGGAGAAGCGGCGTTCGCGTCGATGCAACAGCAACGGCCGGCCCCGGCGTCGGGACTCGTCTTCAAGTCGGAATGGTTCCGGTACTACACGACGCGCGCGCATCCGATCATCGAAAGCGGACTCGCGGTCCCGATGCTACCCGAGAAGTTCACCGCGCAAGCCATCTCGATCGACTGTAGCTTCAAGGACAAGGCGACGTCCGATTATGTCGCCGGGTTGGCTGGTGGCCGCCTCGGCGCGAATTGCTATATCTTGCCGGACCACATCCACGATCGACTCGACTTCCCGGCGACGATTAAAGCGGTGCGCGGACTCTCGGCGCGGAATCCCGGCGCCACGCACAAGCTCGTCGAGGATAAAGCGAACGGGCCGGCCGTGATCTCGACACTCAAATCCGAGATCGCCGGGCTCATTGGCGTCGAGCCCGAAGGGGATAAGGTGGCGCGCGCGCACGCAATCACGCATCTTTTCGAGGCGGGGAATGTCTGGTTGCCGCATCCGTCGATCGCGCCGTGGGTCAAGACGCTGACGCTCGAGCTCCTGCAGTTCCCGCTCGGCGCGCACGACGACTTGACCGACGCGTTGACGCAGCTGCTTCGGCGATTTGACAAACAGATTCAGGCGGAAGAAGCGGAGAATGAACGCCTCAAGAACGCGAGGCCTCGCGGCGGATCGTACGCGACACACGGAGCGTGAGCGAATGGGCGGCGGACGAATCGGCAAGCGGGTTGCTAGTATCGGCACAACGGGACGACCGCGAGCGGCCTGGCGCTGCGTCACGTGCGGAGCCAAAGACGCCATCCGGAGTTTCCAGGCGATGGATCGCTCGGCCGTACGGCGGGCGGCTATCACCGCCCATCACGAAGTGTCACCCCACTGCGTGGGCGATTTAGAGATTGCGATGATCGATGCGACGACGGTCGCGGCGGCGCAGAAGATGGCGGTCCAGTGAGCGACAGCTTTCCGATAAGGGATCTGACATATATCATGCGTGAGAACGAGCCAGGGCACTTCGAGAGCATGGGTAAGCAGGTCGATAGCGGAGGTGGCCGGATGAGCGACGAGAACACGACCGACATTCCGCCAGCGCTCACGCCGGAGGAATGGAAAGCGCGCAGATCGCGTCGAGGCGGCGCCGATTTTGGGATTTACAACGACGATCGTCGGCGCGAGGAACGCGAAGCCATGTACGTGTGCGAGCCGAGCAGTCTCGGAGAATGCATTCCGATCCAGGACGACGCAAACGCCTTCGCCGCACTGATCGCCATCGCCAACGCGGCGATGAACGACGAGGACCCGAGGAAATTCACGCGCGAGACCGTTCGTCGGCTTCGCACGGTTGCGGCCGACCTACGCGACAGCCACGGTTCTCCATCAGAGCCAGTCTACGACGATCGCGAGGTCATGATCGACATCGCATACCTCGACCACTGGCTTGATGACCTCGCCGACGTCATCGAGAGCTATCTGCCGAAGGAGGTGGAGTGAGCGACAGACACACGACGGACATCCCGCCAGCCTTGAGCGACGAGCAGTGGGCGAAAGGCGAATACCGAACGATCAGTGTGCGCGCAACGCTCCAAGGCCAATCGCTCGAGATCGTTGACCGCGAGATCCATGAGCCTGGGATTGCTGACGTGTCGGACGCCGCTGCGCTCATCGCGTTGCTGAACGAGTTGCTGCGCCGATTCGACGATCCCCGAGCGGTCACGCGCGAACACGTCTCGCGGCTCAGAGAGATCGCCGAGTGGATCGGCGAGCAACCAGCACCGCGGGCCGGTGACATCACGAACCCGTCCGACGATTCGCAATATCGTGCGATCGTCGCAGACAGCGAGCGCCTGAATCTCCTGCACGACCTCGCCGACGTGATCGAGTCGTATCTGCCGCCGGCGCCGTGAACACACGCGCGATTCTAGTCGGCGAATCTGATGATGGCGGCCGTCGCTTGGTGCAGTACCACGTATACGCCCCGGAGTACGGTATCTCCGAATTGATCACCCTTCAGCCCACGGTCGCCCTTGACCGTTGGCCAACGCGGGGCGAGGGTATCACCGGGCCACAGAGCGTACGGGAATATCTGGAGCGTGAGGCAACGCGCATCGCGGCCCCGATTCTCGCGGATCGCATTCGACGAATGTATCAGGACGAACTTGATAGCCCAATCTACGGGCCGGGCGGTTTTGAAATCGACGACTAGCGTTGACTAATTCGGACGCGCGGTAGTATGCTCTAATCGCTCCACTCGATCCATTCGGTGCGCCGGCCTGGCCGCCACACAGGGCACAGAGTTTCTCTTCAAACTCTCCGACCGTGGCCACGTCCGTCGAACCGTCCGCATCATCCAGCGCACCCGCCGCCACTGCTACCACGGCGACCGATCCGGCGCGCAAGCTCTCGCTGATCGCGCGAGTCAAGCGGGCACTCAAGCGGCAACCGAAGTCGGGTGCGACGGTCACGCCGCTCTATCCGCCGTCGCCATTCGCGGTGTGGGATTACGACGACGCGGACGCTGCGGTGGCGAAGGCCGTCGACGATCAGACGATCGACGTCGCGCAGCGCGAATCGAATAGCGTCGCGACGTCTCCGGGCGAAGCGCGATTCCCCGCGGCCCGCCGGCAGCAAGACCCGATCAACGTCAATCGCCGACTGTACCAGGGCGATCACTGGCTCGACGGCTCCGGCTGGATCGGCCCGCACCCCGACGTGACCGACTCCGTCTTTACGAACGTGATGACGGAGATCGCGAACATCTTCACGTCGAAGAATGCGGTCAAGGAAGTCGTCGATCGACATGCCGCCGGCGTCATCGGGAAAAACTTCCGTTGGTCCTTCGTGCCGCGCCGGACGACGGGTGATCAACAGCCGACCGCGGACGAGCAGAAGGCGATCGACGCCGCGACGGGATTGGTGCGCGACTGGCTCACCGCGCGGAAAGTACCGACGCTAATGCTCGACGCCGTCGCCACGCTGCTGTTGGCCGAGCGGTCGTCCATCCGGCTCTACACGCCGTATGGGCTGACGCAGGCGGATTCGCAGGGACTTCGGACACTCAGCGCCGCGTCGATCTCGGAAGCCCTCTCGAAAATCTGGCCCGAGCACAACCAGCCCGAAACGGCCACGGTTGCCTGTGACGCCGATACGAAACTGGAAGCCGGCGTCATCCGCTACGAAGGCGCACAAGACGCGTACGACGATACTGACGAGCTGTCGGACTCGGACGCTGAGAACGAGGAGACGCGCGAATACGCCTGGCTCTGTTTCCTGAATCGCGTCGGCGAGACGGTCATTCGGATTCTCTCCGACGACGACGGTGGCGAAGACAGCGCGAGCGATTCTTCCGAGAGTTCCGCCGAGGCCGATCCCGCCACACCGCATCGAGGCGACGCGGTCCTCAAACTCGGCGGCCGGCTCGCGATGTTCGAGATGCGTCGACCCGCACTGGCCACCCCACAGGTGCAGCAGAATCAGCGCGCGCTCAATTACGCGGTGACGATGGTGCCGCGGAACATCACGACGGGCGGATTCCCCGAACGCCTGCTACTCGACGCCGCTGTGCCGGGAGGATTCCAAAAAGACGCCGCCGGTAACAGCGTCTTTGTGCCGTCGCCGCTCAAGCTCGGCTCGAGCACCACGAATTTCATTGAGGGCGCGGAATACAAAGTCACGAACGACCAAGGTGAGACGGTCGTCAAACGTGGCTCGCCGTCGGCCGTGTTTCGGGAGCCCGTCAAGCCGGACGCGTCGATCGCCGCGGCGGCCGAGCACTACGAAGCGATTCTCGCCGAAGTCGGCCAGCGGCATGTGTTGATCGCGGGCGATGCGACGACGTCCGCAGTCTCGCGTGTCCAGGCGCGCGCCGAGTATCTCAACACGCTGCTCAAGACGAAGGCTGAGGTCGACGCCGCGTTCACGTGGCTCATCGAAACCGCGCTCGCGATGGCGGAAGCGATCGCGAAACAGCCGGGCCTCTACACCGACATGCTTCGCGTCCAAGGCTCGTGCAAGCTCGACACCGGACCGATCACGCCGGAAGAGCGGAAGGCGATCGAGGAATCGATCGGCGTCACGATCAGCCAAGAGACCGCGATGCTCATGCTGGACGTGGACGACGTCGACGCCGAGCAGTCGCGCATGGCCGACGATCCGGCATCGAAGATCGAATGGGGGAAGGAACTCGGGCTCGCGCTGACGAACCTCACGACGGCGGGCGCGACGCTCAAAGGGGCAGCGAAGCTCTTAGGGTTGACGAAGGAGCAGCTCGACGACTTGCTCACGCCGGAAGACTACGCGGCACTCCCGGGCGGCGTCTCGGTGAAGCAGCCGAAACCAGGCGAGCCCGGCGAAGTCATCGACCCGCAGGACGCGCTCGAGCAGCCGACGCGGGCGGTCAATGCGCCGGCGACCGATGCCGCGAGGGTCAACGCCGCGGGCGCGCCGACCGGGACCAAGCAAGGATCGACGTCGGGATCGGCGCCGGGCGGCGCCGTGAGCGCCGCGGCGAGTGGAACGGCCGCGTGACGCCAGAGACGCAGGCGCACGACGTCGAACTGGGGACCTACATGGTCCTCTCGGTGGCCGACGACAATTCGTCCTGGTGGCTCTCGCCGGACATGTGGGACGAGGCCGACGCCGCCTATCACCACTGGATCGTGCGGCGCATTGATCGGGTGCTGTCGTTTACGACCGATGCCGGCGCGCCACTCTTACTGTCGGCGAGTCGCATCGGAGCGCTGAGCATGACGACACCCGAGATCCGCGCGCGGATGCGGGCGATCGACGCGGCCCGGAAAGCGGAAGCGGGGTTCGAGGAATAGATTTGTGAATCATGCCGAAACGCGACGAGACCCCAACGGGCGCCGAGCTCGATCGACTGGCCGAGATCACCGAAGCGGACGTGATGCGCGCCAAACGCAAGGCGACGCAGCGCGTGCCGCAGGCGACACGGGCGCTCGACGCCACCCGCGATGACACCACGCCGCGGCCTGACATGGGTGACGAGGGCGGCGCAGTTTCGGGATCCTGACACCGGGCGCTGGATCACGCGCGTCCAGGTGCGGTCGTGGATCGACAAGTTCATCGCCGCGAGCCAAGCCAAGCTCCTCAAAGCGTCAAGCGCCTACCGCGCCGGGAATCTCTCGCTCGACGAATGGCAGGC